>JAEEGL015518032.1_pt1 | contig 76946 bp, 102 predicted proteins | sample 9134231 | NCBI WGS metagenome assembly JAEEGL01 (sample SAMN16246548, study PRJNA631951) | gut metagenome | biome: gut microbiome; feature: rumen; material: fiber-attached | host: Bos | place: Iran: Karaj | collected 2018-10 | reverse complement strand
CCTTGGTTGGTTGGTTGGTTGGTTGGTTGGTTGGTTGGTTGGTTGGTTGGTTGGTTGGTTGGTTGGTTGGTTGGTTGGTTGGTTGGTTGGTTGGTTGGTTGGTTGGTTGGTTGGTTGGTTGTATAAAGAAAATACAAACGGACGGCAGCCCCGTAGGTCTGCCGCCAGTCCGCCACGTTGCCGTGGATTTGTGCGATACTCAGACCACAATCTTGGTACGCTTTTCGATATGCCACGTAATCGTGTTCGCGCCGCCATGCGTATCATACCAAGTGAATGACGCTGTTGGGCTGTCGCCACCAACAAACGACATCTTGAACGGTTCATTCGCATTGACGTGTTGCTTTGTAAGCACCTCTAGGTCAGACCACATCTGCTCTACGGCATCGTTCTCGTCTTTAACGAAGTACAACGGCCCCCAGTCTGCGACGTGTTCATTGCTGTACTTAATCTTGCGAACCAGCTCGAAGGCTGGCTGCACCGAATATGTATTTTTATTTCTCATAGAAACTCCTTTAGTTGTAACATCCATAGTATATCCAGTAAATGCAGCCCCGACTGGATTCTGTCAGTCTTCAGTGTCGAGAACGACTAAATGAACACGGCCAGTCTCCCAGCCGTGTCGGTGAATTGATTTAGACAAGTTTCAATGTTCCGTCGGCACAGACTTCAACGCGACTCCGCAGACCATTAAAATTTATGTATAAATTGGCGTTGACCTTAGCCAGATTGTCTATATTGACTTCGGCAACGACTTCGTCGTCTTTTTCACCCAGCCACGCACTCGCATGTGCGGGTGTGTTTTTATCTGTGTAGAATCCAACGGATATTCCAGTTTCATTTAATGTCATAGAGGCATCATACGTCCATGCACATACGTTTGGGACAACGTTAGACAATTTTTTCTTTAGCATCATAACTCCTTGGTTGCTTGGTTGTATAAAGGAAATAAACCGGCGTGGCCGTCCCGCTAGCGCGTGACCAGTCCTAACCAGCTACGCGCTTCTTAGTTGGCTTTTTGATTTTTTTCATAGTTCACCCATTTTCTAGATCGTCCACGTCGATTATTTCGAATGTTGAATCCGGATATTCGCAGTACAAATAATCGCACTGGTCGCGCAACGCGGCGAAAAGTGCATCAAAGTTGTCCGTAGCGACATCGTGTGGCACAGATACCGAACAGACTTCCGTATCGATGTACTCACCTTCTTCGGTAATTTGAATCGTTAGCAGCACATCTTTCATACGATCGCCTCCGGCTCAAAATTTATGTCGTCAATGCTGAGCGTGACCGTATCATTATACATTTTATTCATGTAAGCTCCTTTGTTAATATTCCATGTCGTCGTCAGTGGGTTCGACAGGCCCTTTCCAGAATTTGACCCACTCGGTCGCTTCTTCGCCCATGTAACGTTTAGTTTTATAGCCATGCTCGGCAAAAACGCTGGCCGCACTATCAGCTTCTTCAGATAACTGAAACCCCATTTGATGAATCGTCGGATGTTCGAGCACTTCATTTACTCTTTCGCGCACAATAGCGAACCGGTCTTGCAAAAACTTTTGGTGGCGTTCATGAATCCACTTGTCAGCCAAATAACGCTTGACTTGCATTAAAACGTCAGAACGCTTGTCTTGCATGGTACCGGCATCAGTAGCGTCATGGATGAGCTTAGCAATAATTCCAACAACTACCGCATCAACTGCACTGCCGACGTGTTTGTCTATCATCTCGTGATACTGTTGTATATCAACGGTCATAATAACTCCTTGGTTGTATAAATAAAATAATCCGGCGAGGCAGCCCCGCCGGATCGATGCCAGTTTTTATCCGAGTTCCCTCGTCAAGCACTGTTCCAGCTTGTCGTAGGACGTCCAGTTGTTCGGGCCGCCGTGACAGTCGTGGTCGTTTTCTACGGTGCGGTAGTACATTTCATCGTACCAGTTGTTCCAGCGAACGTCGTCGCAATGCACGTAGATGTACTTGCCGTTCTTGCCGAAGTACGCACTCCATTCAAAGTACATCGGGTTAAATTTTATACTCATTCCGAGCCGCTTAGCAAGGGCCTTGAGTTCCTTGCGGACTATCGGAATAAATACTTTCTTGAAAAAGTTTGCGTGAGGATAGTCGCCTTGGCAATTTTCAGGCACGTCGCCGTTGCCGATACGTTCAAAATCAAAATCCTTATAGGCAGCGACCGTCTTTGAGGTTGGTATTGTACAGTTTTTCATGTTTAACTCCTTGGTTGAGGTACACTATTATAATAACCAGTCGAGGCAGTCCCGACAATTTTCTGCCAGTCGTCCGTAGGACTCATGCAGAAAATTGCGGCTGGGATTTCTCCCAGTCGCTGCCCCAACAAAGAAATTTAATGCCAGTAGCTCGCCGTGTAGGTCATGCCGTCAACGATGGCCAGGTAATTGTCTTCTGGCGGGTTGAAGATTTGCGTACACTTGCCGGAGGCAAAACGCTCGCACAGTTCAACCGCCGCCGTGGATTCTTCATACGTGCAATCAAGGTCGATGACGACAATAGAATTATTTTCTCGGTCAAACCCAACTGGGATCGACTCGCCGCCGATATATACGGCGTCTTGCGTGCCCTCGAACAGTTCAGTAATGTCTTCCACTTCGGAATAAATGTCTGAAGGGTTCGACGCGGTGCATACGGATTGGTTATTCGGTCTCATAAACGCTCCTTGGGTTAAATATATAAAATATATTTCACATGTCAATATAGTAAACTTATATTTACAAATAAACACAAGGGGCTTACGCCCCTCGGTTTATGCTTTCTGCACTTGCACTACATAGCACGTGTCGGTCTGGCTGTCGCAGCCGCTCCAGCCGTTTTCTGGATCGAACTCTTCGTTGGTATCTTCGCCGTCGTCACAGGGCGAGTCAACGTCGCCCAGACGAGCATCGACTTGCTGTTGGGCCACCTCGATGCACTTGTCGCGAGAACCGACACAGAGGACGTCGGTTTCTGGGTCTGAACCGTCACTAAGGCAGTGGCTAGTCTCGGTCGCTACCCACACGTCAAGCTCGAACGTCTGGGCTTCAGTGTCGGTACACAAGCCAGACGGTGCTCCGTCATAACGCTTGATGATGTCTTGGCGTGCTGTCTCGGCTTCATCCTTGTCGCAGTGAACAGATTCGAGGATTCGATTATATCCGCCATCTCCATTGGATGACGTACGAGAAACAACGGTTATTTCCATTTTAACTCCTTGGTTAATGGTTAATTTCCTTACGCTATATAAATAATATCCGGAAGCAGTCCCGCCGTGGTTCTGTCAGTCGCCGGAATCCGGCAGCCAGAAGAAACAACTGGGATTTCTCCCAGTAGTCACTAATCACTTTCTGAGCTTGCTGTCGTTCTCCTTTCTGATTTCCTTCACGCGGGAAATCATTTTCTTTCCAGCCTTCTCGGTCTGGTCGAGGGCAGCTTCCTTGGCGTGATCCGCCGCGTCGCGTACAAGTTCTGTGCCAGCTTTCTTGACAGCATCCTTCGAAGAATCCGAAGCACACATGTAGAGGCCAGCAGCAGCGATGCCAACAATAATGAAAAGAAATTTTAACATTGGTTTCTCCTTGATTTGTGGTTGATTTAAAAAGAGGCGACTCAGACTGGCCGCCCCTAGTACACCCTTATTTCGTGTCGCCCAAGCTTGGGTTAATTGCCTTGGCCATTTCCAGATAACGGTCAGCCTTGAAGCCGTCCTCGTTGTCGCAGACCACGTCGATGGTCAGGTAGCCGTAACCGCCGCCGTTGTTGCGGTACTCCACGTCGTCCGTTTCATCGCCGACTCTGGCATACTCCATGCCGTTGTCGGTATTCACTTCGTCGCCGTACATTGATATGTATTTGTCCACGACTGCCATGACTTCAGATACGTCTGGAAATTCTTGTGGGTCATCCTCGTACCATTTAGCCCCGACAGCTTCAAAGAGCGTGTCGCCGCGTTCGTTCGTGCCGACTTCGCTGAGCTGGTGCTTGTGGTTCTTGAGAACATCTCTGATTTCGTTTGCTGGGTTCTTCCCAGCCACAATCTTTACTGTTGAGTAGTAACTCATGTTTAACTCCTTGGTTACGTAAAATAAATAAGACGGCGAGGCAGCCCCGCCGTCGGGCGGTCAGTCATTACTCTTGAATTGTCTCCAAGTACTCGTCCAAATAGTCCAGGTCGTCCTTCGACGTACACGCCATGTGTGGAGTCTTGGCACAGCCCAAGATGTTCACTTGTTTCGTGCCGTACTTGTATAGGGCGACGTATTTTATGTTCGACGCTTTAGGGAAGTCGCTCTTGACATACTCCAGCTTGGTCTTGTGGGATGCGTTGAACGCATCGACGACGGTCTTTATTTCCGCCTGAATGACTTTTATATTTTTGCTTGCCATAATAGCTCCTTATGGATTAAAATATAATAAAACTGGTAAGCTGTCAATGCTTACCAGATGTTAAATTATATTTACTTGTATTGTACCGACTTAACACGCTTTCATGGTGTTTTGTCTTGGCTACATTCTAGTAATAACTGGCAACGGCAGCCTCGCCAACGGTCTGCCAGTCATTTCATCGGGAATAAACGATAAAAGCCCCTTTCGGGGCTGCTGTTATTCTACTTTCACCAGCTTGCCGTCAGCGAGCGTGTACATGCCTTCCGGAACGTTGATTTCGACTATTTCCATCAAGCAATGTCCAGCGTACTTGACTGGGACAAACTCACCGGTCCCGTGATATACAACGCCTTCAAGCGGCAAATAAATATTTGACGACAAGCTTTGCAGCATCGGCAAGTCTAGCAACGTCTTGCACTTGTACTTTTTAAAACTGTCGTCAAGCTCTGGCGTTTCGTCCAGTTCATCGACGCTTATGGTTACGATCAAAGCTTCTCCATTGTCTGTGTGGACAGATAGGCAAGGACGCCCGTCGTCATACTGGGAAATTTCAATTTTGTGTGGATAATTCATATTAGCTCCTTGGTTACACCATATTTATATTATTTCGTGGCAGTCCCGGCTGGGTTCTCCCAGTCGCAGACGCATAGGCGAATGCCCATGCACGTGGACTTGGCGTCGGGCGTGTCGCCAACCATGAACAGCACGGACGGGTCATGTCCGCACGTGATGATTACGTTGGGTATGCCGTTCTTTACGTGTTCGGACAACGAACTCAGACAAGCCAAAATATGCTTCACCAACACGCCGTCGTCCTTGACTAGACATTTTTCTGGGTCTTTCGCATTAACCGCGTCCGCAATAGACTGTGCTCGCTTATGGGTCGCATCATTGAGGAATAAAAAATCGCCCATGTGCGACTGCATATAATGACATACGCCGTCAAACGACGGCCCGTTAAGCTTTTGTACGACTTTAGAATTAATCGGATAATTCATAATCACTCCTTGGTTACACCAAATAAATATAATGCAGAAGCAGCCCCGTGTCAATTCTGTCAGTCAGTTAAATTATATTTACAAAATAAAAAAGCTCCAGCCATTGCTGGCCGGAGCTTGGAGCTACTTATGGAAAATATTAGTGGTCATGACATGCAATGACCTTGACGCGACTATTGAAACAAATTCCACAGTCAATGCAATGCACGTCTTTCCGTCGATATTTATCCGACGTTTTAAATTTTTCCACGTACGCCGGACAATATATTTGAGGCTTTATCTGCATGTTGCCGTCATCGAAAACAAATGTTTTAACGTTCGGCAGATGCTTTACTCTTTCGTATTCCTCGACGCCGTTCATGCCCCAGATAGAATATAACACCACAAAATTTTTCGGAACTAAACCATTCAACAAGAAATGTTCGGCGACCGTATAGTTCTTAGTGTATATGTAAAATTTCACGGTCTTGAAACTGTATGCCAGCGTGCACCACATCGCAAACTGGTCTCTGTTCTCGATTTCGCCAGCCGCATTTATCCGTACCGTTTCAATATTACCGCGAGCCAGTTGCTTGGACAGGTCCGCGATGACCTTGTCCAGCTGGTTACGCATGCCCCACGTGTTCTTGGCGTGGTTGAGGATCTCGCCAGGCCGGATGGCGTACCCATGACGGACATAGCACGACGTGCGACAGTCGTCACAGTTGCCACACGTGCCCTTGATATTTTTGAGCTTGCCTTTGAGACGCTTGTAGGTGTAGTCACCCATGAGCGTGCTGAACACCGCAATCTCGCCCATCTTTGAGTTCCCTTTTCTTTCCAGCTTGTACTTACCAATCTTGTGGTTAAACCGGTTTATACCTTTCGTCGGAATCACGATATTTTGGTCGTCATAAAACACTTTCTGAGATTTCTTTTTCATACTCAGTTCTCCATAAGCTCCGTAAAGCGTCATTGCCTTACGCTATATGAATACTATCCGGATGCAGTCCCGCCAGTCTTCTGTCAGTCGCTCCGGCGTAACAACCAAAGAAAGAGCGGCGGCCAGTACTGACCGTCGCCCAACCACCCAATACCTACATCACACTCTCGCCATGCAGCTTACGCAGCTGTCCGAGCGTCTGCTTGAATGGCGTTACGCTGATGTCACGCTCGATACGCAGCCCAAACGGCAGCTTGATGCTCTCTAGCTCGTCGATGCTGAACGGGCCTAGTTCGAGGCCATATCCCAGAGTCACAGCACCGTACACTATACGGCCATGCTCCCAGTCGCTGTTCTCCAGCACGTACCACGTGCCAGCACCTACTGGGTTGAAAAAGCGAGCGATGACTTTCTTGTCATCAAACGGGATGCCGTCCGTAGAACCGTACGGCGTCTTGAGGATAGCTTTTTCGATATTCGTGAGGATAAGTTTCTGTACCATAAGTTGTCTCCTTGGTTGGTTACATCAAATAAATAATTCGGCGAGGCAGTCCCGCCAATGCTCTGCCAGTCGCCGGCCCCGGCAACAATACAGAAAAGCGGCGACCAGTGCTGGTCGTCGCTTCTAGGCGCATTATGACAATTTTTATCCGAGCCGACAATAAATGTCCAGGAATGCGTTGGCTGCACATACCAGCTCGCCGACTGTCGTCACGTGGCCAGACGCCAGCAGCTTGCGACGGTTCGCCGTCAGATCGACCAGATACATACGGTATTTAGTCTTGTCCTTGGTGAGCGTCGTCCGGATTTCACGGTTGACCAGTGCTTTCTTTGACGGTATGGGCTTGTGGCACACGTATTGCCCGTTTTCCTCACGGAAATAAATATTAAAAGTGCCAATGTCTTCCGGTGTCATCACTAGCCTCCTACAACACGTTTTTTTGATGGTTTAATGATTCTTATAAGGTTCTTTGCCATGCGGCCTCCTTGGTTTATGTATGGTTTGATGTCTGGAGTAATAAAAATAATAAAAATGGGCGACGGCGTCGCCGCCCATTTCTGAACTAGTCACAGTGGTCGAAGGACTTCGATTTGCCGTCCCACGGATAGCACCACATGAAATCTTTATAGCGGAGCACTGCGGAACCGTTGCCGTTCGGATCAACCTTGACCGTGCGCTGGCCGTAAACAAAACCGTTTTCGTCCTCGAAGCGTTCGTCGTCATATACGTTGCTGTGGTTCTCGAACTCGTCCAGCGGCATTGTGGTTCCAGCGAACATGTTGTCGTGCTTTTCCAGCTGTTCCAGTACACGGAGCGTCACGAAATGCTTGGTACGCTTGACGACCTTGAAGAACGTAATCATGGCCATGGTAGCGCCCCAGCTGCTGTAGTAGATGTCGCCGACCTTGATGTCGTCTGCGCTCGTGGGCGTGTGGGTGACGACGGCGTAGTCTGGGTTCTCCTCGATATAGGTGGCGACGGCGTCCTTCGTCGCTCTGATGCTCTTCGACCACGTACCGACAAGGAACTCGTCGTCGCAGAAGTGCAAGCTCATCTTGGCGAACTCTTCGTCGGTAGGGTTCTGGGTGTTGAGCTTCAGAACGGCCTTCTTGATGCGCCTTTCGGCGGTTGCCATCGTCTGGCGCAGATTCATCATCTTGTCAAACGTGGGCTTGATTTCGAGGAATTGATCAACTTTCATCATAAGTAATCTCCTTTGGTTGTATAAATAAAATAGATCGGCGAGGCAGTCCCGCCGATCCAGAGCCAGTCTAGTATTGTTGTTCCTTCGGCCTCGTATCGAAGGAACGATAGCAACCGCATTTCTTGCAACGGCACATCATATAGAGCAGCCGTTTCGTGTGGCCGAAACCATCTTCAAGCTCACGACCGACCAGCTGACCTTCGTCCCATTCGTGCTTACACTTGAACTTGCTTGCAAATACGAGCGAAGCGACGACGATGGCAACGATACCGACAACGATAATAGCAGTTATAAACAAAGCGTTCATAGGTAACTCCTTGGTTGATTGTTTGGTTAGTTGTATAAATAAAATAGATCGGCGAGGCAGTCCCGCCGATCCGGAGCCAGTCTAGTAGCCATTTCTTATAAATTTATATCCACATCGTCGCCGTTATGTGCGTCATGCACGGACTTTGGCAATTCATCGTCATCTACGAGCCACGTGCCGGGAATGTAAGAATCGCCGTCACCCAGAGTGATTTTGCCATTGTCAATCTGGGTCTGAATAGAGCTGCAATCGCCGCCCAGAACGTCCAGAAGCTCTCGCTCCGTCAGACGTACTGTGGCGTACAGTCTGAAGCCAATGGCATACGTCTTACTCCAGCGACCGCCAGCTTTACCGTTGTCAAATCCGACGACCACGAAGTCCTCGCCGTTGTCGTCTTTGAGCAACGCCCTAAAGTCGTTGACGCTGGTACAGTAGTAAAACACGTCGTCATCGGAGATACCGTCGTCGTCATACATGGCGATGTTCACGGTTTCGGCTTCGCCTGTGTCTTTCCAGCGGATTTCACATTCAATCACCTCGCCGGTGTCGATTTTGGCGAGGACGTCTTCAATGTCTTGGGATAAATGTTTATTCATGTCAACCATAATTAACTCCTTGGTTACATCATATAAATAATCCGGTTAGGCAACCCCGACGGTGTTCTGTCAGTCGTCCGGGCTTCTTGGTACAAAATAAAAATAGGGCTGCGAGGCAGCCCAGTCGTCGAGTGGTCATGATTCGACTTGACAAGCACAATAGCCCATATCAACATATGGAAATCCAGTGTGGTCTTTCTTTCGGTCAATGGTGCAATATAATTGCAGTCCTTTCGGTTTATTTTTCTTTTCCGCGTTGTAGGCGTGGCACTTCTGAATAAATGCGTCCACGTCTTCAGCCTTGTAGATACGCCATTCCTTCTTGGCTTCTTCGTACTTAGCTAGGACGGCGTCGTGTGCCGTATCATATTCGTCATCTACCTTGCGGTACTCGTTGGCTCTGTCAGCAGTGAGCTTGTTGCACTCTTTGCTCTCAAACGCCAGCACACCACGAGGCAGCTTGTCGGTAGCCTCACGAAGCAGCTCCGTGTACTTGACTTGGATAGCCTCGATGTCGTCTTCGTGCTTCTTCCACAATGCCTTGCATTCGTCGTCAGCTTGCGAATCAAGAACAGTTTGAGGCTCGCAGAAATGAATACAACCAGTATGGCTGCGGAGAAATTCTTTCGCACTGTGAGTGAGCTGGGATATAGCAGTATCTTCAGTGGAGAACATAGAGCGAGCAAGATAGCGTTCGCTTGGTTCAGTAAAGCATCCGTGTGCGTGGGCGATGTAGAAATTGTATAACCGTTGCATAAAAACTCCTTGTTGGTTACATCATATAAATACTCCAGTTAGGCAATCCCGACGAGGTTCCGTCAGTCGTTCGGTGTTCCAGTACAAAATAAAAATAGGGCTGCGAGGCAGCCCCGTCGTCGCTACAGCAGTCCGTCGAGGTAGTCTCGGCAGAGCTTGCGGAGCCTTGTCGCCAAAGTGGGGTCGTTCTTGCGGTGGATATGACCGTACAACGGCATGTATTCGTTGATTTCAATCGCGTCGCCTACCTTGTGGCGTGGTGAGCAGCTTCCGTCAGACGGTGCCTTTGTCACGACCACGATGTAGACTGGCTTCATCAAGGGGTTATGCGTGTCCACGAACTTCACTCGGAACTCATCGCCAGACCGTATCGAGTGCCAGCGACCGTGTTCAATACAGTACTGGTCATCGACGACCAGCGTATCGCCAGCCTTGACGCTCGCCAGCGAATCACTGTTAGATTCAAACACAATAGACTTTGCTCTCTGAACAAATTCAATTTCTTTATTGATGATTTTCTTAGCCATAGTAATCTCCTTGTTGGTTACATCAGATAAATAATCTGGTTAGGCAGCCCCGCCAGTGTGTTGTCAGTCGTCTGGGTTTCCTGGTACAAAATAAAAAAGGGGCGTTCGCCCCTTACAATATATCCGTTCCGTCAAAGTCAGCATACAGTTCCTCGGCAAGAAACTTTGGGAACTGTCTCAAAACTTTTTTAGCACTGGCAGACCAGTGCTTATCTGCGTTGTTGATTACTCTGCACCGTTCGATTATGGCGTCCATATCCATGTCCTTGAGCTGGTCTTGTTCAAGTTCGGAAATGTCCTTGAAATACTCCTCAAGATTCGCCCTGAACATGTCCTCAAGACCATCGGCCAGCTTCACCCGTACGCCGGTCACGTCGCCGTCGCCAGCGTCGGAGCAGCTAGGGTCAGACCAGCATATGGACGGGGCTTCGTACCAGCCGGAGACCTCGACGTGGCCAGCGTCGCCACGGTCGAACAGAGCGAGCCAACGCAGAGCGTCAGCCACAATCTCCTTGGTCGGGCTGGAGTTGTAGCACTCCAGCTTGTCGTAGAGTTCCTTTCCGCAGAACAACTGCACTTCACTGTCGTTGTCGCTGTATTCAGCTTCAAACGACTTCTGGCTTCTTAGGTCGATATCAGCGACCCAGACATAGGACAAATTCTGAGTATCGGTATCATAACATCTTCTCGACATATTCACTCCTTGATAGTGGTGTATCATTTAGCCGTTCGGCTTACATCAAATAAATAAAACGGCAAGGCAACCCCGCCAAACTTCTGTCAGTCGTCCGGATCGGTTTACACAAAATAAAAATGTGGGGATTGCTCCCCACATTTTATCCCTGTGCAACCAGTTTCCAGTCGTCAATAGAGCGAAGTAAAAGTTTAAATGTGTTTGCTTCACGCTCAATGGCGTTAATCATGTCAATCATGTCCATACCGCCTCCCTGTTGATAAGTGGTGGATAATGTTTAATATTATGTTAATATCTTGTTGACATATTGTTAATAAGTCATTGATTATTACACAAATAAAATATTCCGTCGAGGCGGCCTCGCCGTCGCCGTCGTCGTGCCAGTCGCCGGATGAAACATAGAAAAATAAAAGGGGCGTACGCCCCTAGTGTTATCCGGCTTTTTTCTTGCTCGCTTCCCAGCGGTCAAGTGCTGCTTTGAACGAATCAATATCGTTGCACCACTCATTTAAGTAATCCCAGCCAGTCGAGCCAATTCTATTCTGGTAACGGTCAAGATAAAATCCGCACAAGCCACCATACAAGTCAAAGCAAACGACCGCACAGTTCACTTTGTTCTTGACGGCGTCAGTATCAAGCGGATTGTCACCTTCGACGTCGTACAGCGTCTCTCGACCCATGAGTACATAGCAGCCGTAGTTGAGCAAGTCGTCCTCGTCGATATGATGGTCTGCACCATAGCTAGCACGTTCGAGCGTCTTGGCGGAGCAGCACTTCGCCAGCGGAACGAGCAGCACTTCGAGTTCCACTTGCCCCTTGCAATCACCGCACAGACCGTAGAGGTCTTGTACACGGAGTGCAAGCTTGAATTCAATTTCTTTGTCAAGCTCGCATTTGTACGTTTTTTTAGACCACAGGATGCGTTCTTCGCAACCATTGTCATAATCACCATCTACATGGTCGCCCAATTTAAAATTGGCGTCAACATTTGTAGATATTCCATCAAATTCAAGTTTCATATGAACTCCTTGGTTAAGTTTCTTACATCATATAAATAATATCTGGTGGCAGTCCCGCAATAGTCATGCCAGTCGTCCGATTCTGGGGACACAATAAAAGGGGCGTACGCCCCTAGTCTAACAGATTCTTATATATAAAGATTCTTGATGCTTGTGCTGTTGCATAAAAATTTCATAAATTTCGTCAATAAATTGCCCAATAAACTTACAGTCACGAATTTCAAACACGGCGTCATGCTTGATTGGGCTTATGGAAAACAATTCCTCTAGTTTGCGCTTGATTTCGCTGTTGCACTTGTACGTATCGCCGATGTGTTTCTCGACAAAAGTCAATGCCATCTGAATACTTTTGTTACGAGCTTCATAGACATCATCAGCTAATTTGTATGACATCTGTGTCAGGTCGATCGAAGCTGTGTCATCAGTCGAATTCTCGACGGTACAATATAATATAATCATTTTTACTCCCTTGTTAAGATGAAAAAGCGACGAGGTTTAACGGAAATGATTTTGTTGCTCATTTTACTCCTTGGTTAAATGTGAGCGGGTTCTATACTATCTATCGGTATAGAATTAAACTTTGTCAACCGTTTGGCTGATTTTTCTTACACCATATAAATAATTCCTGGTGGTAGTCCCGACAGCAGTCTGTCAGTCGCCGGATCGCTGGCACAATAAAAATGCCCTAGTATGCTAGGGCGATATGTCATTCAAAAATTTCCGGATAATCGCGTCTGATACTTTTGTATCCGCTTTTTGCTAGCACCACATGGTCTAGCACTGGTATTTGCATTATTTTCCCCGCGGCTACCAGCACACGGGTTATAGATATATCTTCCGGACTTGGCTCGCAATTACCAGACGGATGGTTGTGCACCACCGCTATACTTACGGCGTTATCGGCCAATGCGTGCTTGAAGACCTCTCTAGGGTGCATGGGCGTGATGTTGACCAGACCCATAGAGACCTCATGCACGCCAACCTCATGGTTAGCACTGTCGAGGCAGAGCACATAGGCGTGCTCTTGGTCTTCATATTTTGCAAAACACATACGGCGAGCGATGTCGTCTGGTTCTGAAAATGTTTGTGCGTTCGTGCCTACGCAATAGGTCGCCGACAGTTCTAAGCACGCTAGAATTTTATTTGCGGTGGCTTCGTCAACGCCACGAATCCGAGTGAGCATATCAGCAGTGGGCAAAGTCGAATGGCTAGACAGCCATTGACAAACATTATATGCCATTTCACCGTCACCCAAAATAATAGCTAACTGTTTTTCCATAATAGCTCCTTTCAGTTACACTATATAAATACTCCGGAGAGGCCGTCCCGCCAGAACGTTGTCAGTCAGTCAGTCGCTAAACGGCTAATAAATGAAACGGCGTGTAATACACGCCGTTCGGTAGGAATTACCCAATACTGGCCTGATACTTTTCAAGCACCGCGTTTTCAATTTTTTCACGCAGTTCTCGCGTTATCGGTAAACAGATAGAACGGTATTCGTCGCCCTTGAAAAACGGGTCTACGGGATATTGCACAAACAAACCGTTTTCGCCTTGAGTAATGCGTAACCCACGTACTTGAAAAGCGTCATTCAATACCACGGTAGCAAGCCCTTTCATTTTTCCAAGGTTCGCACCCTCTTTGAACGGGAACACCTGGACATTCGTTACTTCGGTCTTGTATGTGGTTGCAGTGGTTGTTTTTGTGGTTTTTGTTGCCATATATAGCTCCATTTGTTGAGGTTGTTTTTCTTACACCATATAAATAATATCCGGTGGCAGTCCCGGCATGCCCATGCCAGTCGCTCGATTCCGGCAATAAAAATAAAAAGCTGGGAAAACCCCAGCTTGAATTTATTTATTTCATCTTCAACACAAGTTCGCCGTTCGGCTTCTTGATGATGTAGCCCACCACTTCGCCCTCGTCCTTCGGCATATTAACAGTAACGGCAGGCTGAGGCTTCGGCTGAGGCTGAGACGGCACACCAACGCCCACGCCAACCACGCCGCCGATGTACACGCGACCGCTGTGGGTCTGGCGTGCGTCGGTCTCGTCGAGGACGATGGGACGAGGGCGTCCCCCGCACGGCGTGACGATGACCACGTCCATCGGATTCGGATAGGCCGTTGCCTTGACGAACGCGGTCATGCTTGGGGCGTCCATCTGTCCCAACAAGCCAATCACGGCCTCATCCGCCGCACTCAACGGCTTAGGCTTGACCTCTTCAAAACGAGGAATGTTGTTCTTGCGTGCTCGTTTATTCTTCTTCGGGCCTTTATGGTAAGACCCATGTACGTCTGCATATCCCATGCATAGCTCCTTTGTTAAGGTTGAACTTCTTACACTATATAAATAATCCCCGGTGGCAGTCCCGTCGGATGTCTGTCAGTCGCTCAGACCAGGATCCCACATAAAAGCACCTTAACGGTGCTTTGGTTATCGCTGGGAATGTCGTGCCATGCGTCGCCACCATTTCCCAGCGTGTGGATCGTCGAGCCGAACAAATACAAGCTCAGCAGTCAAATACTTTATAATCATTTGCCGCCTACGCGTTTGGTCGTCCGTGTACATATTCTAGATGTTTTCATGTGGGTTTGTTCCTTTTAGTTGTTGTGGGCTACTCGACGGCGTAGCCCTCGCCGATATGATATTTATTTCTTGATAAACCACTCTTTCATAGAGTGGGCCAGTATATAATGTGTTTTAGTTTCCTTGGATTGGTTGCCATATGGGTTATAGAACGCCAAACACAAACGTTCATAAAGCCGTGGCAGCCGACGGCGGATAATATCTTTTAATTCGGCGTAATTCATGGGAACGGCACCAAACATAAGTTTTGCGTACCGCTCTTTAGTCAAAAGCGTACTACAAACAACTTCATCGTCAGACATGTTTAACCTCGCTTGTTAAAGTTTTGTTTTCTTACATAGATAAAATAAACCAGCAAGGTAGCCTCGCCACCACGCTGTCAGCCGTTAGGCCGTTCAGATAAAAATAAAACGGAAAAAGGGGCGTAAGCCCCTTTTGCTACTTTCCATTATAAATGTAGTTCGCAGCTTTCACCGCCATTCGACAAGCCTTTTCGACCATCGCTGGGTCTGATTTTAAAGATTTTGCCCAGCCCTTAACATAGGCCTCGCTGATGTTGTTTGTATCATCTGTTGCGAATCCCTTATCGTGCAAAATGCACGCAGAAGTAATTTCTGCAATCAATTCCTCGAATGAATACGAGTCACTAGACATTTTTCCGTCGAGTTCGCGGTTTAACCGTTTTGCATGACCTGTGCTGTGGGCAATTTCATGAAACAAGGACTGATAATATAATTCAGGCGTTTTAAACTGATGTATGTGCGGAAGAGTTATAAAGTCTTGTACTGGATGATACGCCGGCGTGGTATAATCTTTATGTATTACTTTTATTTGTTCGCGAGCTTGGTAATTTAAGACAACTTTTTCCAGCTCGTGAATTGGATTATTATTTTTTTGTTCGAACTTTTCAAATTTCAGCGGGCATTTTTCTGCATCCACTTGTCCACCGATATGCCACACCGACGAAGCTTTCAACAACGGATACGCCCCAGTTATTTCATTTCCGTCATCATCCAGACGCGGTTTTCCGTCTGCGTCTTTCTTTGTGTACCGCACCATCGAGTAGAAGTAAATGCGGTGCGATTTAGGGACGCCACCGTCCACGCCACGGATGAAGCAGTCCCACACGGTACCGTCTTTGGCGGATGTATGGGTTCGCTCCTCTAAGCCTTTCAAAGTGACGTATTCACCTTTTTCGCCGCCACCAATGGCAATGAGCAACGAGTTCATGAACGAGTAGCTTTTGCCGCTACTCGACAAAAACCCACTTTCGCTAGCGTTCCAGCTCTTATGCCACGGCACGACACCGTGATTCAAGCAATCAACAAATTTGGACGTGATTTCTGCCTGAATTTCTTCAGCGACCTCTGACGAGGTCTTTCCGCTTTTTTTATATGCCATAATTCTAACCTCTCTTTGAGAATGGCGTGTTTCGTAAGCACCCATCGGCTTACAGAAAAATAATATTCAGTCGAGGCAGTCCCGCCGTCGTTCTGTCAGTCCGACGGCGACGCATGCAACGAAAAAGGGACTTAAAAGTCCCTAAACATCAATGCAAATATATCATTGATATATTTTTCTTGATTTTCCGCTGGAATGGGTTGTACTTCAGTTGTAATTTTGCCGTTGCTTGCCAAAACGGCATTTTTTGAGTATTCTATATAGATTTTTCGGTTGTTTTTATACAGCTCGTAAGTTTTTGAGCTGTCATTATGAACTGTTAAGATTAACCCAAATTGCGGAGTAGTCCAACAGAATACATTTTTTTCGTGTTCAAACTCTTCACAAATTGGCATATCATGACCAAATGCGAAAATAGATGTTACGATTATTGTTAAGAAAAGTTTACGCATATATACCTCGCTGTTAAAACATTGAATAAAAAGATAGCAAACGGCAGTCTCACACGAACCCTGTCAGTCCCCGGACCGACCGCCACAAACAAAAAAAGCGGCAGCCCCGGAGTAAGGGCCACCGCTTAGCCGCACACCACTACGGAAACACACTTATTTTATCCGTATAGAATAAAATAAGTGTGCTCCCATATTGGGAGCGTTTGTTTAAGCTTCTTGAGCCGTTAAGGCTTCCATTCGCTTATAATATTCGTCGCGAATTGCCGCCAGTTCACTTTCGTCCCAATCTTCGTTTGTTGTAAACTGAAGAATTTTTCCCTTGATTTTGACGATTGCATTTTCCATCTTGACACGCTGAATTGGTGCGACCGCCATAGTCATGGGATTGCCTTGTTCGTCAGTTTTCAGCGTTCCGTCTTCGTTCTGCTGATAAATTAAGTTTCCATCCTTATCACGGACGAGGTAGTCAGTATCTATCCCACAAAGCTTATCAAAAACTTTTTTATCCTTAATAATCTGGGCGATATTTTCTTTTTTGACTGGCTTGCCATCCGCCGACCAAATTGTTTTTGGAACGCTAGCACGATACACCGTGAAATACATTGTTTGTAAATCGTTGCTTACATAAATAAGTTCACCATACACGGGGAACATTCCACGATTTTCGTGCGACGGTTTATATTCGGCATCCACACCGCCTCTTTTAATGATGGCCTCGGTCTTCTTCACATAATGAAGCTTAGCACCAATTGACACCACGTAATCAGACGTTTTATGAACGACCGCGTACGGACTTTTAGCACCCTTTTCAAGCGGAGTAACACCAGCCTTTTTCATGTTAAGGTTAAAGGCTGTAATGCGACGCTGCAAGTCAGTTTCTGTCAGTCCGTTCTTTTTGTCTGCTGGAGTAAGGGACGGAACTCTCGCCTTTTGCACGATTTCAACGTCAGCGTCATAGTGGAACGAAGCGAAGCTGTTAGACAGCTTTGCGAGGAGTTCAAGATTGAGCTTTTTCATAGAGCTATATCCTTGTTGTGGTGTGTGTACGGCTAACTGAACCGCTCAGCGTCGGAGCATCGTTGCCCGACATGGATAGAATACTGCGTCAAGGCAGTCCCGCCGGATTTCTGTCAGTCGAAAACGCCGTAAGGGGATTCAGACCAGCATCAACCGCTAGGTGTTAGCCGAGTCTAAGTTAGCCTAGACTAAGAACGCCGTAGGGCACACGCGTGCAGTAATAAGTGGTTCTTGTTTACCGGGGTGCTGCGCACCCCTAGCAACTACGTGCATCCAGTGCGAATATTTCCCAACCAGTCCCAACCAGTCTCAACCAGTCCCAACCAGTCCCAACCAGTCTCAACCAGTCCCAGCTAGTCCCAGCCAGATCCAGACGAGTGTCCAAGGGGATGTGTGTCCATAATAAAAGAAAAAACCAAGGTACACAAAAGTAAATAAAAATTTACATATATAGGGGTACATGGTTTCGGAAAAATTTATTTAGGGGGCCTATATGGGTACCCGTCGATTCCTACGAGCAGCCATGTGCCGATTTTTGAGAAAATTGCCTGGGGGCAAGCTGTTCAATAATGGGCAAATTTGCTATAATTGAGTCATATGCGGATAATATACGTGATCGTGTACATATTGTTCATGGGCATGTCAATGCGCAAGGCATACGGCATGGTGTTCATGAAAAGGTCTGTGGAGCTTAAGCGTGTCAAGTACTACATGCTTACCGATGGGCTGGGCGAGTATCGGTTTAAGTTGTCGTTTTACCGGCATTCCAACGGCTGTTACAGCTGGTTAACTGACGGCTGGCGGATACGTACGTTTCGTTCGCGTCACAATATCGGGTCTAGTATGGCGGCTGCGTATGTCCGCAAGGCGATGGAAATGTACTTGAATAAGCGTGGCATTCATTTCGGCAATGGGATAAGCTATTCGGTGTTTCCGTTCGACGTCCGTTTTTTTTCGATGACGCCGGTCAACATGAGTAGGTTTTGTAAGGAGTTCGACCAATTGTATAGGGCTTTCGATAGCGTACCGAGTGAGATTCCATGATGCGATTGAGGACTGCGTTGCTTGTCATGACTGCAGTGGGGTTGACGGTATCCGGGATGGTACGGTCTGTTAGGCGTCGCATGTCGTTTTACAGTAGCAACAATGGATTTGTGCTGGTGAAGGCGGATGCCGACCAGATAATGAGTCCCTTGTACTTTTCGATATGGGTAGATCGCGGCGAGACGGTGTACGAAGAAGTATATTACAGTTTCACTTCGATCCATGTGCCGCACCGAGTGCTGTCGAATTCTTCTGGGTGTCCGGACTGGGCATATCTGGACAGCCTGAACAGTCGGGTATGGAAGGCGTGCGAGGGATTGCTCGGCGGGGCTAGGATGCGTCTGGTGAGGTACGTGAATCCGAGATATGCGTTGAGACAGGGCGGGTCCATTACGATAGCGCGGGGTCATCGAATCATTGACTTTTCTAGTCGGTACGGCATTAGCGCGGTACGGATAGCGGCGGCGATGAACGAGGCTAGGCGGACGCTGTTCAGGTGTCTGGTCGAGGACGGACGTATGAGAGAGGAGGATTTCGAGTGACCAAGTGGGTGATGTACATGCTGTGTCTGTACTGCACGGTCAGGCGAGCGATGCGCATGCTGAACGCGAGCTGCGTTTTCACTCGCGAGCTGGTCGGCATGACGATGCCGGGGATGACCTACGAGCTACAGCTTACGTTAACCGAGCGAAATCGGATCGGCACTAGCCCTGACGGTGAGGCCATATACATGATAACCAGAACGCCCAGCGGCATTACACGGAAGTTCCACTGCTTGGGAGTTTTCAACACGTTCGAAGCGATCCCTGCCGTAAGGAAAGCGATGAACAGGTACATAAGGCAGGTTTACGGCAGAATCGACGTCGATTACCAGCTTGACCCGGTGTACATAGTTGACTGCTTCACTCCGGTCAAGCGGGACGTACGCAAGAAGTTCATGCCTATAGTGGACGCATTCCAGTCCATACCGGGGTACCTATGCGGATAGTTTACATGGTGATATACGTGCTTGTTGGCATCGTCGGTCTGGCGAGGTCTGTCATGCGCTCACGACAGTCAAGAGATGCTAGATTGAAACGTAGATACTATACGGTGAATTTGGCTCTAGTGGTTTTTGGTGGCCACCATACTATGGCGCGTCGAAGGAAATTCTATATGACTCGGTTGTCATACGTGCATGCTCGCGACATTGTTCATGTATATCTTGAATCCTACATTAGGCCACTGTACGCAATGGCTGGCGGATTTGACGTCATGGTGACCGACGATACGGGTTACCGCTCAATCAAGATGTTCTTGGACAGCGAGGCTGAATTCTTCCGGAACATTAAGCCAGAGGCTCGTGAAGGTATTCGACGGCTATACCGCGAGTTTGACCGGCTTACCAAACAACAGCTGGTATGGTAATAACGAGGTAGCCATGTCCGACTTCACGCCACATGCAGCCGCCGGTGCTATAACCGGCATAATATCGGGTACGGTGTCGTACTGTTACGGCATACCGTTGGAAGGTTCGCTGATGTGCGGCATCGCGTCGTTCGTCGGGTCGTTGTCTCCCGACATGGACGTGAAGTCGCACTCGTCGCGGATATGCTATACCCTTGTACTGGTAGGCACTGTGTTGCTGTTTTGGAACGGTCAGTTCTTGCCGGGGATGGCGTTGCTCATGTATTCTGCGATACCGCAGATGTTCGTTCACCGAGGGGCATGGCATACGGTACTTGCCGGGTCGGTGTCGTCTGCGTTGCTTGCTGCGGTGCTGGGCATGTTCACCGATTATTCCACCGAAACTATAGTCGCTGTCGGGCTGTCGTTCATGTCCGGCTACGTCATACATCTTGTTATGGATTGCACATGATGAAAAAACTATGCATGTTGATATATTCGGCGGCTGTCGTGCTGTCATTGAGGTACGCCATAGAGAATCTGATTCGACGGAGAAACCGTTACGTGCAACTGCGTACAAAGCATTCCCGGACGGTGAGCGTGTACGTAGTGCTGTCGTATCGGTTTAACGGTCAGCAGTTCTTTTTGTCGAAGCGTAAGATCAATGTTAACATCTTTCCGAAGAGTCCGGACATTAAACCGGTTGTTGACGACAATGAAATGCAATATGTTCGTGCGTTCATTCATCGGAGCATATATGAAGAATTGTACAAGCACTTTCAAGACGTATTTTATGCGATATACGTCAATACATTTACCACGTTGTCCGCAATCGACCGAGTGGGATATTCTCCGAAGGATAGGCTGTTCGCAGTACGGCCATCGCTCAAGTCCGATGTCTATCAGTACATCAAGATATTCGACAACATGAATGTCATCAAGCCTATCAATCTGTCGGACATATAGAAAAGGCGGACTTGAGTCCGCCTTGTTGTTAATGGCTTTTGTACAATCCCTCGATGAAATCGGCGTAGTCCTTGTCACACACGATGGTACGATGGATATTATAATCCGGGCCGTACACGAACACACGGAGAGCTACTTGCGAGTCATTACGCGGAATCAGTTTGATATGGAACGACGTTGCCAGCGAATGTCCTTCTTTGAGCAACGAGACTGCAATTCCATCAATTACACTCAAGACGGTGTCTCCGGTACAATCGACCTTTACGTCGGGTTTCGCGCTTGTGTACATGGCGGTCGCGGCATCGATGTATGCCTCTACGAGTGTATTGAGTATTGGTTTCCACACATTTTCGTCAGCCACGTCAAGTTTTGCAAATGCGTCAAGCCACTCGAAGAACCACTTTACCTTATAGTTGCGGTCGAAATCTTCATGCAATGTTTCGAGTATGTCAGTAAGCCACGTGCTATTGTCGCCGTCCCACCAAGTCTGGTGCTTGATTACGTCGTTTTCGGACAATTGAGTCGTCCAAGAAGTCTTTATGATGCAATTGGGGCTACCCGGCGGTACATTTGACATCATGGCTACGCTGATGTGGAGGTACTCTGTATCCGAAATGTAGAAGGTCGCACGGAATCTTTCTGGGGCGTCCTTGTTAAATTGCACGAACGAGTGATTCATGTCGGCATTATTGATAGTGTCAAGTATCCGGTTCTTGTCACGCTCAGTGAACACGTGGTAATTGCCGACGATATTTCCGGACTCTTGATCCGAAGGGATAATTGTCGGGGACACTGTCAAGGTCACCTTTTCCGTGGCCGGTTCGAATACATTGTTCTTGGATTTTTTGCGGATGCGGTAATAGACTGACTTTGCGTCATACACTTCGGTAGCTTCGGCAAGGACTGTGTCGAATTCTTCCTTGGTGACTGGCGTCACTTCTTCAGCGAGACCGCTTTCAAGGACATGGAACATGACCGTTGTCGTGTTGCCACGGGTTTTGCCGTTCTCGGTGTCATAGCTCAGTGTAGAACGGATCGGCTGTATTGACGGATCCACCCAGCAGTTGTACCGCATAGTATCGACAGTAGTCCCTTTTGCCGAGTCGCATGTATTGATGTCCACCGTAACCAGACCTCCGATGGTCTTTTGGTATCGGTACAGCGCGAACTGGGTTGTGTCTAGGAACTTAATAGTAAGGTCGGTATCGCTAAACTTCACCGTGCTTACATACATTGATTTATTGGTATTTCTCTATCTAGCCCACGGCGATTCGACGTTTGGCGATTTGAAATTGACGATAAACTGGGAGCTGCGAATTTGATCTCCCATCTTGTCTATGGCCTCAATATATTGATATGTGTTCAATTTTTCTGTCGGCATAAAAACTCCTTGTCCTACAAATTATATTTTTATGCAGACAAAAAAGGCAACCGATTGCTCGTCTGCCTTTCGTATTCGGCAAAGAAAACTTGTTATGCCTTGACAAAATCTGGAAGTTTTTCGACATGGTCGTCAAACTTGCGAACCTTTCCGTTAGTGACCATACCGTTCCAAGCACGGGCCATGTTCGCGAGCTTGACACGTTCCGGGAGCTTGGTGTTCTTCCAGCGGAACAGTCCCTTGCGGAGAGCGTCGACGTGCGGGTTTTCGTTGCTGTCTTCGGAGATTGCGCCGAGGATAAACGATTTCACCTTGTCCCAATCGTAGCCGAGGTCATGGACAAGGTAGAAAAACACTGCGCCAGCGAGCTTCGGCGTGATCATCCTTGTAATCTGTACCGGGTATGTGATGGTTTCGGCGATGTTGTCATAAAGATCCTTGTCTTGATGGTAGGCGTTCTGCACATCCATATTCGACATGTCGACGAGCTTCTTGTTCGTATATACCTTGTTACGGATTGCCGCGACACCACGGATGATGCTGGTGATCGTCGTGTGGTACTTCGTTCCTTCCATGGCGAGCACTTGGGATGCCGAACGCGAACGTCCACAGTCGATGGTGGAGAACGTACTGCGTTCGACATTTTCGACGACGCTCGACACGAACGGTACGCCAGCCTTCACGCAAGCATACAGACGGTGCTGTCCGTCAAGGATTCCGCCGTCGGTTGCGATGGTGATGGTTTCGCCATTGAGAAGCCAGTTGCCCTTCAGCATGTCCAGCGCATAGCGTTCGACCCAAGATTCGTTTATCTTGCGGTTTTTTACGCCGAGCATCTTGGTCTTCTGGATCCAAGCATTCGCGATTTCCGGTGTGATTTTTTTGAGGTGGTGACGAGGTAGAGGCTTATTAGCGTCATTTTTGTACATGAGTGTGTTCCTTTTTGTTGATAATAAGAATATAGCAATAATGTGCATAAGTGTCAACACTATATGCACATTTTATTCAATCATTCCAGCATACCGTACGGTAACGGTATGGGGTTCAAAGGATGTCTATACTTCTTCGAAGCCAATACTATACGTTCTATTGTTTGGTTGATTTCATTGATAGAATCTTTGCCGACATCCTCTATGAGTTGATTATAAAGCATTACAAACCGTTCATAAGTCAATATGTCAATACACGGAGATCCGGTCGACACCCAGTTATAGTTCTTATCTTTTGCCGTTACAGCAAAAAGTAAACTGGCATATTCTTTGTATGTGTCCATGAGCGGCATGTCGCCAAGTGCTTTTGTATAAGCGGCGAATCTCACTGGTGTCATATCATTGATATGAGTCACCGTCGTATCATCAAAACCAAGACAAACGTCACTAGGTGCAATGATATCGTCCATCTTAGATGCGTTGACATAGTATTTGCCAAACGTGCGAGCATACATATTGCGGATAATTTCCATTCTTACATCGTGCATATCCCCAACGAAATTTCCACGGATATCAGCAAATTCGCTCGTTATACTTTCATGAAGCGTGTCGATATCATGAAACAACTTCCTTTTTCCGATATATTTTTCGTCGCATACATCAATAGCATCAATGTGTGGCGGATCGACAATGCTGTATGTCCGATGTAATGCCACCGTCTTATTACGAAGCCACTCAAGCGGACAGTCTGGACTGAAGCACAATGTAGGTCTCCTTGTATCGTTGTTAACTTCCATGTGTAAGCTAAGCCCATTGATAAACAAGTCAGCCGATTTGATGCTCGTAATTAGAACAACTTTACGTGCGTCTAATTCCGCCAGTATAGCACCAGACAATTGAAGCTTAATCTTGCCGTCTACATAGGACAAAAATCCACGGCACGCACTGATCGTAAGTGCACGTATCGTATACAGCCGTTTGACTCTATTCCTAATATCTCCATAGCGTGAGTGTTTGAGCATAAATACCCAATCGGGATGTTCGCTCAGTTGTTTGACATTTTCTTCGACAATTACGAGTTCTTTGGACTCGTAATTGTCACGAGTTGTGCTTGCGGACATAGTTATTCCTTGTTATCGGTTGTACTATCTATGGTTGTCATAAATTTTACATTATTAAGCCGATTCGTCACAGACTCGACAATTTTGTCAATCATCTTGCTAGCCTTCCTTGCGGTAATTACCTTGGCACGATTGATGTCGCCCACGCAATGATTATCCATATCCTTCTTGTTTGTGAACTTGATTACTTGGACGGTCTTGTCATACTGGTCGCCTTTCTTTGCATGACCCATATAGACTAGTCGAGAGAACTGCAGAATGTACCTGTCGTTGCCGTCCCATTTTTTGACACCGACGACTTTTCCGAGACGGAAATAGTTATCTCCGTCGGCTTCGTCGCACGGATCCCAACCAGGAATCACGACCCACTTGTCCATAATACGAGCAAGCTTTCCGTTGATATCGTCCAGCATCAAGCGGTCACGGATTTGATTCTGCTCGTCGTACAACTTATCGATAGTCGTCTCAATTTCCTTGAGACGGTTCACGTCTTCTTCATGCGTCGTCTTCTTCATCATCTACCTCTGGGTTGATTGGTTGCGGATAAAACGCTTTATTTTCCTTCAGAAAGGCGTCTCGCCGATTGTTTGCATTCAGCAAGTCTGCGCATGCGTCGATAACCGCGTCGAAGAATCCTTTCGGATTGTCGCTTGCGTTTCCGCAAGAATCAATGTTGATGCGCTGGCCTTCGAACATGATGTAGTAACCGTTGAGACGCTGTAGGCCGATCTGGCGGCGTACATCATCGTAGGCGCTTACGTTCTTGATTTCGCCGACAATGCAGCCGTCTGGATTGTACAGCAATGCTGGCTTGTCAAGGTAGTTGCGGATGACGACCTTCATTCTTGCCGGATTGATGTACTTGATCTTTTCAGTATCGAGTTCGCAGTCCACCGTGTCATCGATCAACACATTGAACTTGTTGTCGGACGTAATCATCAATTCCCAGATAGCTGGCTTCGAGAAACCGTAGTGATTGAAGCCACCCGGTTCCAAAAGTGTCTTGCGGTCGTATGGCATTTCTGGGCAAAAGTCGATCAAAGTATTGACGGCGTCTTCCTTGACATAGATTGAGCCACGGTGTTCCTTGGCGACTTCCAGACGCTTGTACAAGTTATCGACAAGGCCAAGCTCAATCTCGGAACGGTGAACCCATCCCCAAGTAAAAATATGCACCTTGTAGTTGTGGCCATCATGCTTGTGGATATATTCTCGGATGTTGTCGCAGTTATGGTGTAAGAAATTCGCATCAAACAAGCTGTCGATAAGAGTTCCCTCGATATCGACATAAATTGCGATATCGGCTTCCTTCTTGAGTTTACGCGGAGCCGTGTTGATGATATGTTCTTCGTGATGTACTGGGTAGTCCATATTAGCTCTTTTGAACGTTAACGTCGCCAGAAACTGTACTGATTGGGCCAGATACATCTCCATTAACTTTAATGTCGCCAGAAACGGCAGACACTGCACCTGAGACATTACCGGTGATATAAATGTCGCCGCATGTTGTATGAACCGTGCTGACGTTACCGATAACACGTACAATAGGCACATGGTTAACCGATTCAACATTGCCTTCAATTTTTATCTTCGCGATACGGTTTCCACACTTGACGGTTTTGTCACCGATTAAAATTTCATTGTCAGATTTCAACGTAATATCGCCACGTATCGGAAATTCCGGCGTATTCGCCACACGTACCATGACATTGCCGTTGTCATCAGACAATTCGACCGAACCCATGCCAGCCAATCCAGTAATAATTTTGCTACTCATGCTAGTGATCCTTTAAAAGAATATTTGGTACATCCACAGATACTGTCAGATAGTTATATAGCCTTATTTTGGAGTACAGATTCAATTTTATAAATCAGCTTACTGTGTCCGAGAGTGACCTCGATTTGCGTAGGAAAAATTGATGCAATCTTTGCATATTCGGCTTCAAGGCATTCCTTAACCTTTTCGCCAAATTCCTTTCCTTGAGGTATGCCCATGTCAGACACTTGCTTGCTGATAGCCTTCATGTCTGGCGGATTCAATGCTATATGGCGAGCAATAGGCAAATTGCATACCCACGCTCTCTCGCGATAATAATCCGTGTTCAGTGCGAGCAAGAGTTCGTACTGTCCAGAAGCCAGTTCTACTAGAGAAGTCCAGTACCGCTTGGGGTCTAGATCCCACGCATATATCGCCTTGTAAGAACGAAGCCAGTTCCATAGCTTGCGTTCCTCGCGAGTAGGGACGAATGCTTCCAAGCTGCTTTCGTCCTTAGCCGTGTAGCAGATAGCTGGGAACAGGTTATCTGCGGTCAGCAAGCCACCGCACTCGACAAGGTCGCTCCTCACCTCACACCAGTCTATACCAACGAAAGCTCTGATATGCTTAATTAATCCATACCAGATTAAACGGTCAATGAAGTCCGGAATGTTCTCCAGATCGGTAATCTTCAAGAATTCAGCACGGATACGCTCGTTTGACACGTTGGTAAGACGGTCAGCGTTCTTATACATTGCATGAGACGTATCGTTCTCGACGCTGTAATTGAAGTTGACCGCGAAACGAGCGCCACGGATCATGCGGAGTGCATCTTCTTCGAAACGCTTGCTAGGATTGCCGACAGCGCGAATAATTTTATTCTTGATGTCGGCGACGCCTCCGTGATAGTCGATGACCTCGCCGTCCCATGCGAGACCGAGGGCATTGATGGTAAAGTCACGACGAGCAGTGTCTTCCTCGAATGATTCAGTAAGAACAACCTCGTCAGGATGACGACCGTCGCTGTATTCGCCGTCAGTACGGAAATGGGTCACCTCGAAATACTGGTCACTCCACCATACGAGAATAGTGCCGTGCTTCTCGCCGTTGTTGTCGCAAGTCTTGAAGTACTTCTTTAGTTCTTCTAGAGATAAAGAAGTGGCGATATCGATATCATGGATATCGATAGTGTCTGTTTGACCTAGCTGGTAACGAACCAAGTCACGGACACAGCCGCCAACGAGGTAAGCCTCTGCCTTGTAGGGGCCAATATCGGTAATCTTCTTGGCTAATGCCAAGCCAGCTTTAAGTTGGCCATTGTCAATTTCATTCAAGTCAATTTTCATATGTCAAAATATAGCAATCACACTCATTATTGTCAATACCAAAAATGAAATAATTTATAAAATATGCGTGAAAAAATTTTTACAGTCATTTATGCGGGATTTATGCTAGACACCATAAGGCATATATATGCCAAAATGAGCTGGCGATGGAAACATGCGTTGATCCGGATGAAACATGGATGGACACCCATATCAAGCGATATTATTAAAGTCTTGCATACTTTCATAGATTGCATATTGCGCAATAAATGAAAAACTGGCCGATTGGCCAGTTGGACTATCTTTCGCTTGGATCTACACCAGGAACAGGGCATAACGAGCCGGGATCCCTATGCCAAGTGCCGCGAACCAATTGGTTTGCCGTCAACTGGAAATGTTCTAACGGGTTATTTTCGTTCACGACGTCAAAGACATACTTATTATCCTTTGGCTCCATTCCGTAGATGCGATAATACGCATTGCCTCGAATAGTGCGGCTCGTCTTGCTAGCCTTGGCAATGAACGTTTTCTTGTTCGGATATCTGATAAATAGAGCCGAACCATGATGCAATCCGATCAGATAGTCAACGTCCTGAGCCAGCGTCAACTGTTTAGTCGCTACATTGATCGGCGCAATGCCGTTGGCAAACACTTCATGTACCTTTCCATCCCTTGAATCGGCATATTGGATATACACGTGATATGGATTATCCGGCTTGACGAATATATTCAACACAGTAATTTCCACCGGGCCCTTGTCCCAGAACAGCACACCGTACAGCTGATACTTCAGCTCTTTTGAACCGGGCTTGTCGGAAATTTGAAAATTATATGGCGTGGCAATACCATATACTGGATATTTAATAACGGGGATTTTCATATTTTCTCCTTTATACATTTCAGTGCGGACTTCATGATCGAAACACGGTTGCTCGTGTTACCGTTAATTTGAATTTTATGGCACAAGTCATACAGTTCAAAGAGTACATCGATGTTCTTGATATTCGACACGCTATAGAACGTACGCAAGTCAGCCCATGTAACAAGTGGACTCGGCATCGAGTGAGACATGCAGTACGCGGCCACCGGATTTTCAGCCACCGCTTCGTCAAAATTCATGACTGGATTGCCGTCAGCGCCTATCGTGCTGTTGGAATCCGCGATCGCTAGCCGATGCACTCGTTCAAACCATGGATGCGTCACGAACTTCCAGCAAGAATATTTTGACTTTGTTTTCGGCAGTTCATTCGCCTTGGTATGGTTTTCGACCATCCACATCACTACATCGCATTCATGCTGGCTAAAATCAAATTCATGCAACACGTCATAAGCAAACGGCAGTCCAAACAGTTCATGACCGGCCATGTTCTTTCCGTTGTTCCTTGAAAGAGCGTCCTTCTTGCCGATGTCATGCAACAGTGCGGCGGCAACGTCCAGATAGTCATGCTGTGGATCTTTAGCAATTTCCGACACGACCATCTTCGTATGTACCCACACGTCGCCTTCGTGGTGGTAATTAACATGCTCACAGCCGACCATGTATTTGTCAATAAAACCGAACAGAGGATTGCTCCGTTCACGTTCCAGCCGTTTTACCACATCTGGCGCAGTAAGTATGCTATGCACCTTATTGTAAGTTTCCGTGTTCATTCGATTCCTTAATTATCTGTTGGATCTTGTACTTACAGTCGTCCATGGCGGATTCAATCCGTTTTAGCCTACGTTCGCGTTTAATATAGCAAAATAGCTTGAAAATTGCAATACCATACACCAATACCATTATACCACATAGAAAGATTAACGTCACATTCCACAACATGCTCGATAATATAGCAAACATCGGTTATGTTGACTGCTTATTTTTACATTATTTTTAAAACAATTGACAAAATTGCCGAGTTTTGCTATATTCGCTGGAAATTATTAAACATTAACAAGGACATAACATGGCAATCAAAGCTATTGCGAAAAGCGTCAGCCGAGTCAAGCAGCCTTGCCGCACCGTATGCAGACGTAAATCGATTGGCGTTGCTGTACCAACGCAGTATAACCGAAAGAACAAAGATAAATGGTTCGTCGATTCTCTGACAAAAACTGACACTTACAAATTTGGAATGTGCCAGTGCGTATTCCACAAGCATCCGAACGAACGAGCTTACTGGGAATTCAAGCTCCGTTCCGAAGGCGTTGACCTTACTCCGTTCTACGACGAAATCAACAAGGAACTCGATCACCTTTGCACACTCAAGTTTACTGAATGGGAACTCGAAGGCATCCGCCGTGTCATGCCGTGGCTGTCAGACGACTTCATCGAATGGCTTGCCGACTTCCAGCTCAAGCGCAAGTACATTCATGTGGATTACGACGCTTCTCGCAACGGAGGATTACATATTTGGGCCGAAGGCCCAGCGATCCAAGTCACTTGGTTTGAAATTTACGTATTGAAGATTATCCAGAACCTATTCTTCGACGACCTCGAAATCGACTGGGAAGAATCCAAGAAGACACTCAACGAATCTATCGCCAAGTGGAACGCAGCGCTCCGCCGTGGCATCAAGTTCACCATTTCCGACTTCGGTGTCCGCCGTTCCGTATCTGACGAATGGAACGAATACATGGTCAAGACCATGATCGACTTCTGTCCAGCATTCGTTGGCACGTCCAACGTATACTTGGCAATCAAGCTCGGCTGCAAGGCCATCGGTACTTTTGCACACGAAATGTACGCCTTGTATCAGGGCATCAAGGACATTCCGCTTGAACTCGTTCAACAGCGCGTTCTCGAAGACTGGTCTGACGAATTCCGTGGCGACCTCGGAATCGCGCTTTCCGACAACTTCGGATTCAACGCATTCTTGCGCGACTTCGATAAGTATTACGCAAAGCTGTTCGACGGCTGCCGCCACGACTCTGGCGACCCGTATGTCTGGGGCGAAATGCTTATCGCCCACTACCTCAAGAACGCAATCAATTCCAAGAGCAAGGTTGGTTGCTGGTCTGACAGCCTCAACTGCGACCAGTCTCTCGATATCGCGGAACGCTTCTACACTCGTATCAATGTTGCGTTCGGTATCGGCGGCTTCCTCGCTTGCAAGGTTCTCCGCTTCAAGGGCGGCATGACTCGCAACGCGCTTCGCATGATCATGAAGCTCGTCATGTCCAACGGCAAGTACGCCGTGAAACTCTCCGACTCTCCGGGCAAGGTCAACTGCCCCGACCCGAAGGTGATCGAACGTGCGAAGGATGCGTACCATTACGAACCCATTGCAGAAAACAAGGACGCACTCGACTAATGAAGAAGGTGTACATCTACGGCGGCGCATTCGATCCGGTAACGACTGCGCACACTGCCATTATTACCGAACTCCTCAACCGTCTCAAGAAGGAACCAGAATCCCTCTTGTACATCTTGGTAAGCGACAACGATACCAAGAAGTACTCGGTTGAGTGCGAAGACCGCATGGCCATGATCGTCCATACGGTCAATTCGCTTCACAGTCTGTACTCCGATAGTTCGGATTCTCCGGCAGCCTACAATCAAGGCGAACCGTCCGAAATCTTCCACCGAGTCAAGATCGTCGACGAAGTCAGCCGCACCGCCGAAGCTCTGCAGAATCTCCGCAAGGAAACGAGCTTGACCGATGCAACCTTCACGCTGGTTCTCGGTTCCGACGAATGGCTTTCTTTGCTTACAAAGCAGTGGGTTAACAGCGACTGGATTATCATGCACGTCAACTTCTTAATCGTCCGTCGTACCTCATTCATCAAAGCGCTTGAATACGCCAAAGAGTTCGGTTCCATCTCGAATGAAACTTTCCAGCAGATGCGCGACAACAAGGAACGCATGGAGTACGTCGACTGGATCATTCCGAAAACGAGTTCCACCAAGGCTCGCCGGATGATGAATTTCGATCCGCTGTGCTTCTGTGACCAAGTGTCTCCGGTCGTGATGTCGTATATCCGCCGCAACAAGTTGTACGGACAGTCTGAACCGAAGGAATACAAGAATATCGAGGACGAACTCGTAAACAACTACGATCCGTTCCGCTTCCCTCGTCCTTCCGTCACCGTGACTTCAGCTATCTTCCACGACGACCGTATCCTCTTGGTGAAGCGCTTGAAGGCTCCGTACCACGATTACTGGTGCTTGCCTGGAGGCTTCGCTAATCCGAAGGAAACTTGCGAGGAAGCTGGTGTCCGTGAAGTCAAAGAAGAAACTGGCTTTACCATCGACAAGTCTCAAGTGCATCAAGTCGGTGTATTCAAGCCGAATGATCCTCGCTGCGATGTCAGCAATGACTACTGGGGCTACGACATCGGCATGATGTTCGATTTCAACCGTGAAGGAATCTCGCCTTCCGATCCGGACGCACAAGACGACGCAAAGGACGCAATGTGGTATCCGATCGGCAAGCTCGACGAAATTCCTCTCGCGTTCCATCACCGTGAGCTCATTGCCAAGGCGATCAAGCTCCGTCAAACTATTTAACAAGGACTAAACCATGAATCCAAAAGAATACCTCATTGTTATCGACATGCAAAAGGACTTCATCGACGGTTCTCTTGCGAATGCTGACGCCAAGGCAATCATCGGTGCCGTAGTCGTAGAAATCCGTGAATGGAAGGGCTACGTGTTCTACACGATGGATACACACGGCGCAGACTTCAAGCAGACGCTCGAAGGCGTTCTGCCGGAACACTGCATCAAGGGTACGGAAGGCTGGAAGTTCGAAGAATCCATCCAGCAAGCTCTCGACGACGCTTACGCTACTCGTATCGAGAAGCCGACGTTTGGCTACCTCGGATGGGCGAAGTACTTCCTCGGTGACGATGCCTTCAATGCGGACGGCTCCCTCAAGAGCCAAGAAGAGCTCGCAAAGCTCGGCAAGGAACGCATCAAGCGTATTCGCCTTGTTGGTACTTGCACCGACATTTGCGTCATTTCCAACGCAATGATTCTCCGTGCAATGTTCAAGGACACGCCAATCGAAATCGTGGAATACGCTTGCGCGGCAACGCCGGGTGCACAAGACGCCGCAATCCTTGTCATGGAACGCTGCGGGTTCACTATCATCCGCCAGGCGGCCTAGTTAAATATTGGCGATAGAATAAAGAAGGCTGGTCGATTGGCCAGCCTTTCTAGTTATTGATGCGTATTCATATATAAGTCCAGCAACGCACGTCGTAATGTCTTATCGTTCACGCTCGCCCAAATCACCGATTCAAACTTCGTACCGGGCGGAAAATAGTCTGGAGTCACTTCCACATATTCAATTTGGTTTTCGAAGTCCTTGTGAATAGCGTCTTCGATGTCGTCGTAAGTTCCGGTTACATCGTAACCGTCTTCTGAATAATAATGGAATAGCGAGGCATCGCCATCGGCAGCCTTCAATGTTCCTAGCGGAGCATCATAAAGCATGATATCAACAGAATCGTCTCCGTGCGGCTTAGCTTTTAGCCCAGTATGAGCCGTTAAATTGTTTGCCATGTCATGCAGTGCATTCATCTTGACCATTTGTATCATTGTCAACACCTCTATTTAAGATTCATTATGTTCGCCCGACGTGTTAGCTTAGCGTCCGTCCAATCCGGATGTTTCTTGTGCAGTTTTTCTTTAAGACGTTTTGTTTCTTTGTCACGAGCCGCATAGCTTGCTTGTTTAGCGGCAGACGCACCTTTAGTCGCCGGAATTGGGTTTAACTTGTTATTAATCACGCCTTCGTCCGACCAATTGTTCATAGTGTTGGCGAACCAGTTCCCATATCCTTTATCTGTATTATTCGTTGAGTCATCTGATGTTTCGTCACTCGACTCCCATGGTTTGGTTTCATTCGGATTTGTCTTTTTCTTTCCAGACCAATCCATTTCATCTTCTTCTGGCTCATTTGATTCTTTCTTTTCGTCCGACTTTCGAGAATATTTATTTATGTAGAACTCAATCGCTTTTTTCACTCGACTATGCGTATTGTCATCGGCTTGATTCCAATATGGTTCCATAAGTTCGTCATAATGGGTGTCTAAAAGATTTTGACGAATTGCGTCATCAAAATGTTCCTTGTTCTCGTCACATTCAATTTCGATATCTTGTAGATGATTTTCTCGGAAATCTTTCATGATTTTGGCGTACAGTTTTTTCTGATTAACGTCGCCACCATCATCGGGTACAACCACGTCAGTATCGTTATCATCTGGTACGGCAACATCATCTGTGTTGTCAGGCTTTTCTGTGGTCTTTGTATCAAGCTCAACTTTATCTTCATCTTCCGCGTCGCGTTTTTTATCAAAGCTATTTCCGGCGGTATTTGGATCCTTGAGATACTTGGTGGCAACCTTTTTCAATTCAGACGTAGCTTGATTCAATGCGACGCCAAACGGGCCAATTAATTTGTTCACCTCTGACGACCAATCGGACATCCCATTTAATGTTTTGAAATAGGCTGGCTTGGTTTTTTGATATATCAGTCGAGACAAATTCACCGTATAATGGGTATCGTCTTTTTTCTCGATTAGTTTTGGTGCGTCCGAGTCATTGGTGATAACAATATCATTTAGTGTCGCCAGTTCAAACGGAGGTTCTTTCGATTTCCAATAGGACGACTTGAACAGCTTCGTACGCACGTCGGCATTACTCAGTATGGCTGAAGTAATCTTATCTATAATTTTTGCCGCGTCGATGCCACCAGAATCCGTGGCAGCTTCAAGATGGATGACTCGTTCAATGTCGTCTGGAATTAACTCAATATCCTTGACATCTTCCATCAAGGTATTGAATGTTTGTAAGTCGTTATCGTAATCAAAAAACTGCATATGCACTCTCAATCTGGCATATGCAGTTTATATATTATTCTTTCATGCTCAAGAAGGCCGCCGTCCGTGCGGACATGATACAGTCGTCCATATCCATGTAGCTATACAGACCGAGGCGGCCAACGAACGTCACCTTCGTCTTCGCGGTAGCTTGCGCTTCCTCGTGCAACTTCCTATAACGCTCGTACAAGTCGTGGTTTGCTTGGTCATTGACCGGATAGTACGGTTCCATGCCCTTCTTCCATTCTGTCGAGTATTCGTAGCTCACGATAGAACCCTTTGCATCGTCGTGCGGACAGAACCACTTGTGCTCGATAGAGCGAGTGTACGGCACGTCGGTCGACGTATAGTTGCAGACCGGGCATCCTTGTACGTTGTCCGTCTTGAACTTCTTTTCCTTGAACTTAACGGAACGATACTTGAGCGCACCGAGCTTGTAGTCATAGAATTCGTCGATGCCGCCAGAATAGAATACTTGCTTGGCCTTGATGCCCATTTCTTGCAACTGCTTGTAGGACGTGTTGAGCATAATGTCTACACGGACGCCCGTGATCTCGCCAGCATGCTTGAACATATTCTCAATGACTTTCGTATATCCATGCGCTGGCATCATCTGGTACTTGTCATTGAAGTAATTGTTGTTGAACGTGAAACGCACTGGGAGACGCTTGATGATGCTGGCTGGAAGGTCTTCGCACTTGCGGCCCCACTGCTTCTCCGTGTAGCCCTTGACGAGCGTATTGAAGATTGTCGTACCGACCATGGAGATAGCTTGTTCGGCAAGGTTCTTCGGCTCCTTGATGCCAGCGGTGTCGATTTCCTTCTGGATGGCCGCCTTGACTTCGTCTGGCGTAGTGAGGCCGGGGAACAGTTGCACATAGGTATTCATGTTGAATGGCATGTTGTACATGCGCTTCGTACCGTCTGACCGCGTAAATACAGCAATCGGCTGGTTGATGAACGGAACCCATTCGCCGAAATCGCTGATATAGTCATGCACGAAGTCGTCAGACGTGTGGAAGATATGCGCACCGTACTTGTGTACGTCGATACCGTTCTTGGTTTCGGTGTAGCAGTTTCCGCCGATATGGGGACGCTTGTCGATGACAAGCATCTTGATCTTTCGGTCAAAATTGCCACGGTATGATGCAATCGTTTCTGCTATGGTGGCGTTGGTAAGACCAGCGCCGACAAAGATGTAGTTGTAATTCTTTAGGTATTTCATGGTCGTCAATATAACAAAATAAATTATAAACAGCTATAAAAGGAGGATTTCCATGACTCCAGAAACGATTGCTAGCCGCGAATCAAAGTTCGCTACCACCTTGACGGACTCGTCCGGAAAGAAATTCACCGCGGGAAATCCGATCGATATCGGTGACGGTTTCAGCATCATCCCAATTTCTCCCGGTTTCAAGACCTACTTCTACCAGACACGCACGGTAAAGACGCAGATATGCCTACATTTCACCGTAGGCGTGATTACTGGCGACGTCGCGTCACTTACCAAGGAGAACAACCACATGTCCGTTCCCTACGTCGTAGACCGCAGCGGACACATCTACAGACTGTTCGATGACGCCTTCTGGTCGTATCACCTCGGTTCTACGGCGATCGGCGGAAACGCCGTCATGTCCAAGCAGTCCATCGGCATCGAGATCTCTAACTACGGCCCACTCAAGGACAAGGAACAGAACGGCAACTACATCGACGCATACGGCAACCTCTACACGAAGGATCCGGCCAACGTCGACTTCGTTTCGTACCGTGGATATTGCTACTATGCGAAGATGACTGAAATCCAGAAGAAGGCTGTCGCGCACTTGCTCAAGTATCTGTCAGAGAAGCACGGCATTCCGCTGACCTTCAAGGAAATGATCGGTGACGTCTTCGACACCTCAGAGGAAGCTGTTGCGTATAAGGGAATCTTCTGTCACTCGAACGTCCGTAGCGACAAGTATGACATGCCGCCCGAATTCACTTTGCAGATAAAGGACACGCTTGACGATATGAATAAGATAGTCGAACAGACCTCTGCTGATACAGAACCAGATAAGCCAGATGAATCCCCAGAGCCAGCAGTGCAATATCCACAACCGGAGACCGACGTCGTCCATCGTGAATTTGTCGTCAAGGAAAACGAAAACGGCGACCCTTACGTCGCCGAAGTCGAATCCAGCGAACCAGCCGAGGAACAAGTCCATCTGACATGGTTCGATAAATTCATCGATTGTATCAAGCGTATATTATGTCGAAAACAATAAGGAATTTACAGCGCTCTAAAATAATACTATAATTAGGGCCATGCGAGCATATTCTAAAAGACTAAAAGACCTTCGTAGGTACAGTACATATGAATGGAAGTATACCGATGTAGATGGCATACTTTATGTGTATGTAGGTATTACTGTAGATGTGAATCGACGATTCGCCGATCATAATGCTGAACATACACAGTATAAGCATTACTCACAGATTAAAAAATTTGCAATGTCCCATAATATTGAGGTATTGCCGTATTTTACAATCACTCACGAAAATTATCTAGCCGATGAGGCTGCTGATTATGAAAAATCAGAAATTAGCCGATATCGGTCGATGGATAATGTTGTGTGTCTTAACAAGACCAAGGGAGGCGAACTAGGAGGATTTGCTGAATTCATATATAAAAATAAAACTGACGAGCAAATTCGACGTTTGATTAGAAAACGGCTTAAAGAAATCCCATGTTATTCTCGGTCTGAATTTTCGGACAAACATAGTTCGTTATATGGACATTTATGCAACGCCAATCGACTGCACTTACTCGATGATATCATCCCGTCGTCACACGCCGACTACGAGAATATGACTGATGAGGAACATACCAAACTATTAAAAACAAAGTATAAGACTCGTCAACGACTTGCAAGAACTGGATCTCGATACTATACATATTTACTTGAAAATAAGCAAGAACTCCTTAATACAGTATTTCCGCTGAAAATTATTCTTGATCTAACGAAACTGTCGGATGCCGACATCGTTGGTATCATGAGCAAGTATAAAACACGAGCGGAATTTGCTCGTCATAAAAATAGTATTTATAAATACATGCTACACGAAAAACCAGAACTTCTAAATAACCAGTTTCCATATAAAAATCGTGGATATAATGGATGGTCAAAAGACCGTATCATAAAGGAGCTAAAAAAATATAAACGACGTGCAACCTTTTGTCGGAAAAATGGAAAACTTTATATAAATATCAAAAAGCGATTCCCTGAATTACTTGATCAATATTTACCGAAGATCAACTCAAAATTTGATAAATGGACGGAGCAGCAAATTGCTGACGTTTTGACAAAATATAAAAAACGTAACGCATTTCAAAAACGACATGCTGGATTACACAAATATTTATTGAAATATCACATGGACTATTTTGATAAGTATTTGCCACCTTCTCCACAACGAGGCAAGCACATGAAATATGAAACATGGGATAATGAATTATTCTTGAAGCACTTTAAGAAATATAAGACACAAAGTTTGTTGCATAAAAACGAACCTAATCTATATTATTACGCCCGTCGACATTGTAATGACTTATTGAAGTCGTATTATAAAAACCATCGACTGAAGCGACCTAGTAAATACTGTCGTTGGTCAGACACGAAAATCATTGCTGAGATGGCAAAATTTCAATATCGCACTGATTTAGAAAAACAATGTAAGGCGTTATTTAGGTATGTATGGACACATCGAAAAGATTTACTCGATAAGTATCTACCAATCAACAAAGTATATCGACATACGTATTACTATTGGACAGTATCGCAAATGATTGACGAAACAAAAAAATATGAAACGGTATCCATCTTTAAGGCGCATTGCAGCGGACTATACAAATACCTCAGAGCACACCACCCAGAAATCTTAAACAATACGTTCAATACTCACTACACTATATAATAAAAAAGGCGGAACACTCCGCCTCTTTTATTATACGTTTGAATACTCTAGTTGTTTGAATCAATTACCGCATTTTGCCCACGGAAAATAACGTCCGTGGCATTTTTGATGTGGTCAATGCCGCTCACTGGACAGCTTAACGGAGCTGGGACTGGTTCCGACTTGTATGGCAAGCAAGTGTTCCACGTTTGTGCAATGTTCACGTAGTATTCGTGAATTTCCGTGCGGAGACAAGTTTCTGGAATCTTCGTAGCCACCTCTGGCGGAAGCGCGGCACGTTCGACTGTGACTGGCTTCACGACATTGACTCGACGGTAGAAAGTACCGTAACGAGCCGCTGCAGAATAGCCCTTCCAGTCACTGCCAATTAACTTGAGCTTTTCGTCGGTGTTCAAGTGGACGCACTTAGAGTGTCCGACCTTGTAGCGAGCCGCCGCGCTCACCGCATTACGAACGGCGTCACGATAACGGAAGCGAAGCGCGTTTACGGCTTCCCATTCATCCGGGACGTTGAACACGCGGCAGTCAAACAACGGTATTCCTACTGTAGGTGTATCTGGGTCGATATACTTGCTGAACCAGTATGTTGCCGTCGATGCGATGATGCTGTTCATCTTCGACAGCTTGCCACTCAAGAACGGTTCCGATGTCGGCTTGAATAATAACGTGATTTCATCGGACTGCACATAGGACAGAATCGGATCGAAAGTCTCGGTCAACTTCTTTGCCGTCTCTTGCATAGCTTTCACGAAACGTTCGTCGAACGGCTTGCGCATACGCTTGGTATAGGTATGGAACGCCTTTCCGTCCACACGAGCGATGAACGGCAGCGATGGGTCAATTTTGTGTTCGGTAAACTGGTGTTCGTACGACTTGATACGATCACCTAACGGCATTGTATCTGATATTATTCTTTCCATAATGGACAATATAGCAATAACTTACAAAATTGTCCACTATGAAAGCGAAATCCATCGCATTTGCGATGGATTGTCCTTTATGCTTGATTTTCCGTGAGTATTTCTTCCTATCCAGAACCAGTCTGGTGCGAAGTGTCGCACCGTTGCCAGTCCCGGCAATCCTAGCGGCTCGTTGAGCTTTGGTTTCCTTGATTTGTTCAATATTAGTCATAATATACCAAATATAGTATTTTTATTTGTTAGGGGAAAAATGCGGCGAATAAAATTTTGTTTTTTCGGAGTCAGGAACTTCGTGCAACAGAAGATCGGTATCTGATGGTATATTTTCCGCATCTGGTGCCGCATGGTATGAATCATTCGGGACAAACATTTGGTTAAATTCATCGGCAGCATTATTGTTGCCACTGTATACTGGCGTTTTGTAACTGTTCATTAGCTTATCTACATCAACATTAGGATCTAATCCCATGGTTTCTCTGTCTTCATATTCAATAATTTCATTAGGAGCATTATCATCATTTTCAGTTCCAGTCAATATATTCTTAACACGGCCATTCAATTTATATACCAGTTTTTTATGTACTTCAATTTTTTGAAGTTCTGGATTCCAGTCTTTACGTACTGTTTTATATCTTACGTCATTGTTGTCGTCGATAGCTTGAAGCAATGCTCTAGTCACTTGATTTGTCGAACAATCTAGCAAATACCACTTCAAAAATGCGTCTGACAGCACCAGTTTTCCGGTGTCACCATCTGAAACTACGGTTACTTCTTTTGCTTTGCCGGAAAAATTACAATATACCTTAATTTCGTTATTGACTGGCATTGCATAAAATGAACCACCAGCCCCATAAATGCCATGATTACCATAAACACCGAATTCTGCAAGCACCGGTACAGTATTGCCATCTTGTTTAACTTTATTCACACTATAATTAAACTTAGAGGTATTCATGTGCGATGGGTCAAATAAGCTCGGTGCATCCGGCGTTCCAATAATTCCACGCCCAAACGTATTGATGAGTGCATCACGAATATCGAGTAATTTATTACCCAATTGACTATTACTTTGAAATTGGAACGCATTATAGACTTTATTTTGTTGGTTACTTTGTGTGTTTACGATATGCCCTTTACCATTTACATATAAATTCACAGAAAATAAATTAGCGATTGTTTTAGTTAATACAGCACCTAATGTACGGTCTTGCCCTGTCATGATATAATTTGTACATTGAGCAAACAAGGTATTGTTAGAAGTATTGTTGAATGGATAAAATTTAATCGCGTTCTTTGTTTTATATAATAAAACTGGTGGATTATCTGATGTATTAACCATACAATCCAAGTCAATAGTTTCCGGATTTGTGTTAGACGATATTTTAATTACACCATGAGGGGCAATTTTTTCTGATGCGTTAATAGTAATACTTATGACTGGATTAATGGTGTCCATAATATTCCGTTCACTTCGTCTAGACGCCGTCGTGCAATAGTCTACTATTTTGACAACATCACTCATGAAAGCTGCAATGGCAACTAACGAACGGACAATTTTAATAGCTTTTTCAATCGCGCCGGCACTATCAAAACTTTGTAAAGTTTGAATATTTTTCATTCCATCATTGTATTCAATAATCGGCTTGGTCAACGATGATACAATGAAGATATTGCGCTTATCTGATAAATTATTTTTATTTCTAATACTTGATTTGTCAACATCTACATGAAGACGTACGATTTCTCCATATAACGGTGACGCATATGTGAAACATATATCTCGCTTGGCGGATGCTTGAATATATATGTGGATAGTAGATTTTTTTACTGGATAACATGTATAAAAATCATCAAGACCATATCCTGGTATAAAACCAACCGATGGTGGAGTAATTAAATATGCTGGTTTGTATTCAATGCCCATAGAGTTTTTTTGTAATGCGGCCACGAAACCTAGTGCACAACGAGAACTGCGTTTTATCGATTCTTTTGGTGGATTGCCATTAGAATCCGCATCATATGGATTAATGGCCCATTTTTCGATAGCATTCCTAATCAAGTCATTCAAAGTATTTTGTTTGTCGTCATATTTATCAACCGTTTCGGTAATCGACAAATCAAACCGGTCCGCAATCGTACCCAGTAACAGTTTACCACCGACAAACATATAACGATATAATGCCATAATGCCATCGGATAAAATAATATGAAAAAACGGTATGGCGTGCTTCAATTTTGGATTCTTTCCAAATACATCAATTACCATATGTTTTACTGAACTTACTGGCGCACTCAGCATGTCATCAGACATCATTTCACGAAACGGAACCGTTTGCTTCCGATTGACGACAACATACATATCCGGTTCACCAAGTTGATCAACACATTGACTAATTGGCATATACACTTTATTATATACATCAGAGCGATTTTTCTCTAAGCCGTCGGCGGTGTTTACTATAGTAGCTACAATATCACCTACAGTATATTGTGACGGCAAAATTCTTGACCGAAGTAAGGCTACACTAGCATCATCTAGCGTCAATGTCGTTGGGTCATATGTTAGTATAATCCGATTGCCTATACTTCGCATATTTTGTAAAACCAATTTACCGCCGTTACTATAAAGCCGCCATTCATTGGTATGTCCAGCACCAAATTGCAGAGTCACTGAAAAATCGCCAGTCTTAGCAGATTGGTCTTTTATAGTTACACCAGTAGATTGACATATGGGTAACATTAAAATGTTATTAAGCAACTTACGGAATTGCATTTTCGATAGCATAGCATACCTTATGTACGATACCACTAGTTTATCATATATTTTCTTGCAAAACGTTATAAACTTAAATCAAACTGCCTCGGAGATACTCTATGAACCTCTTTGAAAGCTCAATTGCTCGTGTGACTACACCTAATAATGCAGTCTATATGGATGCCATTCAGAAACTCTTTAATATATTGTTTGAAGACCAAATGCAAGGGCAACCGGCAAATGATGAACTGCGAGCAAAATTATGTGACGCTACTCAAAAATTACTCAATGATGCCAAAGGAGCACGTGGTGATTTTTTGGAACTTAGTATTAAACCAGAAAAAATACATAAGTTGGCCGACATTATTAATAATCAAAATTCTAAATCAGATGCCGAGTTATTTCAATCGATCGTTGAGTTGGTGTTTGGTCTAAAAGTCGTTCGTAATAGCATTACTAAACAGCCAGAACTGAAAGTCGACCCCGCACTCAGTAAAAAATGTATCATGTATGATGCCTATAGCACATCAATGGACGCATTTCTCACGGGTGCATCTAAAGCTAGAGTAGCACGTGATGCAATACAATCATATATTGATTTTAAACGTGACTTAATGCAATTCAAAACCGAAATACAATCAACGTTTACTCCTACAGCCGCACCAAGTATGTATACCATTGACTATACACGGCAACGGCAAGATGGACAATACATTGATCCGAATAAGTTCAATGTTCGCGGCACCATTAACACCACAAGCCAATCGAGCACAGATAATACCGAGTCTGATGAATCTCCCGATCTTGTTGATCCAACCACTGGTGACATAACTCAGCCGACCAACGGAAGGACCATTACCGGAACCATTCAGACGCCTCCGGCTGATAAAACGACTCGTAAAGGTAATAAGACCGTTAAGCCAGAGAAGCCCAAAGAAAAAGCACCACTACCAAATGTCGATTTTATTGATGCAAACGTGGACGTACCACGCACCGCCGAAGATGATGAACACACCGATAACTCGCAATTTGGCGGATTGCGGTCAATTATAATGTCTGGCGTCGATGATGCTGACAACGTTGCTAATTATTTGCAAGAATCTTGGGATACGTTATTAAAAACTCGCGGTAAGTTATTCAAGACGACAACCGGTATTAGCATTAACGCAGAACCAGACGAAAATAAGGTAACTATACGTTCTGATCTAGAAGGATCAAACATGGATTTACTTAATCGCCATATGGTCGCCATGTATTGCTTGTATATGGATGCTAAAAAAGAAGGACTCGTATCTCGCAATGAAACCACAATTACATATCCAGTTGCCGTCTGTGTATCTAATGACTTTTATAAAAACGATGGCGCAATTCTGAACAATATGTGTAATTTGTATGACATTAATTCATTGCTAATAGTAAATAAGCCTAGTATGAATGATTTAGTGCAATATTTACATCAGTACAGTGATAATGTCGACCATGAAGCACTTGCGGCGGCAATATCACAAGTCATCAAAAATTATAGTAGCAGTGATTTGACCAAGTATACCAATTTGCAAGATGCGATTAATAAATCTAAAGGAACAACCTCAGAAGAAGCGAGTGTGTCCGCGCTGAATTATCAAACCGAGGCATTCTGCAACCAAGTTGCGAACGTGTATCAAGCGATGCTCGGTCAGCATGACGACCCACAATATGCCGATGATGATGTCGAAAGTTTCTTTGATGAAGATTATGAAGATGCTACCGATTATTCTGGTCTTGCGTTGGACGAGTTGAAAACCCATAACGCATATGACTATGTCATGACATTCATGCTGAATCATGCTGGGAAATCTGATACGCCTAACCTAATTAAGCCAAAAAATGCTGATGACGCATTAGATGCTGAATCAAAGGCTAAAAATCTTTCACAGAACGCATATAATCAGCAAGCGGCTCAGTTACTGACTTACTGTCGTAATGACCTTCGTAACCAAGAAAACGCCGAATCACAACTAGTGTCCGAAGCACCAATGACTACCGAAGACGATGATTGGATAGATGCCGTAAATGATTTTAGCATGGATAATAATTCCGCCGCTGGGGTCAATGACATTATTAACCGTTGGAAAACGGCTCGATGAAAATCGATACCACTTTATGAATAAAAGGCTCGACTAATATCGAGCCTTTTCGTCGTTACTACGAGCTTGAATATTATTAGCTTTCTGCTCAACAACTGGGTTGTGTCCAATTACACGTACTTGTCGGAAGTCAGTTAAGCTAATATCGACTGAAAAGTCCGACGTCACGTGATTGTCTCCGCTGTACCCCTTGATGTATCGGTATGGCGTTGCCGTAAACGAAATCAAGTCACCCGGACGCATTCGTACAAAGGCATTACAATAGCGTACCCATAGATGATCGCACAGCAAATGATCGCTATCATCACGGATCATTACCAGTAACGCATTTTTACATTTTCCCAGTGTGCCAGCACGTACGTATGTAGCCGTGTACTTATGCGGAGTAAGGGTACTGCCAAGATTTCTAGTTCCAGTCGTCGGCGTCGGGGATTTCGCCAAGTCGGTTATAGGACTCGTCACCGAATGAGAGTTCTTGCGTTTCTTCGACATCTTCAATCTCCTTTTCTAGGGTTTCATCCATAGGTTCCATGCCTTGACCAAGGTCATCAGACAGAAAATCCTCGTTAATTTGATTTTTCGGTTTTCTAGCCATTTCGTTTACCTCTTTCGCTATCGCGCATTGCAGTTAATATCGACGTCACGGTTTCGTCTTTGTGAAGAACCAACAACGATATAATATAGTCCAAATCTACGCCGAATAGATATTTGCCATCTTCTTCATATGCAAACTGGTCTGGATCCTTATCATTCGTCTTTGGTAGATATTGCATACCAAAGTCAGTCAGTTCTTTCGACAACATGTCCATAAACGCCGCATCATTCTTTTTTTCGCGCATTTTTTGTGTATGTGCGACGTCGCGCATCATTTCGGCAAGTTTTGCTCGAACTTGAGCCAAGTCATATCGACGGCATGCATCATTAACAAACCATGGCAAGTCAAATTCAAGCGTAGGTTTTACTTCATCATACACCATAAGTTGACGGGCGTCGTCATAATCAAAGCCATTATTTTCAAATAGCCGAATGACACTGGAACTATCAATCGTGGTCGCCATCAGGAGCCCCCATTAAGTCAGCAAGTTCATTATCAATGCGTTTAGCATCAAATATAGTTTCATCCTTGTCTTCACGCAAGGCTAATTCTTTGGCAAATGTGTGTATATGCACCATGGTTCGACGCATCTCGAACAAGTCTGATATTTTCTTCGTATATGCATTACTGTACTGATTGTAGAAGTCTTTCATCAACGGCCCATAGACAACGCCCAGCTGTTTAACATAGTTAGTCCGTAATTGTGACAAGTGAATGATAAAATCATCCAGTTTGGCCGCAATCTTAACTTGTGCCGCGATGGCATCTGGGTTCATTGTAAACTGAGCGACCGAAAAATCACACCGTTCATCGGCAAGCACTTCATGGTCTTCACCCATATTATACGGGTCAATGTGAAGTTCAATGTGTATCGGCGTCAATGGCTTGCGTTTATCCGCACGGATCAGTTCTACCAATTCGTTGTCCGATCTCATACAGCCTCGCAATTCAGATATCTACATTCGGCCAGCATATCATTATACTTGTCAGTGCTATGGATACGCCGTAATGCCGACGCTTTCAGCTGTCGAACTCGTTCATGAGATATTCCGAGGGTATTACCTACGCTGCGTAACGTAGCGTCTTCGTCGTCGTACAAGAACAGATTGCTCATTACATCATGCTCGGTCGGCAACAAAAGCGACATAAATTCGTCCACCAATTTTTTATGCTCTTCATTTACCGTCGCTTGGTCAGTGCGGTCATCGGTGGAAAGCCGGTCAACGATCGCAAGTTCATTGTCATCTCGCTTGTCAATATTTGACATAGTAACCGAAATTTTGTTACGATTTTTTGACTTTAGCTGGTTTTCTGGACGGTGTACAAGCAGACTGTCAAAGCCCGCTTTCCGCATTTCGTTCATCGCTTTTGGCGAAAAGTACGTGAAGAACGATACGCCTAGCGAGGGATCGAAGCTATCTATCGCCTTCGGCATACCAAACACGGCGGCATCTACCATTTCATCTTCAGTCAAGTTATATGCCGCATCGCTAAGCTGCTTAGCCATCTTGTACAGAAACGGTATGTATTTATTGATTAACGTGCGCAACGCAGTCCGGTTGCCTTGCTTAGCCAAACGTACATACGTGGCTTCTACCGTATTGGTAGGTATAGCGTTTTTTGCACGATTATATTCATCACGAAACCGATTACGGATCGCAGTTGCTGTCATGTGTAGTGTGTCCTGTTTATATTGGTTAATGGTGAAAATGAAATTCTCGGTAACTTGCAGTTTTTCTCTTGTTTTTACGGATTAATACTGAAAGCATAGGAATCGCGGCAGCTACGGTATTGTCGATCATGGGATCAGATACTCCGCTAGTACGCAATTGCGTCTGGAGTGACCGGAGCGCCCGGAGCATGGCTTCATCAAACGTTTCGTCCTTGTTATCAATAAAGGCGGCAATTTCTAGCACGGCATGCTGGGTCGCACCTTCGATAGCTTGTAACGTATCTTTAGCTGGTTCGTACTTGATATGCATTAGAACAACGCCTTAAAGTCTGGATCGTCAAACACGGTATGGACACTTCCTTCGATATGCCCAGTAGCAATAGTTTTCTGCATCATGCCATCGACATACTTTACGTTGTCGCCGTCAAGTTCAATTACTCCGCACTTTGATGCAACAAACAGCAAAGTCAGTCTGTCTTTCGGAGTGTCATGACCAATACCCAAGTTTGTAGCAATCGGTTCAAGATCTTCATGGAATTTGTCCCAAAAATCTTCAATGAGTCCTAGCATCTAAATCTTCCTTTGGTTCGAGGTCTTTAACGTCGATATCGGTAACCAAACCCGGCTTTGCAATTCCAGTCGAATCTGGTCGTAGCCACATATGCCATACGGTCACTTTCATATGCTTATTCCGGTCATGGGCAGTAAAAACAACCTTGTTCAAGTTATGTACACGGTCGAACTGCCCATTGCTAGGCTTATAGCCATTTGATAGCAACTGTCGTCTTAAAGCATCGAACGGCTGGTCGATATATGAAAGGATGTCAGTTTCGGTCATAGTTCAGTATCCAGTAAGTACCTTTTAAGTTGCGTCAACGAATCTATCGCCGCTTTCTTTTCAGATTGCAAGGCATCAGTGACTTGAGCTTCTACAATAGTAATGTAGTTATCATAACCATCATCTGGCGCTATACGATTGTCTCTCGCATGAAGCGGCTGTCCCTCATGGATGCTTTTCGTAAGTTTTTCAACTTGATTATCTATTGTTTTTATAATGCTGTTGTCATTCACGTGTATAAATATAGCATTTATTTAGTAATTTGTATCATGTTTATTAAATTTTACAAAAAGGAACGGCGGCCAAACGACCGCCGCCCCACAGGACACACATTCATACAATTTATTCATCTTGTCCATGATCTTCATGAGATTCAAGCTCGACACTATACTTGCTTGCCGTGAAAATACGGAAAACTGTCAAGACGATTGACACAACGCCGACAATTGCAAACGCAATCACCGAATTCTTGCCAAATTTAGACAAAACTGCTTTCATATTAGTTCCTTTGGTTTAGTTAATGTTTTAGCATCTACAATATAGCAAACCACTACCGAGTTGGCAAGATGGTTCATTGCTTTTCTTGAAGCATTTTTACAAACTGGTCTGCGGTGGCCTCCAGATTTGGGTTTTTCAATAACACAGAAACCTCTTCAGTAAGATTGTTAAGCACATTGTAGACTTGATTCCCAATAAAAATTTCTATTGGGTTGCCGCTATTGTCAACCAACAGTTTGATGCGGTTACGTACAGATTTAAGTTCATCAAATACAATAGAACTACGAGTTTCGTTATTATCCATATTCACCTACTTCGGTCATTCCAACCAAGAACGATTAAGTTGCCATTGTCGTCTGGGCGTGTAGCAAACGCATTATGGTTGTGCATGGCAGAAATGACTACTTCGTCTTCGTCAAAATATTTCTGAATCAGTTCAAGAGCCGTAAATTTATCCATGAGTGTAAGTTCCGTATCCATAGGAATATCCACGGTTTCAAAGTATCTGGTATGTATTTCCTTGTTAGGCCAGTATTCAGTGTAATATGCAGTTTTCACGTCGAATTCCTCTCGCCATGTACTGCTGACGCACATCTGGTACAGCATGTTATCCAAGGTAAATTTCGCTTTCTGTTCCATTATCCTACCGCTGGTTTGTATATTTCGAATGTAGCCACTACGGTTTGATCTTTCGACACGTACCGAACGAAGTCATCACGTGTTCGCAGTTCGCACTGGGTCACTTCCCTATATTGATCCGACATGCGAGCGAACGCATCCTTTTTCGTAGGATGGTATGTCGTTATATGTTTTACAACGGTTTGACCGTCTTCTACTGCACGAACAGTAGATTCAAGCACATAAGTAGCCTTGCATGCCTTAACGCGAGCCATCGTCTTTGACATTTCGGTCACAGATTTCGATGCCTCGGCAAGTTCTTTCTTCATCGAGTCATTTTTGTGCATTGGTATTACCTATCGTCTGTCTGGGCGAAATCATACCCAATCCTTCCAGCCACTTGATGTAGTCACCCTTGAACGGATTAAGCGTGCCGTCCGTCATTGACTTTTCCACGCATTGGAACAGCGTGCATATCGCATGCTCTAATTCTTTTGCCCTAGAGTCATCAAGCGACCATCCCATGCCTTCAGCTAGATGGGACTTTGCATCAAATGCGTCTTCGTAATTCGCCGCCATAATTGACCTTAGTAAACCATGCAGCGTAACAGTGTCTAATCTATCAAGTGGCCTATTCATGCCGTCCAATATAGTAAAAAACTTGTAACATGACAACTTTCGAAACCTTTCAATATATAAACTGCAAGCAAACCAATTCGGTAAATTATATGGATATTAAAGAACGTTTTCAATTATTCGACGCATATGTGACATCCATCGACGGTCTGAGTACTGATGTAAAGCGCCCATTAACTAAAGTGGCACGATATGCGTTTGAAGCGACAACTGGTCTGCCAGCCCCAGTAGAAACCGACCTCGCTAAGAAAGTAGGATTGCTAACGTTTGTGCGACAAATCGAGGATTGCTTAAATCCATCGAATCCACAGCCCCTTACTGACGATATCATCAACCAAGCAAATAATATTGCATTACAAATAGATGAGTTAGCGGCTGACCCAGATGAATTGCGGAATGACACTACAAGTACGGCTCATGAACTGGTAGCCACCCTTCCAAATACTGATGCACGAATAAATATGCTTAAAACTCAGCTCAAAGTCATGAGGGCTAAAGTTGCTGGCTTTAATCCAAACATGACAAGAGCCCAGCGACTTGCGATTGAAAAAGACCTTGATAAAATTCAGAACGAAATCGCACTGTACATGAACCTTGGCAAGCCGTACGATCGCATACGCACAAGTTTAAATCAATTTGACCAAGCTAAACAGAACGCTAATTATATTTCTCGCAAAGCAACCGTAAATCAAATGATGATGGATAAGCAATTGCATGATAAGAAAATTGCTGATGACAAAGAAGCTAAGATGCGTGCTGCTAAGAAAGCTGCCGATAAAAACATTAAAGATGCATTAGCGAATTCTGGCGTAAGTACCAATGTATCTAATCCACCGCCAAAATCAACTGTACCAGAGACACCTCCCACGGTGATTTTATCACCTAGCGAACAAGCACATGTAGATGCACTGAACGCCGTCAAGGAAATGATTTCTAACTTAAGTTCAACGCAAGGTAGCGCGGATGTATATGATCTTTTACCTACGCTAGCGGTTTTCTTACAAAATGTAAACGATTGTCGAAACGGTGATTTTAAAAACATAAATACGTTGTCTGAACAGTCTATGCAAGTACAAAATGAAATGAATGATTTCATGGAAGTCATGCGTAAAGAACTTAGCAATCCAACGTTTGTATCCAACATACAGAACATCAGCACAAATCAACTAACTAACGTGCTGCAAGAATATGGTATAGATGTTACAAATCTTGATACGACGGCTGACAAAGAACATTATCAGTCCATGCTAAATCAGATTCAACGCAAAGCCCAATTGAATCGTAACCAACTAAATAACGCAAAGTCCAACGGTGCATATTATAAGGATGCCGACGGAGTAGTCCATTATACCGACGAGACTATCCCAGAAATAATCGATGACCTCACCGCTTTGTCGGCACAAGAACGAGACGTATCTAATAAATTACGTAATCTAGACAAGTTGCAAAGTGCATACACGACCATTGCCAACGTCGTCAACGTTGGCAATTGGGTTAACGACGTTGCTCATAATGTAGTTAAGGTTCAGCAAGATACCAATCGTGCGAATCATATAAGCAAATTAAAAATACAGCCAGATACCTTCTTGTCAAGTTTAACGACTCGTGTTAACCATATCATTAATCTCACTACCGAGAAAAAATCAGATATATTTACTTTACTAGCAGCTATCAAAACACAAAATACGAACGCCAAATTAGGTAGAAAGAGTACTATCAAGAATGAACTAAAACGTGCGAATGTAACATTGGATATGACCAGTTTTGCTGTCGATCAGTCTGGTAACTTCTACTTTAAATGTGATGGCAACTTGATTATTCCGTTGCGAGTCGCGTACGAAATGTCTGTCGGTGGCGTAACAATGTCTAACAATGAATCGTCAGTCATATTGGCCGAACACCTAGTTACACATCCAATGGTGAACGGTCAAAAAATCGAACGTATGAATGAAAATTGGACTTTGTCGTTTATACAAGAAACCCCAGAATCCGAAGATGCCAAGATTGATATTACGTATAAGGGCAATACAACATCGACACAGCAGTCAATGATGTCAGCTGACATTGATACAATGTTACGTGAAGGTTTGGTTGAATTGGGTAATACACTTCCATTCTGTGGCGAAAAATAATAAACTGTAATTAGCTATTGAAGGTTTAATATGGTCAATCCACAATTTATGAAGTCACTTGCCATGCTGGAATCTGTTGCAGCTACACAATCGGAACGCGATACGATTAATCACATTCGCGGTCGGTATGTCAGTCAATTTGGTACCAATAATACCTTTGTTCGTTCGCTTGCTAAACTCGAATCGGTCGCCAATACACCGGCAGAACTTAATGAAATCAATACGATTCGCGGAGTATATGGATTAATGTCCATGACCGATACTGAGTGATCCCGCTAATGAATTATATAAAAGCGGCTTTTACAGCCGCTTTTATTATTTGCCAGAAAACAATTTGTCACCAACTTGCTGGATAAATTCATCGCGTTCAACCGTTGGAATAATTTGACCGGCAGCTGCCGGATGTCCGCCACCGCCTCGACCAAATTCCTTTAACGTTCGCCCTATGTTGATATCTTTCCGTCTCGTACGGAAGGACAGTTTGGTCATTCCGGGATCTACGCCCTCAGTTCCAGCCATGACTAGCCAGTCGTACTGAGGCGTCATTCGCATATTGATGTCAGAGTTGAACCGATCACACTCGATATAGTGTCCATTGTACGGAAGTTCGTGTTGTACACATTGGGCAATGTATTCATCAACTTCGTGTTCATGGTTAGCCAAAATTGCTCTTGCGTCCTCTGGAAGACTCCCATCTAGTTCAAGACCGTTCATGAACTTTGTCATGAATTCTTCATAGCCATATTCGTACAAAAGCGTATTCAAGTCGTCTGAAATAGGAATCATCTTCCTCAGCCACAGATCGTGGTCATTCGTCACCACACACAGCTGGTAGAGCTTTTCCAAGTCAGCCATGTCCTTGAAGTAGTCATAACACAGCAAAGCACCACAGCGGCCTTCCTTGACGAAATATTCACCATACGGATCATCCGGTCGCACGATGGCGGTCTGGTGATGGTCGATTACCAAGTACGGCTTGCGTACAGCGTGTACGGCGTCGATCATATTGTCGTCCGGGCTGAAGTCGCTGAATATGATAGCGTCGTAGGTCTCCGGTTTCGCAATAGCGTCGATGGCGTCACGATACACTTGACCGCTGTAGTTCGTACGGACAGTGATGCACGCCGTGTACACGTTGCGTACAACGATGCCAGCGACTGCGCCGTCCAAGTCATCGTGGGTGATATTGAGAACGCGAGTCTTCGTGTCCTTAATCCAGTCGTTCATGTTGTGTACTTCAGATACATTGCCATGCATGTCCATCATTACGGACGAACGAAACGGCATGTACTGGCCGCCTTTGATAGTCATTTCTTTATTCATGCCAACAAATATAGCAAACAGAAAGGAGTTCGTCAATAGCCGAACCCCTTGATTATTGTGTGATTGAACCTATTATGTTGTATTAAAGATTCTGTTTTTTGTCAACGAAGCGGTATTCAATCAACATGTCCAGACCGTACCGGGAATGGATTGTATCCGTGTTGTCGTCGAAGTTGGTGGAACCTTCGAACCACTTGCGGCTGACCAACATTGCGAACTTCATCTGTGCGAGCTGACGAGCGAAGCTCTTCTTGTCGGCTTCCATGTCGGCGATCATCTGGTTGATGACTTCTTCACGGTTAGCGTCGGTAGAATTCTTGGCGAGATATTCGTCCACGCGCTTAATGACGGCGGCCATGTATTCCACGGACGGAGTAAGCTTCTTGCCACCCTTGACCTTGTCGAGAACGTCGGAGATCTTCGGTTCGGACGAGAATCCCTTGAATGCGGAGTTGATGGTCGGTGCCATGTAGAAGTCGCCGTCCTTGACAGCTTCCTTCGGCGGATTGTAGCCCTTGGAAGTAATGCCGAGGGAAGTAAGGTAGTCGGCTTGTTCCGGCGTGTAACCGTCGCTGAGAGGTGCTGGAGCAGCCTTAGTCACGAGGGACTTGAGGTACTTCAAGCAGAACTTGCTGTCAGTGAGGTTCAAGGCGAGCTTGGTCATTTCAGCCTTCTTAGCGCCCTTGATCTTCTTCTTGTTGATGACCGGAAGTGCGGAGATATCAACCAAGCACTGAGTCATGCCGTTGTCGAGTTCCTTCTGGATAGTCACCACGACGCCGTCATGCTTGATAGCATGCAGAGAATCCTGGGTGAGGATTAACGGAAGCACCGGGATGTTCACTATACCATCCTTAATGATGGCATAGTTACGGAAGATTGTCGATTTAACCTTAGTGAGACCGAACTTGTTTTCTGGCAATTCGAGTTCAACGTCGATATTGAAGAGTCCGCCGAGGTTTGCGCGGTCTTCGTTCCAGACAAAGGAATCGAGCGGATAGCCCCGGTCGATTTTGGTCATTTTGACTTGTCGTGCCTTTGCCTTGTTGAGAATCGCTTGAGCCGCTGTCGTAGACTTAGCGGCTGCTAAAGCCTTCTGTTCATCGTCAGTAAGAATAATCTTGTCGACAGACTTTGCACCGATGCGGTTGTAGTTAAAGTCGTCTGAAGCAACCCGGACAAGGTTTTCAGGATTTGTGGCAAGCTCGTTGAAGAAGTCAATCACGCAATAGCGAGCGTCGGAAGCCTTGTAGGACGGATCGATTTCGCCACGAAGCGTTTTGTCGAACACGGCAGCGGCAATGTCGTTCTGGAACACGAACAACTTCTGCTTACCGAATGAAGACTGATACTGACTGATGAACTTCTTGTCGCCGATGTAGTACAGCAAGTCTTCAACGAGGTCGTATTCAAGCTTGTCTGCAAGAATGTAGGCGACCGCATAGAAACCGTCAATGTCGATCGGCTTCTGGCTGATAGTTGCAGCACAGTTCTTGCGAGACACTGTCCAGAACTTCTTGACGGAAGTCGGAAGAAGTGCGTAGCCGTCGTCTTCAATAACGACAGAAGTCACTTGGCTCGTACCTTCGTTCATGAAGATGACGATCGGCTTGATCAAGTTCTTGACGTCAGCAGTGACGAACACCTTGACCTTGGGTGCGACCGCACCGCCCTTAAACACGTTTTCCATGATCGGCACGTATTCGTCAAAGTCGGCAGACGGAATCTTGGAACCGCCGAGGATTTCTGCCATCTGGGAAAGACGGTCACTATCAGCGTTGTAGCCGTATTCGATCACGGTACACTGGGCAATTTTCGGAGCAAGCTTGTTGAGAGAATCGATGACCTTGTCGTAGCTGCAACAGTTGTGGTAGCCGTCGGACAAGAACACGAAGTTGTAGCGTTCCTTCGGACGGATGAGCTTACGAGTAAGTTCAAGCGGCGTGTAGAAGTCGGTGCAACCCTGGTCGACCAAGTAACGGTCGATTGCCTTGTGGAGTTCAGCAAGTTCACGAGTGTTGTTGCAGTGAACGTGTTCCTTGACGACAACGCAGTCTTCCGGGTCTGCGAAGACGATGATTGAAATGGTATCGTTTTCTTCGACGATAGACGAGAGACGGTTCTTCAACTGTTCACGCATCTTGGGAAGACTACGCCACATACTGCCAGAAATGTCGCAGCAGAAGACGTGGTTGATGGGTTCGCGAACCTTGACTTCGTCCTTGACGTCGGTGTCCTTTAGTTCGTATTCGTTCACGCAGAAGCCCTGCGAGATCTTGTAAGAAGTGGTGATAGTATTCATTATGTACCTCTAGGATAATTATAGTAATTAACTTCGTTTTTGTAAAGAGAAATATAGTTTAAATCGAATGTCATAATCTGACAGTTTAACCAAAAAACATAAAAATCCAGCGTTTATGCTGGATTTTCGTGTAAAAGTTTGATTACAATTACTTATCAAACTCTTCGGTGTCCCAGATGATGAGAACTTTCTTCTCGATCATCATCTTGGTCAGTTCGATCTTCTGGCGAGCTTCCGGTGTCAGATTGATGTCGAGGGTCGACGGCACATCCGGATCTGATTCACGCACGTCAAAGCCTTCCTTGCGGAGAAGGTCATAGACCGATTCTTGGTCGTCGTAGAGAGCCTGATAGTCAAGGCCGCCGAAGCCGCCTCTGGTGTACTTCAGACCTTCGACGGTGAACTTCGTCTGCGGGAGAGCCACCATGCCAGACTTGGCCGCCGTATCGATCTCTTCCAGCAAAGCCTCGTACTTGAGGACTGCCGGGGCCTTGCCGCGAGCGTCCGCAGCCTTCTGCTTGAATTCTTCTGCTTTATTCATAGAAATTCCTCCATTATGTTAGAATTGTTGTGGTTGATTAAACGTAAATGTTTGTAGTTGATTGTTCGTTTCCTTTTTCTTTTTGGATTTCTTTTTCTTTCTGACTGGTTCGTACGGGACGCCCTTCTTCATCAACGGAGATTCTGCGAGCGACAGAGCGCCCTTCGTCACCGTAGTCGTCAAGAAAGCGTACTTGGTTTCGTCAAGAGACTGGGGCCCAAACTTTTCCAGCTTCATGCAGCTGCGCAATATCTCGCACATCCAGAACGCATCACACAAGTCGTTGTGCGGAGACTCGAACTCCTTCAGCTTGGCAAAGATGTCGGACGGATACAGATGCGGATACTCGTGCAAGAAGGACAAGCACATATCTGGCTTGCCAGCGTCACCGTTGCCAGTGGCAAATCGTTTGATTTGGCCGATGCCGAAGTTGGTGATGCCGATTCCCATCGTGTACATCATGTAGCGTATGCCGCCACAGAACTCTGCAATCTGCAAGATGCTTCCGCTTTCCTTCTTCGCCTTCGACGTAGCGTAGTCTTCCATGCCCACGAACGACACGCCGTCAAGATGCTTTCGGATGATTCCGAATGTCTGCTCCTGACGATCCGGAATGCATCGGTTCCTACACGAGTCGTAACTGCCAAGAAACTCAATATGGACATTACCCTCGTCGATAGCGTACCTCTTCGTGTGAGTGTAACCGTAAAACTGAATATCAACAACATCGAGCGTATCGTCGTCAAGGGTCATGACGACTTGTCCGCTGGATTTCATGGAAGGGTCTATACCGCAAATTTTCATAATAACCATTTCGTGAGATGAAACAGACCGATGAACGTTCCCACAAAGAGAGCTACAAGGAAGATTCCGCCCATTGCAACCTTCCACACTGGGACGTCGAGATCGATTAGCGTATTTTCGAAGTCCGAAAGGAACTCGGATACGGTTTCGCTTGCTTGTGGTGGTACAATAATCATGATGCAGAAATTACATTATTCGTCACCAGGATCCGTTATGGGATCCTCGTCGTTGATGTCGAACACGTTGGACTTCAACGGCCATTCGCTGATATTTCGGTTAGCAAGCTGTACTTCGAATAAAGTTCCAACAACCGTCAAGTAAGGAAAGTTTACATCTTTGCACTTATATTTCTGCAGAACTGCGTCAAACTCGGTTTTTTTAGTAAACTTGTACTTAGACCAATATTCAGCCGATTTCTTGTACTTGCGACGTATTGGGAGCGCACGAGGATGCGTTTCGTGCGCGGAGCGGTCATACGGTTCGATGGCGGACTTCAGTTCAGTCCACCACAAGTCGAGACATCCGTTAAGTAGGTCGTAGGCCGATGCGTTCTTGGTAAGACCAGTAGCTTTTAGTAAAGTTTCAAGCTTGTCTTCTTTTGTCCTACCATTCAGCGCACCGACCTTCTTTCGTAATCGGTGCGCGGATGGTATTGCATCTTGTGTCTTGCATTTTGCCTTATCCGCTATGCATTTCCGCATGGTAAATAGAGTCAATCCCCAAAAGTCATCTAGTAATCCCATTTTATCTCCTTTGAAAACACAAAAAGCCGAGTGTGCCACCAAGCACACCCGGCTAACCAGATGAGACGCATTTAGAAGATGTTGCCTTCGTTAAGCACCATCATAATACATCCTTATGTCATGTCGGCGCCACGAAAACGCGAAGTCGTCGCAATTGGCTTGCTAGTAGATACCGAACGAGCGACCGGAATTGATAGATCTTGCTCCGTTATGTCGCTACTAACAGTGTCCAGTAAGTCAATCTGACCGTCAATATACGTCACAAGTTGCTGTGACGTAAGCGAAAGTGCACGCTGACGTATCTTACGTAAAATGTCAATGCATTGTTTGTTGTCCATGATAATCCTCATTGATATCACTAATTATAGTAAACAGTTCGAGCTTTGGCAATATCTATTCGTCCGATTCGTCATTATTTATATGACCGACCGCATCAGCAAACTTCTGTTCTTCTTCAGCTTCAATCAAGGCAAGCTCGTCAAGCGTTGCCCCAATCTCTTCGTCGGTGGATCCAGATATCGTAATCTGCAGTGTAGTTTCGACACAATCATTTCCTAGTCGAGCGACGGTATCCAATATACGCTTACGGTGCTCGGTGTCAATCGCGCTTAAATTGTACACGATGTCTTTGCCGTCGTAGGCACCTACAGTCTTAGTGACGGATTCAATTTTTTTACGAAGCTGGCATTGCATTTCATACAACTCTTTAACTTTGAGTGACGATTTGGTAATCGGGTAGTTCTTGACGAACTTTTCAAACCGTTCCTTCAAATAGCGCAAGTCAGATTTATCGACTACGCCATCGACATAGTATGTCATTTCGCCACATTCAAAGTCTTGGTAAGAAACTACAATACCGGTGACTCGACGATCATAACGGTCAAAGTCATACAACGTACCGTCTTCGTCTCGGATTGGAAACTTGATGATATTCTTGTTTACCTTTATCGTGTAGAACACCCGAAAGTATTTCGGAATGCTTTGCAAATAATCAACCACTTCTTGTGTGATCCACAAACGCTTGAAGAAATTTCTGAACATATCTACCTCTTTTGTTTTATGTATGCAAATATAATTTATATTACAAATATTGTCAATAATAAAACTGTTAATTTTATTTTACATACTCACAAAACTAAAATCGTGGGCTTTCAGTTCAGCGTAACGGTATTCCGGTCAATTGCCGACATGCAATTGTTTTGCTACACACATCTCGACACGCTTGTGCTTCGTTCCGAATACCACAATGATGTTACCTGTCCAGCAACCGGTCAATGGGAGTACGTTTGTCTTTCTTTAAAAAATTGAACATAGTTCCTCGGTATTAATCGTTTTTGACATCGAACATTTCTGGTTCTACCGTGGCCTTGTCGGCGTCGGTGCCGAACGAACGTACAAGCTGGCTCCAGTTATACTGGCACACGTGATCCATCACGGTGTCTTCGTGACTATGCGATCGACTGCATAGGTTCAAGGATATAGGTTCTTCTGGAGCCGTCTCACCCGATATGAACTTACGCAGCGCATCAACAGTGTTTTGGTAGTTTTTTGTGATTCGGTCGATATTCTCTTGGATTGCGGCATCGCGTTCAGCAATCACCGTTTTGATGAATTCCTCCGCATTGTCGGTTGCTTCGGTAATCCAGTGCTCATCGAATGCTTTTTGCAGCATGCTGTTTTGAATAGAAAACCCAGACCTACGATAGGTATGCGTCGGAGAACAAATTTCAACCCCGTGTCCAACGAAATTGACTTCCCACTTCTCGAAAATGACCTTTTCGATGGTCATGATGTAGACACGGCTTTCTGATGTGTCGCCGTGTTCGCCGTACCATACCTTCTTCCCTACGAAGGCGTCGGCTTTCTTTACAAGGTCGGAGTATCCGGCAAGAACCCTGACTGCTCGGTTGATCCGGTCCTCGCATTTGCGTTGCGCGTCGAAGCAATGATGGATTTCGTTTTCATGCCCGGTGTATTTGTTGATTTCTTGATTAATTATGGAAAGCTGTTGAGATTTCTCGTCCTGGGTAAGTTCGACCATATAATTAGTCCTCTATATTGCTGATTGGTTAAAACTTAGTCGATGCTAGCGGTTATTTTTCGTATGCGACTTGGTCGCTTTTTGTCTTTCTCACAAATATAGCAATTAGTTGTCGTTATGGCAAGCCGGTGATTAATTGCTATATTTTCAAAAAAAAACGTGGGCAAGACGATCTTGCCCACGGTTTTAAGAAATACATTACCGATTAATCCATGATGGCCGCTTCAAAATTAAGCCCGGCCGATTCACACAGAGTCTTGAAATCGATCATCTGTTGCTTAATTGATTGCAATCTAGTCATATCCCCATCAGCAATCGCTTGTTCAGCCGCTTCATGCAAAGAATGCCAGAACCGTTTAGCTTTGTTCGCAAGTTTTCCAAACAAGCCCGGATTCTTAGTATCGCGATACATGTCTGGATTCTTACCTTCTCTTTGCAATCTTTCACGTTCTGCAAGACGGGCGGCTTCAGCGTCATCCATCTCCTTAATCTTGTTTTGATGATATTGGTGCTTGTTTTCTTTATCAAGCTTCTTCTGGTTTGCCCAGAAGTCCTTTTCTTGCTGCTTAGCAGCTTTTTCACCGGCCTTGAGATCTGATTGTTCTTGTTTACGCTTGTCAGCAGCGAGCTTTTCGTTAATCTTCTTAGTGTCTTTATCAAGCTGTCCACTCACTTCGTCATCGAATGATCGTTTCCAATCGTCAGACGTATTGGAGTACTTGATAGACGCGGCAGAATCCCAATCCTTGGATAGATAGTTTTCAACCCATTTACGGCAAGCGACCGGATCAGACTTAGCCCACTTACGCATCATGTCTTTGGCAACCATCAATGCACGTACGGTCGGTTTAGGCGAATTCAACTTATCGGTAGCTCCAGCCGACCCATACTTGTTACCGACTTCGTGATCCGACGATACGGTCTCTTTACCTTGTGATCCAGACAACTTATCTACTGTACCGGTCGCGGCGGTTCCAGCTTCCATCAAAGCATTTTGCCCCTTTACAGCTTCCAGCACAATCTGTGCAGTCAAGTTCATGGCTTCGAGCTTTGCCGGGTCATTCTTGTAGATGTTCGCTAGACGATTCATTGCATTGTTCAACATTATATTCTTTAGCATTTTGGTACCTTTGCTATTAAAAATTCATTCATAGTTTATAAAAATGGCGCAAAGCTTTCGCCGTGCGCCACCGTCAACTCGTATAATGCCAAAACTATTCGTCGGATTCGTTGCCGAAGATTTCGAACAAGTCGTTCGAATAAGAGAAGTTCATGTCGAACATCGTCGGCGAATGGGTCGTGAACAGCACTTGTACGCCCGTCTGGTACATCGTGGACAACAAGCGCATGTAGTCTACTTGAGTGGACGGATGAAGTCCGATTTCGGCGGCATCGATCAGCACGACCTTGCTGCCGCTGATCATCGCCATAAGCTGCATCATCAATTCCGCCTCGCCATGGCTCAACTGGCGTTTGGACATCCATGCGACGATATCCTTGCAGTTAGCCGCATAGGTCTTGTTCTCGTCATAAGGGATATCCGCATAGCGATTCATGACACGTTTCGGATCCACCGTCGGATCGGCGACGTCGACCCCTTGGATCATCAAGTTGTACCACTTGTTGAGGAAATTGTAATTCACCTTTCCTCCGCAGTTGCACAGCATGTCGTAAATGTACGCATCGGGAGCTGCAAGTCTGCCAGTAGGCAACAGATAGCAACCAGCCGTATCTGAACGTTGCTGCGGAATAACTGCGTCGAACTTCCCATCACGGATTGCATACGGTTCACCATCTGTTTCGAAGACGTATGACGCCGTGGAATAGTCCTCGGTAACAATGCGGTAGACATGTCCATCAACCGTTTCCACGGCCACTTCGTCGAACAGATGATGATAGTTCGTGTGGGTTTCCCATTCGGTCGAGATTATCGTCTTCGACAGCTTTACCAAAGTGTCTGGATACCGTCCGTTCGCCAATTCCATTACAGCACTAATCAGTTTGAACAGAAGCGTCTTTCCATATCCGTTAGGTGCCGTTAGTGCCGGTTTTCCGAGAAATTCGATTTCGGCAGTGCCTTCTTTACGGCCAATTCCGAACAAGTTCTTCACAAATACCTTTCTGATCCAGTAAGGCTGAACTTTGGTAGGCTCGTCGAAATAGTTACGAGAGAAACGTATCGGACTGTATGCGTCGTCCTTGTCTAGCAGTTCGTCAGTCATCGCATGAACTCCGGTTTGTCTATACAGTTTCTGTTGGCGTCAACCCATTTGATAAGATCATCGACTGTGCCGGCATTGGCCATAGCCATCATGCCGCGTATCTTGATTCCAGTTATCATTTTCACTATGCAACTCCAACAAATAGGGTGCAATTTCTCGTTTACATCAACAACCGCATTCTTGATATTCGTGATAGGTTTCTTGCATACTTCACAAATGTCTGACAGTTCCTTGCAGTCTTTATCGAGCAAGTTACTGACGACTTGCAGCTTATTTGGAGAATATACAAAGCCCGGTTCAATCGGTGAAGCATTCCGATAAATAGTCACCGTGACAAAATACTTCAAACTTTCCATCAAATGAGCGATTACATTGACCGTCCAGCCGTTTCCTATTGCTTCAATCCGCTGTACGCGAGAACACCCGGCGCCGTCCGTGTAACCGTCCGGCAAGGTCTGCAAGCGTTCGCACTCGGTCACGGTCATCGGGCGGATTATGCAACCAGTCGCCTCGCCTTCTTCATCGGTGAAACGGTCGTTCTGCAGATACAGCGCCTTCAGATTGGCCGGATTGCCCTCGAACACGGCTTGCCCCATGGACTTGCCGAAATAGCGTCTGCAGAGGTACGACTGCGATCCTTGGAAGCCAGCGTAGCGGCGAGCCAAGCACAACGACTTCTCGCGGTCTACGACGCCGTGCTCGATGATGCTGGACAGCTTTATCCCTTGGTCTTCTGGTACACAAGCCCCAGGGATGTTCGTCCAGTACAAGCGCTTTCTCATTTGCGCGGAGACCAACGCCGAATTGATTTCAAGCGGTTCGTGTCCAAACGCTTCCGAGATCGCGTTGCGGATTTCCTTGGACATGGATGCATTGTTTTCGTACAGATAGTACTGAACCCCAGATTCCTTCCAAGCGCGGATGTACTGCGAGAACAGTTCCCAACCTAATCCGGAGTTAGACGTTTCGCGTCCATGCCCAGCCTTGGCTATTGACCAGAGAGTACACGGCGACCCGCCGATGAGTAAGTCGAATCCCTTGAACTCCGTGAAGTCGGCCTTGAACACGTCGCCGCGTTCTTCTATGTCTGGAAAATTATTCAAAGCGATGTTAATCGCGCTCTGCTCTATCTCGTAGGCGACATAGCGCTCAACGTAGATATTCAGTTGTCGTAAAGCCTCTCGTCCACACGCGATGCCGTCAAACAAGCTCAAAACTTTCATTAGTAAATCCTCACGAACACCAGACGATATTCGGTGTCATGTTCCTCGGTGATATAGTACATCAAGCCAAGCCACATAAGGGCCTTCTTGTATCGAGCCGTCTTTAAGTTCAATTCAAAGAACAAATTCTTGTCGACCGGGAAAGTCAACTGGTTATATCCCTTTCGGATATTTCCGGCGGCGGTGTACTTCTTGTTGGATTCCCTATGCAAATCAAGCACGTCGCCGTAGTCGTTCATGTCGCAAGAAATTCCGAGCGCCTTAAATCCTACGCGCAGCGAATCCTCGAAGTCATCTACATGCTTCTTGCAACGCGCCTTGTATTCATCAAGAGGACATTCGCGTACGATGTATCCGTCGATGCCGTTCTCGAAGCACTTCTGTAGACCGTCTGACACTGGCTCGACCATATCATAGAAATCGTCGCCGTCGATATCGCAATGGTCAAAGTCGTCATCGTTGATGATAAGGTGCTGACAGTATTCCATCAGCGCACTGGTGCCCACTAGCTGCCATTCAGCGGCTCCCTTGGGCTTCTTCTCAACAAATACGTCTATAGAATAACTCATAACGGCCAATATAGCAAAAACGGCTTGCCGTGGCAAGCCGTACTAGGTTATTCGCACTTGAGCTGCGCTTCGGTGATAGTCGCGCTAGGATCTTTGATATCCCGCTCGATAATCATGGAACCGTCTGCGGCCCCAGCAAGGTAATACTTGACCGGGAGCTTATCCTCAAGCATCTTGGCGACCAAGCGACCTTGCGGATAATCCTTATTGATTGTGATTACCAGCTTGTTGTCCGGCGTGACTTCCTTTACCGTGCCGACGGCGGATTCCAAGTCAATCTCGGCAATCGGATAGGTCGTCTCTTGCTTGCCGAACGTGACAAGACGCCTTTCTTCCGGAAGACGCATAAAGCTGCTGATTGCTTGCTTCGGCCAGTTATACGAATGCTCGGTAGCGTCAAGCGTGTATTCGACAGTGTCGGCAACACGGTTAACGCGGTCGCAGTACACGTTCTTGTCCCAGTACTGCATGGCGTTCTTGAACCAGAGCACCTGTTCGCTTGAGAGCGGCGTATAGTTGCTGTAGTCGCAAGCGATGTCGAAACCGTTGCGCTTGGCGAAGGAACGACCGTGGATGTGGCCGAACAGATACGTGACGTCGATGTCGTCGTGATATTCGAAGTCGGCTGGCTCGTGGATGACACGGAACTTAACTTCCTTGCCATCTTCCTTCTTGAGGTTGACATAGCACGGATTGTCAACGTCATACACATAGATCTGGCGGTCTTCCAGACCAACGCTACTAACTGCGTCAAGAATCTGTTCCTTGATCTTACGGTCATAATTACCGAGAACCCAGTGCAGTTCAGCAAAGTTGAGGTTGCTGAGTACCGTCGGCAACTTGTCGATTTGCGCCGGGTCGATCAAGTCGCCAGCGTGGTACACGATTCCAGATTCTGGAACGCGCTTGTTCCAGTTGGAGACCATCGTCAAGTCCATTTCCTCGACGTCGACGAACGGACGGCGAGAAAGCTGCAGAGTGCGCTCTTGTCCGAAGTGGGTGTCTGCAGTGAAATAGCTATCGGCTGGACGGTAGATGTGTTCCATGGCGGCTTTAAGCATGTCCTCAAGCGTATGGTATGCCGTTTTATTTTGTTCTTGAAGCTTCAGTTCAAGATATTCATTCTTGATAGCGCCTTCCGGATAACCGAAGAACACGCCTTCCTTCTTGTACCATTCGCCGTATTCTACGTTGGTCGTATAGGCTGGCCATTTCTCGGAACGCGGAACCCAGAATACGAGCGCAGAGCAAGTATGCATCATGCGGCGTTCCCATTCGGTCTGCTGACTGAGCATTTCAAGACCGTAGTTCTTGCGCATTTCCATGTAGTGATCGTTTGTCGGAGAAATGATGTTTCCCTTGAAGCCGAGTCGACGGAGAATTGTCGCGGCCTCGAAACGCCAGTCTTCGCCGTAGTTTTCACGAGGGCAAGGGCCAGCTAGGAAGATGGACGACCTCATATTTACCACTGGAGTAAATTTGTTTTCGCCGTCGATGTATGGGAGAATGTAAGTACCTTCTGTATGCTGCATAGGTATTCCTTTGTTGTTGAGACAAATATAGCAAAATACAGTTTGGACGTAAACAGAATGACCACCGATCGCTCGGTGGCCATCCTGACAAATAATAACCTGAGTCTTTCGACGGAGACAGCCGTAAGACTGTCAATTACAATATAGTAAATATCATTTCTGTTGTCAACAAAGAAAGCCACCGATTTATCGGTGGCTTCTTATATGAATAAGACGATAAAGAAATGGTTATCTTCTATCGGATGATTCTTGATGTAAAAGAGGCGGTAGGATTCGAACCCACGGTCCGGGCTGATTACCGAATCACCGGAGTTCAAATCCGGCACCTTAAACCACTCGGTCACGCCTCCAAAATGTACCGAATTATTTTCATGAGATTTGCACTCCTTCGGACTCACACAGTCATCGCTCGTGTACCACACGATGGCATTTCGAACCAGCTCTACAACGCCAGAACTTCTGCACTAAAAGAACTTTGAACGAACGCGGTTACGCTTCTCGGCAGCGATACGGTCGCGCTCCTTAGCAATCTTCTTCAAACTTACACCGCACTGCTTCGCAAAAGACTTGGCAGACTTGTTCTGCTTTGCCCAGCGAGCTTGCTTCTGTTCTAAGGTCTCTTCAACAAACTCTTTCTTTTCTTTCATACGTCAACCTTTTGTTTGATGTAATACCGCTATCCAGACTCGAACTGGAATGTCCGGAATGAGGCTCCGATGAACTAACCGTTATTCTATAGCGGCATTTAGCTCCGGATAACGGACTTGAACCGCTACTATCTCGATTACAAATCGAGCGCTTTACCAATTAAGCTAATCCGGAAAATGCGGTACATACGAGTAGTTACCTCGCTGATACCTCAGTGTCTGCAGTTTATACGTTCTGCACCGCTACCACGGGCTGCATTTCACAAATATCCATACCGGGCTGTACCCATAGCTTAGGCATCGCGTCAGCAATCCATCCATCGAACGGTGCTCGAATTTCTTCGACAACTTGTCCTTGCGGAGAAATAATCTCGGCTATAATTTCACCTTTTTCAGCTCGTTCACCAAGCGCCTTATAATAGTCGGCGATGCCCTCATGATGCGCATACAACGTCTGTACGCAGCTATTCTGAATCATCGGCGTAGCCTTGTTAAACTGTCCGCCTCGCCTGACATACGTTTCCACAGCCATAACGAGCTTATGAATAAAGGTAACATTCTTCGCGATGACTGTATTGAATTCTGGGCAAAATCCCATTCCGCCTAGCTCGACAGTAAATCCAATCTTACCAGATTCAATTGCGTACTTCTTTGCGGTGTCAGTTGCCGATTCGTTAACTATGTAACATATGCCCATTTCTTGGGCGAACTTTACATAGTCACCGGCATAGTCACTGTTGGATATCAAGATACTGTTTGCACATGCGAACGAATTGTGTACATCAATTACGACATCGCATTCAGCAATTTTGTTCTTGATTGCCTCGATTGCTTCATCCGGATTGAAAACTGACTCATTACCGTACATGCGGTTCATGTCCTTAGTTTTAGGACTAGAATCTGGAACCTCTCGCTGACATTCACGGAGCGCCGCAGTATTAACAACCCAGCTATCAATATTGATGCCATCGATGCCTTCTTTTTTTATCAAATTGAACGCTTTGATGGTCGAAAGAACCGCGTTATGTTCATCACCGTGAACACCACATAGTAACAAGTATTTCATACTATCTCCGATTTGAGTGCTTGCTAAATATAGCAAAAACGCTTTTATTTAGCAAGCCATCGAAATGAGTACTGCAAACTTTCCGTTACCAGCCGGAATTTGGCCTTCGACCCACGATTCGCAGAAGTTTACAGTTTCACGGCTGCCGCGAACGTAAGTATCGTCGTACATCTGGAGTTCTTCTTCGTTGACCGTCGGAAATTCCTTCAAGATGTCTTCCTCGGACTTTTCCATGAACAGCATGTCCATAATCTTTCGTGCAGTATCCTTGTCGATGGTCTTTGCAACTTGTTCGAACTTCGGATACATTTCCTTGAAGTAGGTATCGTCATCGATGAGTTCGTACAGACCAGCTTCGTTGCTGTCTGAATCGGCTCGACGGATCCGGTGGCACGGATATACATTACGCCGTTCGTTCCATTTCTTGTCGAACTGTGCGAGCTGTTCCTCGTTCATGACGGTCATAACGTGGCACGAGCTCGAATTGGTTTCAAAAACTTGTTGTCTTACAGTAATCATTGTGTGTCCTTTTGGTTTGTATTGACGACGTGGGCAAATGCGTCCGGCCGGGGTCGAACCGGCAACCTTCGCCTTCGGAGAGCGACGCTCTAATCCATTGAGCTACGGACGCTAACAGTCTTGAAAGTGGCCGTGTGTGCGCATGGCGAGAGCTGCAGCAGCGTAGTTGAGCTGCTTGTCGCCCGGATAATTGGGCGTGTACAGCGTGACCAGTCTGAGAGCGACGTTGTTGTCCTTCACAGACCAAGCAAGTCGGTTGATCACGTCATCTATGCCCCATTCCATGGTAGACAGCTCCGTATAGCAGCCACCCCACAGAGCGATGGTATTTCGGCCCAGTTCGACGCCGAGATAGTTCTTGTTAGGCGGCTCGAACGAAATCTCGTAAACGCCAGTAATGCCAGCCATCTTGTACGCCGTCGTAATCAAGTAATGAAGCTTGTTAAGGTCTCCCTCGGTCATACGGAACAAGTTCTCGTATCCATTGCCCTTGAGCGACGCAAGGACAACGTACTGAACCAAGGACACGAAGTCCTTCGTTTCATTCAAGTCGTCTGCGTTTCCGATCAGCGGAATGTGTACCATTCCAGCATCATCCGGAACCGGGAATTCCTCGATATCGCGCATGCCGTCTTCGACGGTCAAGCAATGTTCCGAACTGGAGTTCGTCTCGAATACGGTCGGTCGTACAGTTTTCATCTATTCCTCCACTGTAGGGTCTGGTGTAGTATCCAAAATATAGTCAATCAATCCATTTCGAGCATATCCAATCGCATCATTTGCTGCTTTCTTAATGTTTTCAAGACGCTCGTTCAACTCTTCCCAACCGATCGGCTTGAATTCTTCATACTTGTTATTGAGTATCGTCTTAATGTCCTTGAGCACTGTCATAATACGCTTATCAAACGGGTACGCACGAACGCAGGTGGTCTGCTTTTCGCATTCATAAAAATCCGGTAGAGCCGATAAGGATGTTTCATCATGCCGGAAGTTGCACCAGTAGTGTTTTACTAAAACAGTACCGTCACCAATATCCATAACTCGATACCATAAATAACAATCGTGTCTTTGATCCGTACTAAAATACACGCTTCCATTCATCTGCAATAATAATGTGTATGCATTCTTTTCATTCACATCGTTTAAATCGGGTGTAGTGCCATGTTGATTTCGATTCCATTCTTGGCATCCTTTGATGGCCATTTGGATCATATCATACATGTCTTCATAGCTAGCAATACTCTTGTATATGACTGAACGAATCTTCTTTGGATCTTTATGGACTCGAATCCTACCCTTGTTAAGACATTCAACCAAATACGATTTATCGAAGCATGAGCCAAACGGATTGTGCTTTGCAACATACGGAATATCCTTGCATCCAGTATATATCCATTTGCTCTTAATATCAATAAAATTATCGTTGATTTGATTAATTCTGTTGATTGACGCTTTGGCAAAATACGATCCATCGATTTCTAACAAGGCGCCTGGAAGCTGTTTCTCAAATTTACTAATCACGCCGTCATTTATATCACGATTACACTGAACGAGTTGTTCATTCAATTGTGCAATCCGTGCTTGAATCCGGTCGATTTTCTGATGCTTCTTGCTAGCGGTTTGTTTGGTTGACATGTTCTACCTCATAATAAAAAAAGACCGAGCTAGTAGGCTGCTTCGTCACACGCTCGACGCTAATGAGCATGCTTGTACGACAAATGGCAAGTTTCTCTGGTCGACTTGTTATTTCTTGCTCTCGGAAAAGGATGTGTCCAGTGGCCACCAGCACACCCATCGCCTAGCAGTCTCCCACATCAAACATCATGGGATGCGACCAGCTCGGTTTAAATAGTACAACCAACGACGATTAAGCCGTTGGTTGCTAATAGACCGTCCGCGAGTCGAACGCGGCACTGAGCGTTATGAGGGCCCGGCTTTCACCACATAAGCTAACGGTCTATTATTAAACTTCATATTATGTCATCAAATTCGGAATATCTATAAAATGTACAACCTAACATTTGCTTTATGATAGATTCACGTTCAATATCATCCGACGCACGGTCAAGTCCATTCATATGATGCTTAGATTCATCGTATTCTACACCACATTGTTCACATTTCATAAGAGTATTCAATTGATTAGTAGAATATAAATGATATTGTTCTCTAACCGATTGAGCTATCCGTCCAAAATTATGCCCATGCGTTTGACAACCGCATTTTGCCTTTGCTAAGGGCAAACCCAGCTGGGCTAACTGGTGCCAGTCTTCATCCCTGTTGACTGAGCCGAGGGAAACTACCTTCACCGGGGTTGTCAATACCCCGCCAGGGTAGGCGACATGGCGAACGGCGTATAATGAGGAACTTACTCACTACTTGGTCCTATAAGAATGGACACCGTACGCTGTATTTTTCCGATTTCCTTCTCAGGCTGCCCACTGGTCAAGCGAAGAACGTTCTGCGCTTGGTGGGGTACTTCATCGAGAAGCATTATAAACGACGATACAGGCGGTTATTCTGTCGCAGAACTATCACGTTGCGGAAACCTATACGCTACTCCGAGTCTAACGGATCTTCTTCCGCTTACGACCGACGCTTATGGAATCGGCGTCCGACATATAGCAGTCGGTTATTGCTTTACGGTCGCATGGCCTACCGAACATCATCAACCATGCATCCAACCATCCGAAAGAAATCGGCTGGTATTTCATAATCACTTCACAAAAATCACGTGGTCATCGATATGACTTGACGAATGTTTCATATTACCGATAACCTTTTTAGTTCCGTCTGGAAAGTACTTGACAATTTTGTCGCCTTCGGATCCGCAAACTGGTACGCCAGCGGCAAACGCCTTCTTGACGGCTTCAACGCCAGCTTCTGAAACTATGCGCTGTAATTCCTCATGCGACAATTCTTCGATTTCGACCATAGACACCTCACAAAATTGGTGCGGAGTTTTTCTTGTCGCCTATTCCGGACTGGCGACTAGCAGCAGAACGATACGTATGCTCATTTCCGTTCACTCCGCAAGCTTCATTTTTTGTACCACAGTGGAGCCTCACGGCTCAAGAAAGGGTAGAGTTCATTCACAAAGCTTTCACGAGAACTGCTGCAGATTATTTTAGTCGGAGTAGCGTGATTCGGACACGCGACCCCATGCGCCCAAGGCATGTGCTCTACCAGGCTGAGCTATACTCCGAAAACCCTCACTGGTTCGCCGTCCAAACCAAAAACGGCATTTATAGACATCCCAGAAGAGATTTTGTCTTTACGTCTGATATCTTGAGGAGCTTTCTTCTCGGACGACCATACGACTGCACTGAGGTAGAAGTGCGCAGCTTTCTGGATACCCAAACACTACATCTTTGCAAGCTTTCTGTCCATAAGCCACAAATAGACTTTCCATAAGAACCAACTACGTCCAAATGGGCACGCTCTGTCGTCGATGTAGGCATCAGCCATTATCTTTCGACAGAACTTTTTGTCTTCATAACCAACTTCGCCGTCGTTTGAATTGACATTATGGAAGAACAGTTGATTACGCGTACAGAACTGCAAGGCATCGTTTTTGTATTCATAGTCTGGAAAATTTACACCACCGAAGTTCTCACGGCATGTCCAAAGTATCACTCGATCGCCCATTCTCTGGCGACGTTTGATCCAGTTGACAACTACCGAGTTCACCTTGGTGTTGTCTGTGATTCTTGGCCATGCATCGAATGCTATGGTGGAATCAAAATCAACGGCGATAATCTTGGGCATCGTTTATCCCTCACGGTAATTGAGGCAGGGTATTTATCCGGGCGTTGGGAATCTGACACCTCTGACACGTCTGTCAGCTATCAGCCCCGCCGTCGTTCCCTTGTTTAAGGCCATACGCACATCGACATGGCCCCCTGCTAAGCATTAGTTTAACTGTTCATCGTCGAACTTGTTCTCAAGTCCTTCGAATGCCGCGATGTAAGTCAAGAAGTGTTCAGACCATCCGGAAATTTCGGCAGTCCATACACCACGGTAATTTATGCCGTGTTTTTCCGCGCTTACGTCGCAGATGTAATTGTACTTACCGAACGGCTTCGGAAGTGCTTTATTGCCTTTGATTAAGTCAACGTCTTGAGAGTCGGAGAACACGATGATACGGTCAAACGATTCTCCCTTGAAATGATCACGAGACCAATCAAGGACTTGACGAGTGAATATACCGCCACCACCGACATTGCAATTATCAATCAAGTGTCTCATTTCAAATCCACGCGGCGGACAGTCGACAGCCACTGACGAATGCGTACAAGACATATCATTACCAGCAGTAATCACCAAGCTGAAGTCTTCACACACGTTAGACGCAAGCATGGCCATCGCGCTAGCCACGTCAAGACGAGTGAAGTCGCTCTTACTAGAAATTCGAGCACCCATTGAACCAGATCTGTCCACAATGAACAAGGTCTTGCCCGGAAGTTTCGGTAAATGTCGGTAAGACTCAATCATTGCGGTCTCGATTTCGCGAGTATAACCATCGGCCATCTTCGCGGCCTTGATATAGTCAAGCGGCAAGAGCATGCTTCCCTTGAGATTCTTCAAACCTTCCTCTACAACACTGCGCTTAACCTTGTTCTTGACAAAGTTAGACATGTTGCGTAAGAACGCCAGACCACCGAGACGCTTTTCTTGTATGAGTCGAGTCCATTCATCCGCCTTTTTATCTTCTGATACCGCAGAAATAGCTACTTCCCACGTATCCGGAGTCTTCAAGGTACGCTCCTTGACCCTTTTGAACAAGGCAGCTTCTTCAGAATCATGCGGAGTCGGATGCACCATGCGAATAACGTCGCGAAGCTTGATCACCGTGTTACGGTCGTACTTTGCAAACTGGTATTCGTCAAAGTTATGGAATGCTTCTGCAAGGCCACGCTTCACACAATTTGCGATCGGGTGCTTCGAGTCCTTCCAGTAAAGCGCCAAGAAGTCACAAAGCATGTCGGCACGTGTGACAATCTTCGGCAGAATGTCCTTGACGTACTTCTTATGCGATTCGTACTTTGTCATCTCTACTGCGATGAACAGCGGCGTATGACGCAACTTTTGCTTCGTACGGCATTCAACTGCGAGAGTTGCCACATCCGCAGCGTTGCACTTCGGGATGAGGTATTTAATCTGGTTTGCGACCGATTCGCCGTCGGCGTATGCGATATCTTCCCAGAGTAAGTTGGCTAGCACGAGACGACGAAGCAAGTCGATATTGGACTGCTTCGCGGCATAAGCACCGGTCCCGCCAGCAAGACGGACAGTAGTGTCCATTGAATTGCCCTTTGTGGACGGATTTAATTTAGACATGTTTGTTTCCTTTTGTTAAATTTGACACACTCCCGCGACTAAAGTACGCGGGATTCTCCATCCCCGCCCATGGACGCCACCGTGCCCGATGGTATCGCCACTTCGTCGCGAAGCGACACTCTGGTATTATGCGGGACCAGCCGCGAACGGCTGGCTTGAAAATTCTTCACTTCATCACCACGATATTACCCGATGTATGATAAAACTCAAACTTTCAATTCAAATATAATTTATAACTCTTATTTTGGCAAGTCTTTTTTCATCCCACGGCTAAAGCCGTGGGCTTTCAGTTCAGCGTAAAAAAACACAATACATAACCTCTCCACTGGGTCTTTCGAATTCCAGCTACACTATCCGGTTGGCGACACAAATTGTGGTGATCAACTCCACGTGAGGTCACGTTGGCTTCGGCGTTATGTATGCTGCTTTCGGCGTGACGTTGACTAGTCTTCACGGCTACGGCAAAAATAAAAGAACTAGAGAATAAGCGCATAGAGAAAGTTTAATCGTTGCTCTACCAGACTGAGCTATTCGCCGCATAATAGCTAGGCGGCGAAGCCGGATTCGAACCGACGACCCACGGCATCCATTGCGAAGTAACCCTATACTTGCACTGCTAGTTCACAAACCTCAAAAAAATTGCTGTAGAATTATCGATTTGAGACTACACAGCATTTCTGCTGGTTTATGGATTTGAACCATATATCAATGTATCTAAATTAATTGAATTTTCCGAAGTAACTCATATCTACACTGACAGCAATTTATACTTAAATAATCTCTAGGGAATAAGCGACCAAAGCACTTTCAGCACTCTACCAATTGAGCTACATGCTAGACCAGCTAGCACGATGGAACTCGAATCCACAACCTCTCGATTAACAGTCGATGAAACTCTAGTCTATCACCGCTAGAGATTATTTTAATATAAATCAAAAAGACGGAAGAATTAGTCGAACAAAGCCGTTTTAAGATCCTACCATTAGACGATGCCGGAGTAATTGTGATGTTATACCGGCAGCTGGACTCGAACCAACATTCTTCGTTTATGGACACGATGAAACTCTATTCTTACACTGTCCGTCACACTTTTTAGGATACAGAATTGTCGTACACGGCTATTGCCGCCCACGCGGCTTGAACTGACCTTTCGATCAGCTAGTAGAGTCGAACTACATCATGATCCGAAGTAACCGTTTACTGCGCTGGTATCCAAAACTCATAAAAACTTAACCCCGGTTTTAAATCTCCCTAAGACCGAAAACTTATCCTACACCTACGATTAGGCCGCTTGTTGATGGAGCGCACGGTTTGCACGCTAGCTCACGGATTTTACCCGATGTTGCTTCTACCACTGCGTGGAGCTACGATGCGCACTAGTAACGCCAGCTTCTTAGTTCCTTGTAAACTTGTGTCCGAATTAACGAGTCGGACGCCTGGATCGCGTAGTTCTAGTGAACCACAACCGACAGCCCTGATTTATACGGCTCTAGACAAACCGCCATGCACAAAACATGGAAATACGTGTGCGTTGACATGCACATCTTGCTTTGCCAAGGCAAGTCCTCTCGTATAAGAGGAATCCAGTCTACGCCTACCCTATTGACTGGATCGAGGGAAACTATGCTACAACGGTTGTCAACCCGTCCCACATAGGCGACTTGGCAGCGTAGCCGGAGAACTTCTCACTCTTTAACCCATGTGGGCCTACACCGCTGTATTTTTCCGATTAGGTGTCAATAAACCGACACCCATGAGCTTAATCGGGAAGCACCTTGCCGCTACTAGAAGACCGAAATCGAATCGGCATACCACTGACTTTTAACCGGCTTGCGCCGGGAGTCAGCCGCTCGTCCTTGTTGGCGTACTCCGCCCACGGCAAACTTGATAAAGGCTGCGCACTCTTTATTTTAACGTCCGCTATGCGCTACGGAGTCCCGACTAATAAGTGTTGCTACATAACCACCGTTCATCGCGCTGTTGTGACTGGGACTCGAACCGCAATCTCTCTGCTTACTACCAGGGGAGATGCAGAGCGTGCTTTCCCACATGCCATCGTCGTCGGTAGTAACGGCGACGTTTAATAGGCCGTGTCGAGCTTTAGACCACTCGATTGCACCATCACAACTATTTATCAAAAATTACACGGAGGCATCGGCGAACCAAGTATTTGTGTGTATACCAAAAATACGAAGTAACTCAGTTCTATCACCGTCCGTGAAACACATCCTGCAACGTGTCGCACCAAGTGTTCGCACTTGTCCACGTTGCAGTTAAACTTGCGCCTGTTATCCATGGTCAGGCTCCAGGTCTCCGAGTCGATGGCATTGTTTGATGTGACCAAGGGAGGTCAACGCACCGATCGGAGAATTTTATAGTAGCGGAGGCCAGATTCGAACTGGCGACTTCGAGGTTAATCCTATATCTCAGCATCGAACTGAGTCCAACCTTGCGGCAATCTCCAAAGAAATTATATAGGCGGTCAATTATTTTAGCCTGGTTTTCTTCCAGCTAAATGGGCCTCGCTTGCTAACCACTGCATCACTCCGCATCAAGAGTTTTAGTCCAATTTAAAAATGTTTCAAATTCCGCATTAACTTTCTTTTCACTAGCCTTTCCCATATCTTTAATTACATACGGTGTATATCCAGCACGTTCAATTTCACCAATCTTTATTTTATCTCGGTTTTGTACTTGAGCCACCGACTGCGACTTTTTAATCTGTTCGTAGTGCCACCTACCATTCCATAGCACGGCTACCTTAATGTCATGAATAATAACATCGGCATCCCAGCCATTAAATATCGGTTTGTTATGTTCTACATGATTAAAATTCTGCTCACACAATGAACAAAAATTAATTTCATTTTTTGATCGTCTTCGTTCACTCTGAACAGACACCGATTTCAAGCCAGCTTGTCTTAATTTACATCTAGTCAATTCACCGTCAGCTGATTTCATACGGTTAACTCGATAAGCATTAGCACACAATTTACATCTAGTTGCATTAGGTGATATTTTTACTCCACAATCAACACAACAATGATCCGGTTTAGTCAACTTAACTTTCTGACCATTCACCTTTGCAGTCAACTTTGATTCAGTTTTCCGGGACTCGTTGTATTTACAAATAGATGCTGCAATTTTTTGTTTTGTTTCGTCGGAATGTTGTCTCGCATTTGCACATGCTCTGGAACAAAACACAAACTTCATTCGAGCATATTGCGAATCAGTCATTTCCTTTACAAATTCAGCACCACATCGTTCGCAATGCAATACATATCGAGTTCGTTTAACTAAATGCTTACCTTTATTATTCGCCGCAGTCATACGAGCACCACGTTGCCTAGCCAGTTTCAGTCGTTCATAATCTGGCGACATACTGCAGCAGCGTTGATGTAACCCTCGTTTTCTAGCAGTTTCAAATTCTTGACCACAATGCTTGCAACAAAACATAGTTGACCTTGTTTTATAGTAGTTTATAGCGGAGTTCAAAATCGAACTTCAATATGCTAGTGGGCGTCGAAGGAGTTGCACATCCACAGTCTTACGACATGCATGGCACCCATGGGAGCTTATCCCCATTTTATCCAATGCACCGCCTCGCTTGTTCCATCCTTCCATCCGAGAAACAAAGATCCATAGGCAGTAGCTAACTGCGGCCTTTCTCTCATTCTCGAACTTCCGTCGATCTGGCGAGAACGTCCGTTCTGAGCTGATAGCGAACCAACTCATAACCGACTTCCTTGCCGTCACTTTATATGGTACTTTTGTTAGGCTACCTCAAGCATATTCCTCCGAGGAGCAACCCTCGTACTCTTCTGCGTCGTCAGATAGCTTTATCCTACTAGTAAATGGCGGAGAACGCCCGTATTAAATAGCTGTTTCACTTGGACTCGAACCAAGGACAACGCGATTAACAGTCGCGGGCTCTACCAACTGAGCTATGAAACAGTAAGAATCATCCAACTTATCAATCTTCTCGACAATCTCTCGAATCATCGTGCCAGAAAATATAGCAATAAACTCCAGCCTTGGCAACCCATATCGGATAATTTTTTGTATTTTTAGAGCTGACGGAGAGACTCGAACTCCCGAATACGTGGGTTGCAACCACGGGCCTTACCAACTTGGCTACGTCAGCATAGTTTAATGATAAAGTTGATACTTCTTCGATAGCGTGTGGCTGATTTCGTCAGACAAAGGCTTGAACCACACGCCTACACGGCAATATCCGTTGCCATTCTCGTCGACAGCTTCCGGAGTCAGTTCCGTCAAGCATGCGTCGTCGATGAAGTCGTAATCTTCGCCCTGTACAAGACCAAGGCCGTCGGCAACTTCCTTGACCTTCATAAGATGATTGAGGTTCTTCGCCTCGCAGATGGTCTTCTTGAAGATGCCCTTGATGTATTCATCCATGACCGCTTGATCCAAACGGAAACGGACTGTGTAATGCTCGTCTCCGTCGAATGAGGCATTCCTCGCGATAAGTCGCGTCCAGTAGCCTTCGGCGCAGTGCGCAACCATCGCGGCAAGCTTGCCAGCAGATAAATTCAAGTCCTTGCGGATAATGAACAAACGTCTCATAGAAACCTTCATGTTAGTACCGACGGCCAGACTCGAACTGGCATGGGTTTCCCCGACGGATTAGAAGTCCGTTGCCATATCCATTTAGGCGACGCCGGTGTACTTAGTCCCCGAACAAAGACTCGAACTTTGACTGCTTTTTAACGGCAACTGGATCCTAAATCCAGCGCGGCTACCATTACGCCATTCGGGGAATTGAGCCGGACAGAGTTGAACTGCCAACATCAAGACTCAAAATCTTGCGTGCTACCAATTGCACCACGGCTCATCGTAAAATTTAGCTCAATTATATTTTATTGTCAACTGATGCCATAAATTAAACTATTACGCCTTGACTGGTCTGCAGACCAGCATGCGTCTGTCGCTTCCCCACAGAGTTCTCGGAGACGATCCGTCGAAACCACGGATGTCGATAGATACTACGCCATCAGTCCATTGGAAACCCTTGCCACCTTCGGTAACACCTTGTAGGTTTTCGGTAGCGTCCTCGAACAGAGAATATCCGAACGATCCGCCGTCGCCAGCGACCTCGCTACCCTTGCTGCGGAGCCATTCCTTGGCTCGGTTCATGTCACCGTCAGTAGCTTCAAGAGCTTGCTTGCAGAGAAGCATGCTCACTTGTGTCTGCTGGCGAAGTTCGTTGAT
>JAEEGL013695700.1_pt1 | contig 76969 bp, 88 predicted proteins | sample 9134231 | NCBI WGS metagenome assembly JAEEGL01 (sample SAMN16246548, study PRJNA631951) | gut metagenome | biome: gut microbiome; feature: rumen; material: fiber-attached | host: Bos | place: Iran: Karaj | collected 2018-10 | reverse complement strand
ACTCAATGACAAATATTCTATTTCTGTATCTTTAGATGCCTTTACTCTTTCATTAACTAATTCTTCTAACTTCTTAATAATTTCATCATTTAATCTACCATGATAAGTAAAATCAAATCTGAAACTCTTATCATCAACCCTACTACCAGCCTGATGAACCTTATCTCCTAATAACTCCTGTAAAGACTTCTGTAACAAATGCGTAGCACTATGATTCTTAGCAATCTCTTCACGTCTTTCACCCAATACATGAGTTAATACTTCACTATCTTTTCTTAAAACACCATCTAATACCTTAACATGTAATAAATGTTGCCCATTAGGTGCTTTCATAACATCTAAAACTTCTACCTTACAATCATCATTCTTTAAATAACCAACATCATATATCTGTCCACCAGATTCAGCATAAAAAGGATTTTCTTCTAAGAAAACAAAACCCATATCACTAATCTCATCAACAAATTCATCATCTTTAATGATATCCATTACCTTAGTTTTGCTTCCCAATTTATCATAACCAATAAATTTACTTTCCTTCTTATAATTAATAAGTAATTCATTCTGCAAATTCATACTATTAATATTTTTTCTATTATTTCTAGCCATCTCTTTCTGCATATTCATATACTTATCAAAGTTTTCCCTATCTACATCTATATTACGTTCCTTAGCATATTCAATTGTAAGCTCAACTGGAAAACCATAAGTATCATATAACTTAAAAGCTTCCTCACCACTTATCTTATCAATACCACTATCTAATAATTCTTCTAATCTCTTCTCTCCAGAAATCAAAGTTTTTTCAAACAACTCCTCTTCTTTTAAAATTAATTCTTTTACCAAATCTTTATTAGATACTAAATCAGGATAAACACTTCCATACTTATCAATTACAACATCTACTAAACTAGACATAAAAGCATAATTAATATTCAATCTTCTACCCATCATAACAGCTCTTCTAAGAAGTCTTCTAATAACATATCCTCTTCCATAATTTTCAAATGTTGCCCCATCAGAAAGAGCAAAAGTTAAACTCCTAGCATGATCTGCTATAACCTTAAATTCCTTTTGACCAACATATTCTTTATTACATATACTACTAATTTTCTCAATTATAGGCATAAACAAATCCGTCTCATAATTAGTCTCTGTCTCTTGTAAAATACAAGCCATACGTTCAACGCCCATACCAGTATCAATATTCTTACTAGGTAATTCCTCATACTCACTTCTAGGAACTCCCTCTTTAGCATTAAACTGACTAAATACATTATTCCATATCTCTATATACCTATCATTTTCTATTTCCTCTTCTAATAATTTAATACCTAACTTATCCTTATCATAAGCTTCTCCACGATCATAGAATATTTCACTATCTGGTCCACTAGGTCCTTCACCAATCTCCCAATAATTACCATCTAATCTAACAATATGACTCTTATCAACACCTAAACTAACCCATATATCATAAGCGTCATTATCATCAGTATAAACAGTAACATATAACTTATCCTTAGGAATACCAAAATATGAAGGTGATGTTAATAATTCATAAGCCCACGTTAAAGCTTCTTTCTTAAAATAATCACCAACAGAAAAATTACCTAACATCTGAAAAAAAGTATGATGTCTAGCAGTAATACCTACACTTTCTATATCCCCAGTTCTAATACATTTCTGACAACTAGTTAATCTTCTACACTTAGGTACTTCACTACCATCAAAATATTTCTTTAAAGGAGTAACACCAGCATTAATCCACAAAACAGAAGGATCATCCTTAGGAATTAAAGATGCACTATCTACCCTTAAATGTCCTCTCTCAACAAAGAAATTAATATAAGTATTAATTATTTCTTCACCAGTCATTTTTTTCATATAATCACTCCTTATTAATAACTTCCTCTACTATTTTTAGTTCTTCCTCCAAAGACATATTAGTACTATCTATATATATCTGATCATTAGTTCTTTTTAAAGCTCCCACTTCTTTATGCATATCATTATAATCTCTGTCTTTAATATTATTATAAACCTCTTCATAAGAAGTATTAATTCCCTTTTCCTTATTCTCTTCAAACCTTCTACGAGCTCTTTCTTCTATAGATGCATCCAAATAAAATTTATATTGTGCATTAGGAAAAACTACTGTTGTTATATCTCTTCCTTCCATAACAACATCTTTACCCTTAGCAATATTTCTTTGAATATTAACCATATTCTCTCTAACCTTAACATAATTTGATATAGGAGAAACTATATCAGTAACTTCTTTACTTCTAATTTCCGTAGTAACATCTTCACCATCTAATAAAACAGTTCCATCACTTTTTAAATCTATATCAATATTAGAAGAAATCTCAACTATTTTATCTTCTTCATCTAAGCTAACGTTATTTCTCAAACACTTTAAAGCTACACATCTATAAGTAGCTCCAGTATCAATATTAACATAACCAAATTTCTTAGCAATCATTTTTGCCAAAGTACCCTTTCCTGCACCAGCAGGACCATCTATAGCAATAACCTTATTCATCATATACCTTCTCTCTAATACTAATATAAATATCGTTAACTAACTTCTTTAAATCATCAATATTATCATTATTAATAACAAAATCAAATTCATTATAATTATCTAGTGATACTTCTGTAACATCATTCTTTTGTCTATCAGTTAATTTATCATCATAATTAATTCTTTTAATACCGATAGAAATAACCTGATCATATTTAGTCTTTAATACATCTATTTCCTTAGGAAATCTAACATCATTAATAAGAACAACATCAAAAAAATAAGAATAAAAATTAATATCTTCTACTTGTCTTCTAATAAAGAAATCTTCATCTCCAAGTATTCCCTTAATTACATCTTTACTCAAATTCTGTAAAAGTTCTCTAGGTTTATTATCTTCATCAATAACATCACCAGTAATTTCTTCAATATACTTTTTTAAATATTTCGTATATGGAGAAACTATTACTTTCTTATTATCCTTACTAAATAATTCAAACAAATAATCTGAAACAGTTCCTTTTCCACTTCTAGCTTTACCACAAATACAGATAATTAAAGGCCTTTTATTTTCATATTCCATAACATCACCAACTATAAAAAATTATATCAAATATACAAAAAGAAGTAAAGAAATTATCTTTACCTAATAACCTTAAGATCAAACTTTTTAAACAAGTGATCAATAACATAATATAATAAACTAGTATATATAACAGTCATAATTAAACTACAACCAATTATTTTAAATAAATAAAATAAAGAATAATTATCAAACCTAACAACAAATAAAAATACAAACGTAATTAAATGATATAAAATTATAGATACTATTGAAAACAAATTAACAGTTACTAAATTATAAGGTAAAGAGAACTTTAATCCCTTGTTAACATAATAAATAATTGCAAATACAAATACAGACAAGAAAGCCGTACTATTATATACAATATCCATTAACAACCCAACTACTACTATTAAAATCATAAACTTTTTCGTATCAACATAATACTCCTGTAACACAACTAAATTAACAAGAACATATATTGTACTAAAAATAGATATACTCTCAAAATAGTAAGAAAAAAGATTAGAACTTAGTCCTTGTAACAAAAAAGATATTATTAAACTAACAACACTAATAATTATCATTGACTATCCTTCCTTTTCAAAATAGTAACATAATTAATATCATCAAAAGAAGCTGAAGGAGTAACATTAATAATCTTAGACAAATCATAAACATCCGTAGTTATTTCACTAACTTTACCAATAAGAATTCCACTAGGAAATACCCCACCTAAACCAGAAGTATAAACCATATCACCGACAGTTACCTTATCAGTATTACTAATTCCTTCTACTTCAAAGAATCCCGTTTTATAATCATATTTATTAATCACACCTGTAAGTTTTCTTCCCTCACTAATAATACTAACAGATATCTTATTATTAGTATCCATTGTCGTAATAAGTCTAACATCAGAAGAGAAAGTTGAAACATTAGTTATTTTTCCAATAATACCAGTAGAATTAATAACTACCATTCCCTCAGCAATACCATTATTACTACCCTTATCTATTGTTAAAACATTATACCAAGAAGTAGCATTTCTACTAACAACCGTAGCATTTAAATAATCATAATCACTCAAAACTACTTCAATATTAAGTTCATCCTTTAATCTCTTAATCTCTTGTCTCAATTCTTCATTTTCTGCTTCTAAAGAATCAACTCTATCAACATTAGATTTAAGTATTTTATTCTCCTTTAAAACACTTCTTAAGCTATTATAATCTTTAATCATTGTATTAAGTCCCTTAAAAGGAATATATACAATCTTTTGTATCTCTACAACAGAATCTTTTACTATAGCTTCAAAAGCATTTAATTTCTTAGAATCCCTTAACGAATATGCCAAAAGAACAATTGCAATAACTACTGCTATTACAAAAATAAGTAACACATATCTAAATTCTATTTTCTTTCTCTTTCTATTCATTTTATCACCTTTTCATCATTCCATATTATAAACCAAATAAATCAAAAATAAAAGACATTTTAACACAATAAAAATAATAACATAAATTATTATAGGTGATTAACATGGGAAATAACTTTTATCGTTTCCTAAGAAACTATTTTGGACTAAAACTATATGCTGCCATATCATTTACAATCATACTACCTATAATTATTCTATATCAATTAATAATAAGTCTCTTTATACCATGCTTTTATAACATAATAATACTATTAATAGAATACTTAATTAATATAGCTCTAATACTATTTGTTTTATTCTGTTAATATAACCTTACTAAGGTTATATTATTTTTTTCCTAAATTCATATAACATTTCTTTACTCTTTAAATATAAACCAGAATATCTATCATAATAATCATCAATAAACAAATTAATCTCTCTTTTTATATTATCACTAATATCTATTTTACTAATCTTACTAATATCAACATAATAAAACATTCTAATTAATTTTAAAGTTTTAATATTAAAGATAACTTCATCAGATACACAATCCTTACAAAGATATCCACCCTTGTAGCTAGAAATAGTAACAATATCATCACTATTACCACAACTAACACATTTATCTACTATTGGTTTTATTCCTAAATAACTAAGATATTTTAACTCAATAATAGACGTAATAACATTCTCATCATAATTAGAATTAATCTTATCTAGTCCCTCTATAAGCAACTTATATATACCATTATCTCTATCATTCTTATATACCTGACTAGCAAGTTCCAATAAATATAAAGAATAATTAACTTTAACAATATCTTTCCTAATTACACGGTAATTATCTATAACATCAACTTCAACTAAATTAGGCATTCCCCTATTAACATTTAAATGAAATTCACCATACACTAAAGGATCTGCATATGCACTAAGCTTACTCTTAATCTTTCGACATCCCCTAGCCATAACCCCAATAATACCTTCATCTTTAGTAAAGATATTAAGTATTTTACTACTCTCTTTATAATCAACAGTACTAATAACTATTCCTTCTACTTTTTTTATCATCTTTATCTTTTAATTCCCTATATTTTAAATAATACTCTATTTTACCAGTCATCTTAAATAATAACCATATATCTTCCTTATTCATAATATCACCAATAAAATATTGTATTAATTTTTAAATATTTATTCATTAAAATTATTAAATCCCATTTCTTTATTTAAGAAAGATTCCTTATCTCGCCAATTATCAATAACTTTAACTCTTAAATCTAAAAACACTTTTTTATCTAATAACTTTTCTATATCTTTTCTAGCATCAGTACCTATTCTCTTAATCATACTTCCATTCTTACCAATAAGAATCTTCTTTAAATTCTCTCTATCTACTATTAAAGAAGCTCCAATACTTATATTATTCTTATCCTCTTCAATTAAATCAACAATACAAGTAACAGAATGAGGAACTTCTTCATGGGTTAAATACAATACTTTTTCCCTAATTAACTCTGAAATAATAAAACTAGTACTAACATTAGTAACCGTATCATCATCATAATACTTGACATCATCAGTTAAATAATTAGAAATGCACTTAATAAGTTCATCTATATTTTTACCATTTAAAGAAGAAACAGGAACAATCTCTTTAAAAGGATAATAATCCTTATACTCATCAATCATTGGTAACAACTCATCATAACTAATCTTATCTATCTTATTAATAACCAATATAACAGGTTTATCAATATCTTTAAGCTTATCTAAAATAAACTTATCTCCCTTACCAAACTTTTCTACACACGACACTAAAAACAATATAACATCTACATCATTCATAGAATAATATGCTTCCTCATTTAAAATAGCACCTAACTTATACTTAGGCTTATGAATACCAGGAGTATCAACAAATACTATTTGCATATCCTTATCATTATATATTCCCTGAATAATATTACGTGTAGTTTGCGCTGTATTAGAAGTAATAGAAATCTTCTTTCCAATAATAGCATTTAACAAAGTACTCTTACCTACATTAGGTCTTCCAATTATACTAACAAATCCACTCTTCATCTTAAATCCTCTTCCCCAAAAGGATAAGGACACAACTCACTAACAGTATACTCTTTAACTTCTCCATTCTTAGTATAACATCTTACTATTACATCTTGATCACATAATTCACTAATCATTTGTCTACAAACAAAACATGGTGTTCCAATTTCTCCAGAAGATAACATAATATTTATCTCCTTAACATCACCCTTTTTATATCCCGCTGTAATCATTGAAAACAAAGCATTTCTCTCAGCACAAGTTCCTGCTCTAGTTGAAGCATCTTCAACATTAACTCCCTCAAAATACTTACCATCTTTTGTTACAATAACAGAACTTACACCAAAATGTGATATTGGAGCATAACAATTATTTAATAATCTCTCTAATCTCTCTTTCATACAATCCTCCACTAATTAAAAAATAAATCTAATAATTTAGGTAAAAATATTACAATACCAATTATTACTGAAAACATACTCATAATAAGAACTGCACCCGCTGCAACATCTTTAGCAGACTTAGCTAATTCTCTATATTCAACAGTTACCAAATCGACACATCTTTCAATTGCCGTATTAATAAACTCTAAAACTATAACCATAGCAATAGTTAAAAGAATAACTAACCACTCAAAAACGGAAATATGTAATACAAAACCCATAACAGAAACAAAGATTCCAAACAAAACCTCTATCTTAACATTTCTCTCATGACTAAAAGCATAAGAAACACCATCCATAGCATGTCCTACACTAACTAAAAATTTTGCCTTACCTTGTGTCTTTAAAAATTCATTTTTTCTTTTCTTAAATAACTTATCTAAAAACTTCATATCCTTCTAATATCTCCCTTTGTTTATCAAACATTACTTTTTCATCATCTTCATTCATATGATCATATCCAAGTAAATGTAAAATTCCATGCGTTGCTAAAAAACATACTTCTCTAATTCTTGAATGACCATACTCTAAAGCCTGTTCATAAGCTACATCTATAGCAATATAAATATCTCCCAATACTCTAACAGGATTCTTACTAATATCTTCTCCATCCTCTAAAGCAAAACTAATAACATCAGTAACTCTATCTACACCTCTATATACTTTATTCAATTCTCTTATTTCCTCGTTACTAACAAAAATAATATTAAATATTGCTTCTTCAATCTTTTCTCTCTTACAAATATACTTAACATATTTATCTAAAAAATCTAATTCTTCAATATCCCTATTTGAATTATTAATTATTTCAAACATAAATACTCCTTTCTACTGTATAAGATTAACTAAATTAATATCAAACAAATAAATAATAACTAAAATCAAAATAACTACAACAACAAAATTAATAAATCCTTCTCTCTTAAATATCTTAGGCAAATGACTACTAATAGTATCCATAAATATATATAAATAAAATCCCAATATACCACCACAAGTATTTAATATAACATCATCAATATCAAAAGTCCTACCTATCTTTAACTGAACAAATTCAATTGTAATAGATATTATAACAGTAAGTAATGCTGTAACCCAATACTTCTTATTATTAACATAACTAGTAGCATAATAACCATAAGGCAAAAATAATAAAATATTTCCCAAAATATTTTTAATAAATAATCTGGAACCTATCTCATATCTAAATATCTCATGAAAAGGAATAAAGTTAGATAATCCATAATTATAATCTTGTATTGTTACAACCTCAAATAAACACATAACATAAAGAATAAATACTAACATAAATAGCTCTTTATAGAAGCAAAAATCTTTCTTATTTATAACAAGATATGCAATACGAAGTGAACATGCTATAACGGCAATAATAATTATAATTGGCCATACATCAGGAAATACTCCAGTAATCATAGTTCTAATAGTATCTAACATAATTTCACCCACTTCTTACACATTTTTAACATCTTTATTTCTAAAAATAATAATCATCATAGTTAATATTATTATAACATAAAATCCATATATTAAAAGAGAATTTTTAAAAGAAAGATACCTAAAATTACTAATACCACCAAACAAATAATTACTAAAATCCCAATTCAGAGAAAACATATATCTTAATACCTTAATATTACTACTAACAATTAAATTATTAATAACCGAAGATAAAGAATACATAATCATTCCAACACTAAATCCAAATATACTATTACCACTAATAATATTTAATAAAAAACTAATTAATAAAATAAATAAAAATATACCAAATCTAGCTATAATCTTAATAAACATATAAATAAATATATTATATACAACTAACTTATTACTACTAAAATTATATATAACTACTGGAATATTTAAACTAACAAATCCCAAAAATAATCCCCCAAGAATAATCTCACAAACAATTAAAAACAATATCGAAATAATAACCATAACAATACCCGTAATAATCTTACTAATAAGTATCGTCGTTCTCTTATAAGGTTTTATTAACAATAACTTAATAGTTCCCTTATTAAATTCTTCTCCAATCATAAAAGAAGAAACCATTAAAATAACTATAACAATAAACAATTCATAATCTAAACTAATATCTCTAAGACCATTACTAAGAGTATTAGCCTTATTAATATTTACTTTATTGTCAACTATATATTTATTAACATAAATATCCCTAACTACTTTATTATATTCTACTTTATTATTAATAATATCTCTTTTTCGAGAAAGATTATCTCCATAAATAACTAAAGCCCTATTTAAATAATTATTACCATAATCAATACCATTATTAATTCTATAATCTAATACTAATAAACTATCTTTATAACTATTTAATTCCCTCTCTAATTTATTAGATATTTCCTTATCCTTAATACTATTTAAATTATCCTGAATCTCTTTTATTTTATTCTCTACATCTTTCTTCTCTATATCTAAAAAATACTTATAATTATTATCTTTAAAATAACTACTATATAAATTATATTTATTATTATATTCTTCTAATTTATAACTATCCTTAATTACATAAGTATAATAATTAATATTATAAATAATATCATACATATAATCACTATACTTAATATACTGCCATGAATTCTTATTATATTTAACCATCTCATTATATACATCAATTTTACTCTTAGTAGTAACATAAATATTTATATCTTCACTATTATTAACATCATATTTTTTTAATTCCTTCTCTAAACTACTAATATTAACACTATTATCATTTTCATACTTATATCTACCATCACTATCATAATCTAACATAAATAATAAATTATTAAAAAAGCAGAAAATAAACATAACTAAAAATAACAAATAAATACTCTTATGTTTAAATATCTTCTTTAATTCCACAATAATTAACCTAATCAATTGTATTACCCCCTACTAAAGACATAAATATATCTTCCAAAGATAATACTTCTTTTTTAATTTCATAAATATAGATATTATTACTAACAAGTCTTTTTATAATACTATTTAATTTACTCTTACTAACATTAACCTTAATATGACAACTATCAATTATATTATAATCCCTAATAATACTACTAACACTAATATTACTAAGCTCTAATATATAACTATTATTAGACATATTAATTAATCCATTAATATTACCATAATTAATAACTCTACCCTTATTAATTATACAAACTGTATTACAAAATGATTCCAACTCACTAAGAATATGACTAGATACTAAAATAGCCATACCTTTACTAGCTAAACTCTTAAGTAATTCCTTTAATTCCCTAATACCCTCTGGATCTAATCCATTAGTAGGTTCATCTAAAATAAGAATTTTTGGATTATGAAGTATTGCTTGAGCTATTCCTAATCTCTGTCTCATACCTAAAGAATACTTACTTACTTTATCAAATATTCTCTTTTCCAAATTAACTAATTTAATAACTTCCAACACTCTCTTCTTATCAACACCATATAACTTAGCTGAAATCATTAAATTATCATAACCACTCATATACATATACATATCAGGATTCTCAATAATAGCACCAACATTTCTTATAGCCAAAGAAAAATCTTTCTCTAAATCAAAACCACATATCCTAACACTACCATTACTAGGTTTATAAAGTCCTAATAATAACTTAATAATACTAGTCTTTCCTGCACCGTTAGGTCCTATAAAAGCTATTATTTCACCCCTCTTTAAAGAAAAAGAAACATTACTAACCAACTCTCTCCCTTTAATACTCTTATTTAAGTTTTTGCATTCTAATACAACTTTAGACATAAAATCCTCCTAAGTTGCATTGTTTTAAATATCATACTAATTATATCTATAAAAAAACAAATGTACACTTAATTAACAAAAAATTAATTAATAAGTACATTTGTTTGTATTATTTAATATTAACTACTCTTTTATCTAATAAAGAATATAAATAAATATTAACATCTTTATCTACTTTACTACTAATATAATCTTTATAACCATTAAGCTGTTTAATATAATTACTATCAGTAGTATCTTTTAACTTATAATCAATAATATCTATATGATCATCATACTCTAACATTAAATCTATAATACCATGATATTTATTATTATCCTCATAATAAATAAACTCATACTCTTTATATATTATAGCCTTATCTATATCTTTAACTATATCTTGACTTAAAAAATCTCTAACAACATCTCTATAAAAACTATTATCAATAACATCATAATTAGGATTCTTTAAATCAATATATTCAAATATTTTATGCAACTTAATACCCAATTCCAAATTATTATAATCATCTTTACTAATAGCATTATAAATAACTTTCGAATATTTACTAGATTCCAGGATACTATTATCTATCTTTAATTCCTTAACATCAAAACTAACATCACTTTTAACAATACTATCTTTATAATTACCTACTTTAATCATCTTATAATCATTAGATAAACCTAATTCATCTATATTAATATTTTTATAATAACTATCAATAGCAGAAAAAATAGAATTAAATATATCATCAAAAGATCTATAATCACTCTTATTAACATTAACACTATCACTATAAGGTTTAACTAAAATAATTTTTTCTCTAGCTCTCGTAAGAGCAACATATAATAATCTAATCTTTTCACTAATTTCATCTCTTAAATACTTGTCTCTTACCAATTCCTTATAAATAGTCTCTTCTATATTATCTAAATAATAAGGAATTACTATTCCATAATCTTTATCATATATAAACTTTTCTTTTAAATCACTTATATTAAATTTCTTATATAATCCACTAAAATAACATATTGAATACTCTAATCCCTTAGACTTATGAATAGTCATTATCTTAACCGAATCACTACCTAAAGAACTAACATCATATTCCATAGAATAATCATTATTACTAATATCAACTAAATAAGAAGAAAAATCTCTTAGATCATAACCCATCTTCTCTAAATTAGTACCCAAATCATATATTTTATCTAATTTAATAATATTATTACTAATATTTCCTATAGTAATTAAACATTCGTAATAACTAAAACTATCTACTATTAAATCTAATATCTCACTAATAGTACTATAATCTATTTTCTTACTAATATCTAAACACTTTTTATATAAAACACTATCTTTAAAATTACTATTAACAAAATAATCAAATATCTCTTCATCACTAGCATCAAAAAGAAAACTTCTCATAATACTAATAAACAAATATTTAAATAATGTATCATATTCCTTATCTTTAATCTTTATAATAAATCTAATAATGTTTCTAATTACATTAAAATCATCATTATCATTCATTTCATAAGACTTATATAAACTAACAGGAATACCAAAATAAGAAAATATCTTTTTATACAAATCAAAGTTACTAGCTCTATCCAGTATTAAAGCAAAATCACTATATTTAACATCTCTTAAACTATTACTATCTTTATCTAAAATCTGATATTTATTATTATATTTTTCTACAATATCTTTAGCAATAATAAAAGCCTCTATCTCTTCTCTACTATAGCTAATACTCTTATCATAATCATAACTATAAATATCCATATTATAATCTTGATTGCTCTTATTATTATAAACATTATTACCAAATATCATTTGATGACTACTCAAATAATCAGCACCACCAAAATCATCATCCATAACTAAATTAAATATCTTATTAATATTATCAATTACTTCTTCTCGAGATCTAAAATTCTTATTTAAATCTATCTTTCTATCAACATTACTAACACTATAACTATCATATTTATTCTTAAATATATATGGATTAGCATTTCTAAATCTATAAATAGATTGTTTAATATCTCCAACCATATAAACATTATTTCTACTAATTAAAGAAATAAACTCTTCTTGTAAATCATTAGTATCCTGGTATTCATCAATCATTATTTCTTTAAAACTATCAGCAATTTCTTCTCTAACATCTTTATATTCTTTTAATATATTAATAGCCATGATAGCTATATCATGAAATTCATAATAATTATTTTCTTTTTTAAATACACTAACTCTCTTACTAAACTCTAATATTATATCAATAATAACCTTAACAGTATCTCTAGTCATATTAATAGTATCTCTAATATCATTAACACTACTATAACAACATAAAGCCTTAATTTCTTTAACAATATCACTAATACGAGACTTTAAATCTTTTAATTCATCACTACTACCATTAGGAACTCGAGGCATATTAACATTTAATCTCGTAACTAAATCATCATAATTAGAATAATTATATATAAGAGATAATTCCTTATCTAATTTGATAGAAAAATCACTATTAATAAAACTAATATCAGATACAATATTCTTAATTAAACTAATCTTCTTATCTATAAGAGAAAGATATTTATCAATATCATCACTAATCTTATCATCAGTATAATAATTATTAAAATAATTATTTAAATACTCTTCTTTATTTGATAATAAATCTAATTTATTACTAATATTAATAACATAATTTCTAATATCACTATCATCCTTAAGACAAAAATTCTTAATCATATTCATAAAATTACTATCTTTCTTATCATATAATTCTAAGAATAATACATCCATTATTCTACTCTTTTCAAGCATAATAATACCACTATCAATAACAGAAATATCTTTACTAATATTTATAAGATAATGATATTTCTTTAAAATAGCTAAAGAAAAACTATCAAAAGTAGTAATATAGGAAGAATCTAATAAAGAAAGTTCTCCCTCTAATTCTTCAATTTTCTTAATCTTCTTTCTTATTCTATCAGCCATTTCATTAGCTGCAGCTTTCGTAAAAGTAAGAACTAATAATTCATTAATATGAACTCCATCTTTTAATTTACGAAGAACTCTTTCCGTAAGGACAGCTGTCTTTCCTGAACCTGCTCCTGCTGATACAATAATATTCTTATTATCATCATATATAGCTTCCCACTGTTCTGTAGTCCAAGTAACATCTTTTGGTTTAACTGGTATCATAAATAGCCTCCTTACTTAAAATATTATAACATAAATAAGTAAAAAAAAAGAAACCAAAAGGTTTCTTTTTATCCATTAATTTGTTTCATAACTTCATCAGCAAAGTTTTCTTCTCTTTTTTCCATACCTTCGCCAACTTCATAACGAACAAAACAAATAATCTTACTCTTTTTAGATTCTACATACTTAGATACTTTCATTTTATTTTCTTTAATAAATCCTTGATCAACTAAGCATACTTCCTCATAAAACTTATTTAATCTACCATTAACAATCATAGGTATCTTATTACTATCTAATCCCTCATTTTGAGCTTGTTCAGTAAGAATTTCTCTTTCCTTTTCAACTCTCTCATTAGGAACAGAATCTCTATCAAGATATAAAGGTCTCATAGCAGCAGCTTGCATAGCTATATCCTTTGCAAGTTCGCTATCATCACCATCCATAACTGTTAAAGTAACAATTTTTCCACCCATATGAGAATATGTACCAAATACTTGAGAATCTTCTTTAGTAACGATTTCAAATCTTCTTAAAGTTAATTTTTCACCAATTGTAGCAGTCTTCTCAGTAATAATCTCTTCAATAGACTTACCATCAACTTTAATCTTTAAAGCATCTTCTACACTCTTAGCATCACTTTCAATTAAAGTATCTGCTATTAAAGTAACTAATCCCTTAAATTCATCATTCTTAGCTACAAAATCTGTCTCTGAATTAACTTCAACTATAATAGCCTTATTACCATCTATTTTAGCATAAGCTAATCCCTCAGCAGCAATTCTTGAAGCTTTCTTAGCAGCCTTAGAAATTCCCTTTTCTCTTAACCAATTAACTGCTTCTTCAAAATCACCATTTGTAGCTTCTAAAGCTTTTTTACAATCAAGCATTCCAGCACCAGTAGATTCTCTTAATTCCTTAACCATACTTGCACTAATCATACATATTACCCACTTTCTATTTTAAACTTTCTATTAATTCATCTTTTTTCATTTTAGAATATCCCTTAACACCCTTTTTCTTAGCTAAGTCTCTTAACTCAACAACAGTTAAAATACTTAAATCTAATTTAGGTGAAGCGATTTCTTCAATTACTGGCTCTTCAACTTTTTCTTCCTTTTTAACTTTCTTTTCTTTTTTCTTTTCTTCTTTTTCTACAGGTTCTTCTTTTGTTTCTTTCTTAGTTTCTTTCTTAGCTTCCTTCTTTTCGAATTTAGCATTCTTCTTACTATCATCTTCAGTAACATAATCAACGATAGTACCACCATTAACTTCAACAATAGCATTTGTAAGAGATCCTAAAACAACTTTAATAGCTCTAACAGCATCATCATTACCAGGAATAACATAATCAACTAAATCAGGATCACAATTAGTATCAATAATACCAAATACAGGTATACCTAACTTATGAGCTTCTTTAATAGCATTTTCTTCCTTAATAGAATCAACAATAATAACTGCTTGAGGTAACTTAGTCATTTCACGAATACCACATAAGTTTTTATTTAACTTATCATATTCTTTTCTTAAACCAATTACTTCTTTCTTAGGTAACTTTTCAAAAGTACCATCTTTTTCCATTGTCTCAATTTCTTCTAATCTCTTAATTCTTCTTCTTATTGTTCTAAAATTAGTTAATGTTCCACCAAGCCATCTTTCAGTCATATAATACATGTTACTTCTAGCTGCTTCCTCACGACATACTTCACTAGCTTGTTTCTTAGTTCCAACATATAAAACCTTACCTCCATCACTAACAATTTTAGTAAGAGCTGCATATGCCTCTTCTAATTTTTCTACAGTTTTTTGTAAATCAATAATATATATATCATCACGAGAGTTGTAGATATACTCTTTCATCTTAGGATTCCATCTCTTAGTCTGATGACCGAAATGAACTCCAGCTTCTAACAAGTAGCTCATTGAAACTACTGCCATATTTTATCATCTCCTTTTGTTTTAGCTTCCAAATACTTCAACTTTATCTTCCACCCTAAGGCACTAGAAAGACAAATCAGTACTTGTGAATATTTTTTTTGAAAAGCCATAATTATATTAACATAAAAAAAAAAGATAAACAAGCATTTTAACTTAATTTATCTATATTTTTAAAATATATGGATTATCAATAGTTCCCATTCCACTATCAATATAAATAGAACTATTTAATTTCATTACAACCCTAATACCATATTCCTGATTAAACTTAGATGTATTATTAACATATCCATTAACTGGATCCCAATAATATTGACGCAAATTATTATTAATATCTAAAATCCAATAATAACCACCATTATTAATTAAATCATTTCCATATCCACAATATAATTCACTATTACCATCACAATAATTAACTGTATTAGATACTATTACTTTAAAATCATTACCATTAAAAGCATGAATACTATCTAAACTACAACTACCACCATAAATATATTTACTATTACAACTACTAATAACTTTGCTATTAATATAACTAGCTAAACCACTAACATTATCATTATTAACATTATCATAACAATAACTAGCTCCCGCACTAACAACATAAGGAACACCATCTATAACATAAGCTAATCTAAATCCATTAAATCTATACTTATTACCTATATTAAAACAATATCCCAAATTATTTTCATCTTCATAATTAACATTATTATAACTAATAGAAGAATCACTAAAAGTAACATAACTTCCAGCTTTAACATAAGATAAAAGTTGATAATCTGCCATCAAATTACTATTATCAATAGCCTCTTCTGAAGAAGAAATAGCAATACCACTAACTGATAGTTTAGCCGAAAAATTCTTTCCCACTTCCGTATTACTAATTTTATCACTAATATATACTTTAACATCAACAATAACACTACTATTAGCTTTTACAATAATATCTTCCTTAACAACATTATTCTTTGTATCCACTAATGAGATAGCATCTAATTTTCCTACCTTAACCATAATATACTTATAATCTATCACATTAGTAGCAGTAGTATCTTCTAATAAAACATCAAACTTATAATCTACATTACCAGAATTAATAACCTTAATACGATAAGGCTTAACACCTGCAACTTCTTTATCTCTAACAGGTTTTGAATCTGTAAATTTAACATTATCATTATCTATTTCATAGGTAATATCTAAATTACCGGTCTTATATACATTAGTATTAGGATCCGCATTTTCAGACACAAAAACAGAATGAGTATTACTTAAAAAAAGAATACTTACTAAAACAGCAGATATAAAAATTGTAATTACTAATCTCTTATTCTCCATTCTATCAGCCTCATATCCATACTATAAATAGTATACTATAAAAAACAAAAAAAAGAAATAGTTATTTCTTAATTATTTCTCTTATAACATAATTAGCACACATTATTCCAGCAACCGCAGGAACAAACATCAAAGAAGGAATATCCCCTTCAAACTTATCATTCTTTTCTGTAGAACATACTACATTTACTTTTCCCCTAATATTATTATCAACTAAATACTTTCTAATTCTCTTAGCAATAGGATCATAAGAAGTATCTCTAATATCCATTATCTTTAACATTGACGGATCTATCTTATTACCCGTACCCATTGAAGATATAAAACCAATCTTTTTATCCAAACACAATCTAATTAATTCACACTTTACTTCTAAAGTATCACAACAATCAATCAAATAATCAAAATCATAATTAAAAATATCACTAACATTATCCCTATTTAATTTAAGATTAATCTTCGTAACCCTACACCTATCATTAATAGATAATATCCTCTTCTCTACCTCATCAGTCTTAAACTTACCAACATTATCTAAATTAGTAATTATTTGCCTATTCAAATTACTAACATCTATCTTATCATAATCAACAACAATAATATTACTTACGCCACTTCTAACTAAACCCTCAACAGCATATCCCCCAACCCCACCTAAACCAACGACTAAAACTCTACTATTTTTTATCTTATTAAAATTATCTTCACCAATAAACTTTATAACTCTATCAAACATAAATCCTCCACAAAAAAAGTCCAGAAAGACGGATCACGGAAAGATAAAACCATGCGCGTATACCACATGGCGGTAAACCTCACATGCTACTTAGGATCCCTACGAAGTAAGTATTCGACACATAACATGGTGCTTGGTTCCCTTATATATCTTTAGTTGGTTTTATACTTGTGACTTATCGTACTTTCTAGATATATAAATTATATCATAATTATAGAAACACATCCACATAATTAACCAATTGTTAAATATACCACATAAAAAAGACTTATCTAAATAAGTCTTATAAATTACTCAATTTATCCTTAACTATCTTACTAACTTCTCCCATATCAAATCTACCCTTTACCTTAGGAGAAACTTCTTTAATAACTAATCCCATTTGCTTTATAGAATCAGGTTTAATCTCAGCAATAACTTCATCAATTATTTTTGAAACTTCCTCTAAAGATAAAGCCTCTGGCATATAAGTAGTAAGAATATCTATTTCACTTTGATATTGACTAGCTAAATCCTCTCTATTAGCCTTAGTAAATTCACTAATTGAGTCCTTACGCATTTTAATCTGTTTAGCTATAACATCAATTACTTCGCTATCAGATAAATCATGTTTTAATTCAATACTAGCTAACTGGATAGCACTCTTTAACATTCTAATAACGTTAAGTCTTTCCTTATCCTGAGCCTTCATTGCATTCTTTAAATCATCATTAATCTTTTCTACCAAACTCATATAATCACCTCTTAAGCAAACTTTTTACTATTATAATTATTTCTTGAATTATTCTTTTTACTATTCCTTCTTGAATTAATAGTATTTTTCTTCTTTTCTTCTCTTCTTCTTACTCCAGGTTTCTTATATTCTTTTTTTTCTCTAACAGCAGAAAGGGTTGGTGCAGCTTGTGTTCTAAGTATTTTTAGAGCTCCATCAATATTATTATTTCTTACAGTAACTGACATATTATCCCTCCCTTCTGTAATACCGAATGTATTATAACACTATTTTTTTAAATTAACAAGCGTTTTATTATTTCCTTTAGAATTAATAAGTGATTTAAAATCATCATACATATCTATTAACATTCCTAAATTACTAACAGACATTATATCATAATCTTTTCCCTTATCAGAAAACTTAACAGGTATTCCACCATTTTCAGCCCACAACTCTAAATTACCCATAAAGTCATCTACTAAAACAGTATCTTCACAATCAACAACTTCACATTTATTAACAGACTTAACAACTGTTATTAACTTAACAGAAGGAAGATACTTATTCACATATTTTCTCTTTTCCATTGCTTCTTTATCTGTTGTTACATGTGTAAGAATACGCACATCATATAATCCAGATTGAACAAGCTTTTTAATTTCTTCAATACTATTATTAATAGGTTTACTCTTTTCAAGAATATCTTTCCAATCTAAACTCTTATAAAAATCTGAAATATCATCATACTTATTACTATTTTTAAACATTGCATATGTAATATCAATAGTATCTAATATAACTCCATCAAAATCCAAATATAATACTATCATACTATCACCATCTACCCTAAAGCTTTAACAATACTATCTACACCTTCATAATAAGAAACAATAGTATCATTAGTAACCTTAATTAAAGTAGGATTCTTAACCTTAAGATCCTCTAATCCCTTAGCATTAACATTAGAAGCATCTTCCGTAACATAATTACTATTAAATCCTGAAGCAGTATTAACACGATAAACAGTCTCACTTACATTATTAATACTAGAAGAAATTTTACTATCCTCATCATTAAAATCATAAAAATAAACATAATAAGTTTCTTCCTTTTGCTTAAATATATTACTTGCTAGGATCTGATTAGAAACACTACTAGTTTCATTACTACTAGAAGAATTATCTTTCTTCTTAAAATCCACTTCCTTAGTAACAAAAACAGCTAAAATAAAATAACTCAAGAAAAGAATTATTACTATTCCACAAACTGTTCTAATAAAACCACTTAAAGTAAACATCTTTACTTCTTCTTCATTATTCTTATGAACATATTTTTTTTGTTGTCTTCTCTTTTGTTCTCTACCCATAATAAAACCTCATTTCAAACTATATTATATAAAAAAAACAAATACATGTAAAGTATTTGTTTAATTAAACTAATCATTATTATTCTCATCATAAAATACAGAATTAATAGCAATCCCCATTACAAACACATAACTAATCAAATATAACCATATAACTAATACAATAATATTTGATAAATTACCATATACAACGCTATAATCTGCAATATTTGATAAATAAAAACTAAAAACTAAAGAAGCAATAATCCATATAATTGTCGTAAATAATGCTCCATATGTAGTAGAACTACTCCTAATACTAACACTAGGAGAAATAGTATAAATAAGCTTTAAACTAGTATAAATAAGAAAGAATGAAACTGGCCATCTAAATATCCTATAAATAGCAAAAGCATCATTATATAACTTCTTATTATTAATAAGAAGAATTAACTTCTCTCCCATTATTGGAACAAGTAATACAAACATAATTAATGAAATCATTATCACAAGCAAAATAATTGACTTAACTCTATTTCTAATAACATCATTATTCTTAATTTTATATAAAGCATTAGAAGCATTAATAATAGCATAAGTACCATTAGATGCAACTAACAAAACGATAATACTAAATAACCCTAATCTACCCTCAAAATTCTTTGTCGCTAAAGCATTTACTACAATCTGACATACATCATTAGGCAAAAACTTACTAAGCAATCTCATAACAGTATTAATAGAAACAGATAATTTAGTTATAACAAAGATAATCATATTAACAGTAGGAATAATAGCTAAAATAAAGAAAAATGCTACATTACCTGGAAGAACTCTCATTTCCATCTTATTAAAAGCCTTAAAAACTCTACGTATATTTCTCTTTATTTTATTCCTAAACATTATGATCACCTATTAATCTCTATTTTTATTCTTTGACATCATATTAACAGACTCATTAATTGCATCATCAATAGTCTTAACTTCATCATAAATCATACTATAACCATAAGAAACACCCAAAGAGTTACTAACCTCTTTCATTAATTTACTCAATTTCTTAGCATATTCTATAGTATCATTTTCTTCATATCCAACCATATATATCAAGAATTCATCGCCACCACTCCTAATAATATCAGTATTTTCAATCTGATTATCAATAAGAATACTAGCAACTTTCTTAACTATTTCATCCCCAGCTTCTCTTCCTAATTTATCATTTATATCTCTTAATTTATTAATATCAAAAACTATAATACTCTGTGGAAAAATAACATTATCATCCCAACTATAAATATTATGATTCAAATAATTTCTATTTTTTAAAGAAGTCATTGGATCAATAAACTTACTCTTATCATCTTTATTTAAATTATTAATATATTCCCTTCCCTTACTAAAATAGAAAGCCAAATATACTAAACAAATAATTATAACTAATAACAAGATAATAAATAATATATTATAATTTCCCTCACTCAAAGAAACAGAAGTATTATAATCAAATCTCATATCATTATAATCAATACTACTAATATAATAATTAAATAAGCCAGCAAAAGTAGTATTATTCTTATTAATTATAAACTTATATCCAGAATCAGTACTACTTTCTAAAACTACTTTAAATTTCTTTAACTTAGCATCTTTATAATAAACATAAGTATTTTTATCCATTAAAATAACACTATTATAATCAATACTACGAAGTAGTTCATCACTGTCATTAAACATCTTAGGATTAAAACCATTACTAACACATAAATTATATAAATTACTACTTCCTATAACAGAAACATCATAATTCTTAAGTCCATTAATACTATTAACATTAATATTATTTCTACTTAAAACAACATAATCTTCCTTCATGAAAGAAATAGTCAAATACTTATCTAAATTAATACTATCATAATCAAAATTAGCAAGCGCAAAATCAATATCACCACTAACTAAAGCATTCTTAATATCATTAATACTCTTATACTTTACAACATTAATTTCCATATTAGTCATTTCTTCAAATTTCTTCAAATAATTTGAAAAAACACCAACAAAATTACCATCAACAAAATTCTCATATGGCATATTAACTATATAACCATATTTATATATTTTACTATTATAATTCTTTTGTTCTAAAGAAGAAGTATTAGTTCCCTCAAAATATACATTAAGATAATTTCTACTAATAGAATTAACATAATAATTCTCTAGAAAACTAGCATAAAACTTACTAAAAATACTATATACAGTATTATCCTTAGCATATAATACATACTTCTTATCTAAATCACTAAGATGATAAACAACATTTAATTCATTAGCAAGAATTCTATCCATAAATAACATATTAGGAACAATAACATACTTAACAGTATCATTCTTTATTCCTTCCATTAACATATTAGCGTTCTTAAAACCAATAACAGTTTCACTATTAGATAAATAATTAGTAACTAACTCCTTATCACTATCCAATACTCCAACATTCTCACTAACTAATGATTTAATATCTTTAATTACATTATCATCCTTAGACAAAACAACATAATTATCTTCATAAAACAAAATATCATTATCACTAAGCTTAGAATAAGGCTCTAATACCTTAAAAGCAATATCTCCATATTCAATTTTATCACTTGAAAAATAAGATATCTTATTAAAATTAACATTATATTCTTCTGTAAATTTACTCAAAAAGTCAAATATTATTCCATCACCATTATAACCATAAACTGGAACATCATTAAAAACATTAACATTAATTATATTATTAGTATTATTAGTAACCCATTTCTTCTCTAAAATACTTAAACTCTTTTCATCTTTACTATAATTAATAAACATAAAAATAATAATACCAAGAACAATAACCCCAATAATAGATATAATAGCTATTTTTGTAGATTTTTTCTTATCCATCATTATCACCTAACTCTTAGTCCAACTAATTGTAGCTATCTTAGGACTCTTAGTCCCAACAACCTTAAATCCATTTTCAACATTTTGTGATAAAACATACTCAAAATCATAATAATTTTTCTGCTCTTCCGTAAACTTTTCTAAAGTACCACCAGCTAAATTCTTAGCTCCATTAACATCAGTATCTTTATTAAATACAATATCAACATATACTATTTTACCAACCAATCTAACAGAAGCACTTTCAACTGATTTAGTATCCTTTACCCAATTTTCTACATCCTTAAAATCTTTTTTAGTTAACTTAACTTCCTCTATACCATCTAATCTATTTCCATACTTACCATTATTACCTAAGAAAACACTAAAAAAGATATACATCATTATTACTATAGCAACAAAAGCTAAAAAACATATTAAAGACAATAGCTTATGTCTCCATATTAAATTTCCTAAACCCTTAAAAAACTTTTTCACTTTAATTCCTCCTACTATACATTAAAATAATTATACTATATTTAATTCCCAAAAGCAATTTATAATTACTACATTTTTGATTTATATCTACCAATAAATTCTTCCTTATATTCTAAGAATCTATCCTCTTTAATACTTTCTCTAATATTCTCCATAATTCTAATTAAAAATCTCAAATTATGAACAGAAAGCAACTTCTGACCTAACGTCTCATTAGCAATAATTAAATGTCTAACATAAGCTTTAGTAAAATTCTTACAACAATAACAATCGCAATCACTATCAACAGAAGAAAAATCCTCTCGATACTTTAAATTCTTCAAATTAATCTTACCATCTAAAGTAAAAGCATGACCATGTCTAGCCAATCTAGTAGGAAGAACACAATCAAACATATCTACTCCTCTAGATACACCCTCAAACAAATCAGTTGGTTCTCCAACCCCCATTAAATATCTAGGCTTATCTTCTGGCAAATTCTTAATAGCATACTCTACCATTCTATACATTGTTTCCTTATCTTCACCAACAGAAGTACCACCAATAGAATAACCATCAAAATCCATTTTTACAAGTTCTGAAGCGCACCAAGTTCTTAATTCTTCATAATCTCCACCCTGTACAATACCAAACAAGCTCTGATTTTCATTATTAAAAACACCCTTACCTCTCTTAGCCCATCTAACTGTTCTTTCCGTACTCTCTTTAACATATTCATAACTAGCTGGATAAGGAATACATTCATCAAAACTCATGGCAATATCACTATCTAATTTATTCTGTATTTCAATAGACTTTTCCGGAGTAAGAAGTAATTTCTCACCATTTAAATGGCTCTTAAATACTACTCCCTCTTCAGTAATATCTTTCTTTTTATTTTTAACTAAAGAAAAAACCTGAAATCCACCACAATCAGTCAAAATAGGACCATCATAATTCATAAACCTATGAAGTCCCCCAGCTTTATTTACAATATCCTCTCCTGGTCTTAACCACAAATGATAAGTATTAGCCAAAATAATTCCACTACCAATTTCCTTAATATCTCGAGGATCTAAAGTTTTAACTGTAGCTTGCGTTCCAACAGGCATAAACATAGGCATTTCATATGTACCATAATTAGTCTCTAAAGTCCCATATCTAGCCTTACCATCTTTATGTAACAAATTATATTTAATCTTCATAAATATCCCTCTCAAACAAAAAAATTATACCAAAAAAAAGAAGATATGTAAAATATCTATCTTCTTCTATTTACTTCTTCTTTACTCCATAAAATATTAGCTTTATCAATATACTTCTTAATATTTGACAAATCATCTACAGTCCTATATTCATCTCTCTTAGAATCAATAACATACGCTGATACAACACTATAATTTTTAAATTTATCTCTATTATTATAAAACCACATAGCTTGTTCATCACAAATATATTTTGGCAAATAAAAAATAACATCCCCCAAATCATCAACAGTCTTAACTACCATATTACCATCTAAAGCCAACCTAACAGGAGCTTCCTGATAATCAGAATTCTTAAAGTTATAACCCAACTTCATCTTATCACAATACTCTTGAATTAAATCCAAATGACTTAAAGGATAATCAACCCTCTTAGAATATGCCATATCAGGTGAAACAATATATATCATACCTCTTTCATTCATATTAACACTCCTACTCTTCATAATTAATTACATCATCATCATAACGAACTAATTTCTTTATTTTTAAATTCTTATTAATATATTCTCTATCCCTATCTAATTCTTTATTATCAACAGGAATACTATTCTTACCATCAAAATAATTACCATATATTATTTCATTATTATTATTAAAAGTAAGAATCTTCAAACAATTATCCAATACTTCTACTAAAGGAACATGATCACACCAAAAATCACCCATAACATATCTAGAACATCCCCCATCAATATTTAAATAATTACCTCTATCATTATAAACATAACCATATTTATTTTCATTAGGAGTATGCCCTACAATCGTAAAATAATTTTTATTACCTAAATTATATCTAGCTCTTGTCCAAGGATCATATTCTCTCGTCCACACACAAAAATCAACTAATTCATTATTATCCTTTATCTTAACATCTTTTAACTCATAAGGACAAGCTGCATGAACAAGCATAATATTCTTACCCTTTATCTTCTCATCAAAAACATGATATAGTCCCAAATCTCCAACAAAATCAACTACATCAAGTTTTTTTCCCTTATCATAGTTAAATTTATCATCTAAACCATAGTCAGTAATCCATCCCCCATTATCATACCAACTATTATAAAAATAATTTCTCTTTTCTTTATAATATTGATACATTAATAATTCATGATTACCCCCTAAATATATAATTTTATAATTACTATTATTAATTTTCTCTCTAACATCTAATATCATATCTGAAGAATCTATTCCTCTATCAATAATATCACCATTAATATAAAGAATAACTTCTTCATCCCTACTAATATTATCTAAATAATTCATAATAGACTTATATACATTACCATCACCATGAAGATCACTTACTATAAACTTACGCATATATTACCCCCTCCTTCATTTAAAACTTAATTACTCTATCTTCTCCTCCAAATGAAGAAATAACAGCTTCTCCACTCTCAAAATAAAGAACTTCTGTCTTATCATCATAAGCAGAATACAATTCCTTAAGCTTAGGATTTTTATCTAACATATCTACCTTAGCTTCAATTCTATCATCTCTTACTAACTTACCAGATATTCTAATCCATTTATCACCCTTATAAGCACAAATCTCTACATAAGGATTTTTTTGTATCTGCTTAGAAACATTTTTCTTTTTACTAGTCTCAATATATAAATGATTCTCAAACATCTCAAAAGTACCAAAAGGCCTTACTCTAGGCTTTCCATCATCAACCGTAGCTAAATAATAAACCCCACAATCTTTAACAAATTCTAATATTTCTTCCATATTATTCCTCCAAAAACATTATACATCTAATACACTAAGAAAACAATTCCCTCTCTAAAAACATCTCATAATTATTATTACTATCCCAATAAATAATTTTAACTAACAAACCATCTTCACCAATAACACTATTGCCAAAAAAAGACTTTATAAATTCTATACAATCACTCTTAGAATACTTACCTTTATCTAAAGAAGAACCACACCCTATTACCTTATCATTAACAAACATTACTAGTATACTCTCTTTATTATTTAAAATACTAATTACTTCATCTAAACAATCATCTATATCTTCACAAGAATAATGACAATGCCAATAACTAAAAGAAACAGTAATTTCATCTTCATAACTAATAACTAAACTATCTCCATTACTATTCTTTACCTCAATACTAAAATAACCATCTTTCCCCTCATGAACAATAGGATTATATTCCTTTAACTTATTAATAATACTTTTCATTATTACCTCTCTCAAAACAATTATAACATAAAAAGAAGATAAAAATCTTCTTTATTTAATATTGTTTTTCTTCTTAATACTCCTCATATATAAAGTATAATCCGTAGGATCAAATACATCTCCATGACCCTTATCTACTTCTTCTGTAAAACCAAATTTAAAATAAATATGCTTAGCAACTTCATTATCATCATCAACACCTATAGTAAATTCAGTATATCCCTTTCCTTCAAGATCATCTAAAACAAATTGAATTAATCTCTGTCCCAATCCCATTCCTTGATGCTCTTTATCCAATCTAAAAGCCTGAAAATACACTCTCTGACTCTCTATCGCTTCTGTAGGCAAATCATGACAAACATAATTAATTGATACCTCTCCAATAATCTTATCATTCTCTTCTATTACATAAGTATCAGTCTCATGATTAGAAAATTCCTTTAATCTCTTATCACGATACTTTAACCACAAAGAATAATCATCCGGAAACAAATCAAATAATTTATCAAATTCACTAGCTTCTATTTTTCTAATTTTATACTTATTCATATTACTTAATCAACTTCTCCAAAGCATTAGCGTTTAATATTGTATTAGAAATAAATTTTCCCTTATAAAAATTAGCCCAATTATTAAATACACAAGGAGCATTTTTAGCTTTCTCTAGTGAATCTATTTTAACAAAATCTAACTTAATCTTCTTATTCTTAGCATAATCAGATAATTCTTTAACTTCATATTCCACATATGGACATTCATTACTATAATAAATAGTAAAATCTTTATTATCAATTTCCATCTTTCTAGCACTATCACTAAACTTAGGAGCTTCCTTATCATCAAAAGAAAGTGCTAACAATTCATAATCATTAATACTATCTACTACTTTAAAACCATAATGAAGGAAGAATTTCTTTTCCCCAAGAAAAGGCTTTTTCTTTTCAGAAACTAAAGTACATATACCACTCATTTTCTTTTCCTTAGCATCATTAATAGCATACTCTAACAATTCCTTACCAATACCCTTTCCCTTAAAACTACCTGCTACCCATAAACAATAAATATACATATAATTTTTACCATTAACAGGAACCCAAGAAGTCTCTAATGGTTCATATTCAATAAATATCTTACCCCTAGCATTTAATTTCCTAAACACATGTCCATCTTTTAACTTACTCTTAATCCATTCTTTCTTTTTATCAACACCATCCTGATGTTTAGGATCTCCTATCGCACAACATATATGCTCTTCATCAATATTCTTCTCATCTAAATTAATATACTCATTCATTCTTACATACTCCTTTACTATTTTCAAACATTTCTTTTATCCTTAAAGCTATTTCATATCCCTTTTTATAAAACTCATCTAAAGGTATATTAACATAATCTCCAAAATGATGTATTTCTAAGGTAATAGGTCCACTATAATTACATTCTTTTAACTCTCTAATAGTTTTATTCCAATCTATTGTACCATCAAATGGCAATAAATGTAAATCATCACTTTGATCATTATCATGTAAATGAATAGCAAAAACTCTATCTTTAAATCTAGAAAAATCAAACTCATCATTAAAATGTGCATGGCAATGACCAGAATCAAAACAAATTCCCACATTATCATTTTTTATATTTTCTATTACATAATCTAAATATCCCTTAATTTTAGTATTTTCAAAAGCTACTTTTACATTTAATGCCTTTGCATAATCACATATTTCTCTTACTCTTCTTAATCCAACTTCACTATACATAGGTGCCACACTCTTACTTGTTAAATGCATAATTACCATTGGTATATTATTTTCACTACAAACCTTAATATCATTCTTATATCTATCAACAATACTAGTTTCTTCTTCTATCCACAAATCATTAATATTTTGATAACCTAAATGTACAAATATAATATTTAATCCCTTGCTTCTAGCATACCTTAATTGCTCTTCTTGACTAATTTCTAAATCATTATTATACCATTCTAAAAAAACATTTTTAAATCCTGCATTCTTAATTGCATCAATAGTTTCATATACATTACAACCTTCATTATAATTACTTACAACTACAGCAGGTTCATATTTTTTCATATCTACACCTCAAAATAATTATACCATAAAAAAAGTCCGTATAAACGAACTTTTTTTTGAAATATATTATCTCTTTGAGAATTGTGGTGCTCTTCTTGCTTTCTTTAATCCTGGTTTCTTTCTTTCCTTACTTCTTGGATCTCTAGTAATAAAACCATTCTTCTTTAAGATAGCACGATAAGAATCTTCTTTACCTTCATTACCTTTATCATATTCAAGTAATGCTCTAGTAATACCTAATCTTATAGCACCAGTTTGTCCACTATATCCACCACCATGAACATTAACAACTACATCAAAAGTTTCTAAATTATTAGTTACTTCTAATGGTTGCATTAAATCCATAACTAATACTTCATGAGGCATATATTCATGAACATCTCTACCATTTACTGTAATTTTTCCTTTTCCAGGAATAAGAGTTACTCTAGCAGATGAACTTTTTCTTCTACCAGTTCCAATAAACATTCTTTTCTTATCTGCCATTATTTATTTCCTCCTATTTTAATTTCTTTAGGTTTTTGAGCTGAATGATTATGTTCATTACCTTCATATACATGTAATTTCTTAATCATTTGTCTTCCTAATCTTCCCTTAGGAAGCATTCCCTTAACAGCTCTTTCAATCATTTCTACAGGATAATTTTCTCTCATTTCTTTTGCATTTCTTTCTCTTAAGCCACCAACATATCTTGAATGATTATAATACTTCTTATCCTCTAACTTATTACCAGTTAATAATACTTCTTTAGCATTAATAACAATAATATTATCTCCACAATCAATATGAGGAGTATAAGTAGCTTTATGTTTTCCTCTTAACATAACAGCAACTTTAGAAGCTAATCTACCAAGTGGTATATCTTTTGCATCTATAACATACCAATCGCGAACAACTTCTTCTTTTTTTTGCATAAATGTTGTTTTCATTATATCTCCTTTTTATATTTTAATAAATTTATCATACTAACTATTATGTTCCCAATATAATAGCCCTCTGACATAAAATGTACCGATTATGATTATAATAAATAAAAGCTTTTTTGTCAATATTATTTAATTAATATTATCATTATTCACGCATTCATGTAATGAATTATTAATACCATTAGAAATTACTAAGGATAATTTATCAATTAAAAAATCTATTTCCTTAGGAGTAACAACTAAATTATAATCTAAATTATCTAATACTTCATTAATTAAATCAAGTTTTTCCTTTTCATTTAATGAACCTATTATACCACTTAATTCTTCTTTTTCAGAAATAGATAAATCTATATTATCTAATTTATTACTATAGTTATTTCTCCTAACGACAAGCTTATTACTACTAAAATTATTCTTTATATAAGAAATATGCTTAAACAAATAATTAATAGTATCATTAACAATGATACTACTATATACAACTGTAGGAACACCAATTGCAATAACAGGGACTCCCAAAGTATCCTTACTAATTTCTTTTCTATTATTGCCAATACCACTACCAGGATTAATACCACTATCAGTAATTTGAATAGTTCTATTTAATCTATCAATAGATAAAGACGCTAAAGAATCAATTACAATAATATAATCCGGTTTAATACTTCTAACAATACCCCTAATAATATCAAAAGACTCTATTCCCGTATTAGCCATTACCGAAGGACAAAACGCGCTCACACATCTAATTCCCTCTTTTACATTAGTATTTAATACATATAAATGTCTTGTAACCATAATATTATCAATTACTTTAGGTCCTAATGAATCAGCCGTAGATTCATTATTACCTAATCCTACTATTAAAAATGAACTATCCTTACTAACATTTAATTTTTTTAATATTTTTTTTAATTCCTTAATAAAGACATCACTAACAACTACTCTATCTTCATAGTTAGTAATATCCCTAAATTCTATTGTAATATATATACCTTTTTTTCTAATAATATCACTAGATATTTTATCATCTACTACTACTTCACTAACACTAATATTATCATTAATCTTCTTATATTTTAAATTCTTTTTATCGTTAATAGATTCTATTAATAAATCAGTTCTAATATTATATTTTGATAAATCTATTCTATTTACCATAAAAAACACCTCTTTATAGTATATTTTTTACCTTTTTTATCAATTTTATTTGCCTTTTTAATTTTTTTTTGATAGAATTGTATATAGCTTTATTTGGAAGGAGATGAATTTATGGCAAACGTAAAAAATGCAAAGAAAAAAATTAAACAAATTACAAAGACAACTATTGCACATACACAACTTAAATCAACAGTAAAAAATTCTATTAAAAATACTGACAAAGCCGTATTAGCAGGAGATAAAGAAACGGCAGAAAAATATTTAAAAATTGCTATTAAAAGTTTAGATAACGCTAAATCAAAAGGATTAGTTCATAAAAATAAAGTTGACAGAGAAAAATCTCGTTTAGCAAAAAAAGTAAATTCTATGGAAACAAAATAACAGACATATATGTCTGTTATTTTTATTTAAAATTATCACTTTTAATATTGATATAAAAATAAGAATATATTATAATAAAAACAGAAATGATAATATTAGACGAAGGTGATAAAAATGCAAAAAAATCCAAGATATACAACAGGCAAAAAAATAATAATTGTTTTTGGAGCTTTTATAATAACCTTCATCACCGTCTGTAACGTATTTAAAAATGATATAAACTTTTTATTACTACAAAGAAGTGTTGAAAGAAAATTTAAAAACAGTGCCCCAAATAGTTACTTTATCGAAGATAATTTTGAATTTGTAAATAATAAAGAAGACTTAGAAGTTAATTCTAAACAAGATATAATTGATTCTATCTACTATTTAATAAATTCTGGTGAAACATATTCTGAAAGATATTGTGGAAAAGAATACAAAAACTGTTATAAAGACATGAATGATATAAGTACTGATGATGCTACTCTTAGCCTACTAAATAATTTTGTTCATCCCTATAACAGTTATAATAGTATAAAATTTAGTTTTAATGATGAAATAATAAAAATAAAAATTACTCATACCTATACCGAAGAAGAAATTCAAGAAATAAATTATAAAGTATTAGAAATAATAAATAAAAATATAACTGATGATATGACTATAAGAGATAAAATTAAAGCAATTCATGATCATATCATAAATAATACCGACTACGATACATTAAAAACTGATAATATAGAAGATGAAACTTATAAATCTAATACAGCCTATGGAGTTCTAATTCAAGGATATGGTATTTGTAGTGGTTACTCCGATGCTATGAAAATATTCCTAGACAAATTTAATGTCGTAAATTATAAAATTAATAATGATGAACATATCTGGAATTTAGTTCAACTAAACGGAAAATGGTATCACTTAGATTTAACTTGGGATGACCCAATAAGTGATAAAAACGTAACTAGAGATAACTACTTCTTAATCGATAACAACACTTTAAAACTATTAAACGATAACGAGCATAGTTTTAATGGTACAATATTTAAAGAAGCTATAAAATAATACTTAAAAGTATTATTTTTTTTAAAACAAACTACTTATGTAGTTTGTTTCATATACTCTAATCTTAATTTATCTGCTATAGTTACAATAAACTCTGAATTAGTCGGTTTAGCTTTATCAATATCAACACTATGTCCAAATACTTCTTCCATTAAATCCCAATTACCCCTATTCCAACTAACCTCTATAGCATGTCTTATAGCTCTTTCAACTCTTGAAACCGTAGTATCAAATTTCGTAGCAATATCTGGATATAATTCTTTTGTAATACCGCCAATAATATCCGGATTATTATAAATCATAATAATACCTTCCCTAATATATTGATATCCCTTAATATGGGATGGCATACCTAATTCATGTAACATTTTAGTAATAGATATCTCTAAATTATTTTTATAAAGATCTATACTTCTATTATCTTGTATTTTAAACACATCCAATATCCTACTTTCTAAATCAGATAGTTCAAATGGCTTTAATATATAATAATTAACCCCATACTCACTAACATTTCTTATCATCTCAGGACTATTATAAGAAGATTCTACAATAATATTAGTATTAATATTACGTTTTCTTAATTCATCTAATACATATAAACCATCTTTCTTAGGCATAATTAAATCTAAAAGAACAACATCATAACTATTATTCTTATCTAATAAAGCCTCTAATCCCTCTTCACCATTATAATAAGTACCTACTACTTCTATTTTTTTACTATCTAAAAAATAATCTTTAATCATTTCTGTTAAATTAATATTATCATCAATAACTACAACTTTAATCTTATCCATGATTATCCCTCTTTCTATTCTAATTATAAAATAACAATATTAAAAAATATGTCGAAAAAGAAAAAGAAGTATTTATATTACTTCTTTTTAATTTAATTTATCAATTATTTTTATAACATTATCTATATTTGTAGACGATTTTCCCATCATTATTCCATTTAACTTATCAAACATTAACAATTCTCTGACATTTTCTTCTTTAACACCGCCTCCATATATTATATTAGGCACACAATTAAATTTTTTAAACAAATAATCATAAATTGCTTCTATATCAGATTTTATCTGTTCAATAGTTTCATTCTTGCTAACTTCTAATGGTTCATATGCAAAAACAATAAAATGAATATTATCAATTCCCTCTAACAAATCATCTAATGTTTTTTCCATCTTTTTACCACATTCACCAAAGCATAAGATTGGAATAATATTTGAATCCAAGCAAGCATTTAATTTCTTCTTTATTAATTCATGATCTTCATTAAATATCTTTTTTCTCTCATAATGACCTACCAATGCATATTCAATACCTAAAGACTTTATTTGTACAGGACTTATTTCACCAGTATAATCTCCAAAAGATTCATAATATACATTTTGTGAACCTACTCCCCAATTACAATGATTTATAAAACTCTCTAAATATAATGAACTTGGAATAACAACAATATTATTATCCGTTTCTATTTTATTTAATTTATCAATATAAATAGGAACTTCATCATATTCTAAATTCATCTTATGATTTAGAACTATTAGTTTTTTCATTTTCCTCATCCTCATTTATTATTTTATGTACTTTATTCATAATAGGTATTTTATATTTAGGTTGATTTTTTATAGCAATCTTATAAACATCTAATAACTTTTCTGCAAAATATTTAGAAGAATGCATCTCCGATTCTATTCTTGCTTGATCACTTAATCTTTGTAATAATTTTCTATCTTTAAACAAAGTAGTGACAGCTTTCTTATACTCTCTTCTATTATTAAATATCATACCATTTAATCCATCTATAACTGTTGTATTAAAACTCTCATCATTAATACATACAACTGGTAAAGAAGCTGCCATAGCTTCTATAACAGTAAGACCTTGTGTTTCAGTAGTAGATGCTGTTGCAAAAATATCACTGATAATATAATAAGAAACAACTTGATCCCAAGGAACTTTTCCCGTAAATATTACATTAGAACCAATATTATTTTTCTTAACATATTCTTTATACATATCAGCATCAGGTCCATCACCAACTACTAATAATTTTATCTTCTTAGACACTTCCATTAAAGATTTCATTGATGTTAGTAATAAATCTAAATTCTTTTCTGTACCAATTCTACCAACAAATAATATTACAAAATCATCATCTTTTAATCCTATTTCTTTTCTCTTCTTAGATACATCTACTTTATTATTCTCTTTATAAAATCTCTCTACTTCAATTCCTGTAGGAACTATATAAATATTTCTATCTACTTTATATTTTTCTTTAAATAATTCATAAGTCTTTTTAGTAGGTACTACTAATTCTGTAATAGTTTTATCACAATAGAATAAAGTAAAATACTCTACTAACTTTCTACTAGACTTTTTAAAATATCCCTTTGTAATATAATGAATATAATCTTCATACATCGTATGATAAGTATGTACTAAAGGAATATTAAACTGTTTAGCAATAATTCTAGCAAAAGTTCCTACTCCAAATTCTGTTTGTGAATGAATTACATCTAAATTCCATTTCTTTATTTTATTAATAACTTTTATAGGATAAATTCCCGTTAACCTATAATCATATATTCCTACAAGAACACCAGGAATTCTAATAATCTTTCCATCTTCTTCATATCTATAATGCATATCTTCGTTATTAACAGTAACAATATATACAGTATGCCCCTTTTTCTCTAATGCCTTTTTTAACATTAAAACACTAGTTGTAACACCATTTATAAATGGCACATAAGTATCAGTAAAGATTCCAATTCTCATTTAATCTCCCTCTTTCTTGATATCGATAATGCAATTGCACCAAATATCATACCTAAATAATAACTAACAAATCTCCATATTAACATTATAGCATTTACAACACTACCTCTAACTAAATAACCAAAGAAGAATATAAAGCCATATTCAATTCCTCCCGTACCACCAGGAATAGGAACAAAGGATCCAATTGTCATAACATAAGCAGTAGTTACAATAACTTTAATAAAATCTAAATTAATATTAAAACCTAACGCTATAAAGAAAGGCATACTATATAATATAACTATAGCTAAAAAATCAACTAATAACATCTGAACAAATCTCTTTTTATGTCTTCCTAACTCTAAAGCATTATTATAAAAACTCTCTAAATAATCATCAAGTTTTTCTCTAACCATACTCTCATCTTTTATTAATTTAATATTAGAACCCCATTTTACTAATTTATCACACAAGTATTTGCTAATTTTTTTACCAAAACTTAGAACAAATGTAACTATAAGAACTAATATATTAATAGTAAATCCCAATACTACTAACTTCTTAATTAAATGATCTTTAGGAAACAAATCAAAATAAGAATTATATAAAAGTGCTAAAACACCTATAAATACAAAAGATATTTGATAAATAATAAAATTTTGTAACGTTATATTAGTAGCTTTTGTAATTCTAATATCCTCTTTATGAAGATAATATACTTCCATAGGTTGTCCCCCTCCTGCAAAAGGAGTTATACCATGGAAAAATAATATAATAAAATTAATTCCTAAACATTTCCAATAAGAAACATTTTCCTTATTTAACTTAATAACATTATAATGCGTATAAGCCATTAAAACTCTACTCAAACATAAAGTTATTATAGCAGCAATAACACATAACGGATTCATATTCCTAATATATCCCATTATCTCAGAAAAATTATCTCTTAAAGAAAAATATAAAACCAAACAAAGTACTACTATTATAACTAATATATTAATAATAAATCTCTTTTTATTTTTCATTAATCACACTAATACCAGGAAGCCCATTTCCTTCCAAATACTCTAGTGTAGCACCTCCTCCTGTAGAAATATGATAAAACTTACTAGGATCACAAAACTTATTTACAGCAGATACTGAATCTCCTCCACCAACTAAAGCCTTAATATTATTATCAGCAATATAATTAAACAGCTTTTTAGTTCCCAAAGAAAATGCATCATTTTCAAACATTCCCATAGGACCATTAATAATAACTCTCTTAGCTCCTTTTATATTATCACAAAATAATTCTATACTCTTAGGGCCTATATCTAATCCCATTTCTGAAGAAGATATATCACTATTATCCTTAACAGAACCACTATTACTCTCCATATCCATAGCAACAACACTATCAACAGGTAAAACAATCTTATCTTTATAATTCTTTAATACATTAGAACAATAATCTAAAGAATCAGAATCTAATAAAGATTTTCCAATATCATTACCTAAAGCCTTTAAAAAAGTATATGCCATTCCTCCACCAATAATTAACTTATCACACTTTTTAACTAAATTATCTATTACCTTAATCTTATCACTAACTTTAGCCCCTCCCATTATAACAATAAAAGGATGACTATTATCATTCATAATAGAATCTATCTTATTTACTTCTTCTAATACTAAATAACCCAAACCACTAGGTAAATATTTACTTATACCAACATTAGAAGCATGTTCACGATGACAAGTTCCATAAGCATCATTAATAAAGATATCTCCTAAACTAGCCCAATAAGAAGCTAAATCCAAGTCACAAGAACTCTCTTTCTTACCATCTAAATCTTCATATCTTGTATTCTGTATAAGAAGAATATCTCCAACTTTCAAATCTTTAACCATTTGATCTAACTTACTACCCCTAGTCTCTTCACAAAACAAAACTTCTTTTCCTAACAACTCACTTAATCTAACACTAACAGGATATAAATTATTTTTTTCTAAATCAGCTTCCTCTTTTACTTTACCCAAATGCGATAAAATAATAGCTATTCCTCCATTAGAAATAACATAATTAATTGTCTTTATACTAGCTCTAATTCTCGTATCATCACTTATTATTCCATCTTTAATAGGTACATTTAAATCACATCTAATAATAACTTTCTTATCTTTTAAATTGAAATCTTCAATACTTTTTTTCAATATATATCACCAATAAAATTATACCAAACTTTTATATTTTAGTAAACAAAAAACACCCAAATCAATTCCTTGATTTAGATGTTTAAACTATAATTCTGAAAAAGCATATACATTCTTATTACAATTATCTATACTATTACACTTACTAACTGTAAATGTTAAATCATCAGAATTTATATCATCTATATGAACATCAAAATAGCTCTTAATAAAATCCCCACTACTATTAATTATAATAACATATTGTCCATTATACTGTGCTCCCAAATCAGAAATAAGGAAATAATAATTAGAAGCTCTTAAAACATAAAACATACCAGCATAATGATCAGAACATCTTATATAATAATTATCCACAAAGAAATCATTATTTACCTCTTCTTTATTATATAAAATATCTAAACTATACTTATAATAATCACTTCCATCTTCTGTAGAAGCACCAACAAACTTAAGATTTAAATTATAAAAATTATACTCTTCATTCTTATCTTTAAGTTCTATCTTTATTCCATTAAAAACTCTATTATTATAATTAACCATCAAAGAAGAACTATTACTACTATTACTCTCTCTTTCTACTTCATATTTATTACTCTTGTTATAAAAAAACGCAACTAAAAATAACAATATTATAATTATTATAGAAAAAGCAATTACTAAACTCTTATTATTTTTCATATAAACAACCCTTTCATCTACTATAAACAAATTATACCATTAATACTAAAAATTAACAACATTATATATAATAATAAATAACCAAATAATAACTAACAAATAAACAATCTTAAACTTCATTTTTCTAGTCTTATGATGAAACACGTACATACCAAATAATAATCCAAAACATCCACCCGCTATTGCAAGAGATAATAACTTTGTTTCTTTAATTCTATATTTATTATTTATAGCGTTTATTTTATCTATTCCACACAAAATAAATGCTATAACATTAATTACTATTAAATATATTACTAAATTCACTAGGAACACCACACTTAAATACTATAAATTTATTATCTATAGGATTAACTAAAGATAATTCATAATGATGAAGCATTAATCTCTTAAAAGAATTATCCTTAGAATAATACTTTTTATCTCCTACAACCGGATGATTCATTTCACTCATATGAACTCTAATCTGATTCTTTCTACCAGTTTCAATTCTAATATCCAATAAAGAATACTTATTATTACTATTAATAACCTTATAATTAGTTATAGCTCTCTTACCACCAATATTAGTACTATGAGAAAAAGTACGTTTATCTTCATATAAATAATTATCTATTTTACCATCTTTACTAATCTTACCACTAACAACGGCAATATATTTCCTATCTTTAACAATACTATTCCAATTATCTTGTAATTTATTTTTTAACCATTCCTGCTTTACAAAAACAACTAATCCCGAAGTTTCCTTATCTATTCTATTAACTATAAAAGCATATTCTTTTTTTTCATTTAAATACTCTCTAACTTCTCTATATAAAGTCTTTTCCGAATTTTTATTAATATTAGATGTACTAATCGTAAGAAGTCCACAAGGCTTATTAACAACTAAATAATACTTATCCTCATAAACAATATCTATCTTAATATTACCAGAATCATCTATAACAATAGTATCACCTACACATACATTATATGGTAATTTCTTTATATTCTTATCATTAACATAAACAAAACCTAGTTTAACTAAAGTCTTAACTTTATTTTTATTAATTTTTTCTTTTACTAAATAAGAAACTAAATCACTATTATCAATAACCTTAATTACTCTCTTTTTCATAAGTAATATATTCCTTAGCCTTTCTTAATATTTCCTTATCATCATCATGCGTAATTATATCATAAGCATCATCAAAACTATACCAAGAAATACTTGCAATTTCACTTTTTTGAGGAATAACATTATCACTAACAGTTCTTCCAACAAAATAGATAACATCCTTAATTACATTTTTTCGAGGACTATAACTATTTACAAACCTAAATCCTGTATCAATAACTACATCTAAATTAGTTTCCTCTTTAATTTCTCTAATTGCAGTCTCTACTTCTGTTTCATTTTTTTTAACATGTCCCTTTGAAAAAGAATAATGACCTCCATTATGCTTAAGTACTAAGAATAACAACTTATTACCTTCATACTTATAAACAACCGCTCCACATGACTTTTCTTTTTTCATAATATCACCACCTAAAAAGGAGCATCGCTCCTATTTTAATAATTTTCGCTTCTTAATTCAAAATAACTTTGTGGATGTGCACATACTGGACAAACAGCTGGAGCCTTTTTACCAACTACTATATGACCACAATTACGACAAATCCAAATACTATCACCATCACGAGAAAATACTACTTCGTCCTCAATATTCTTAAGTAATTTTCTATATCTCTCTTCATGATGTTTCTCTATTTCTCCAACCATCTTAAACTTATTAGCTATAGCTTTATAACCCTCTTCTTCTGCTACACGAGCAAATTCTTTATACATATCTGTCCACTCATAATTCTCACCATCAGCTGCAGCCTTTAAATTATCAACTGTACCAGGTACTTCTCCCCCGTTTAATTCCTTAAACCACATCTTAGCATGTTCTTTTTCATTATTAGCAGTTTCTTCAAATATAGCTGCTATTTGCTCATAGCCATCTTTCTTAGCTTTACTAGCAAAATAAGTATATTTATTTCTAGCTTGACTCTCTCCTGCAAAAGCAGCAAGTAAATTTTGATAAGTTTTACTATCCTTAAATTCCATAACGCACCTCTTTCTTAATCAATTATATCATTTAAAAAATACAATTACAACCTCAAAAAATATAAAACCCATAAACAAATCCACAGATAGCTCCAATAATATGACTCATATGAGAAATATTACCTTTTTTAAATAAACCATCTTTAATCTCTGAAACAATATAAAACAAAAATATAAGTATTAAAGTAACAGGTATTTTACCACTCTCAAGATTAACTAAAGAAGATAAAAGAATTAACATAAAAGCAATTCCACTAGCTCCTAATATTCTCTTATTACCAACAATAATATTAATTAAAGCCGTTACTACAGCTGTAATTAAAATCATAATAACTAAATTATAACTACCATACTTTTCTTCAATCATTGGCCCTATTAATAATATATACAAAAAATTATTTCGAAAATGGTTAAAATTCTCATGACCAAATATATGAGTAACCATTCTAACATAAGTAAAAGGATTAATCATATTCCCTCTACCACTAGAAAACAATAACTTATTACTCTTACCCTTAGTAATATAATTTAGTATTAACGCTACTAAAGACAAAAAGAAAAAAGATAAAATAACTAATGAATTATATCCAAAATAATCTAAGTATTCCATATTATCACCTACTACCAAAAAAAGAAAAATATAATTATTTTTCTCATTTTATTAAATTAAATACATCATGAAAAGTTACATATACCATAAGTAACATAATAAGAACAAAACCAATTCCTGTAATTGTTGCTTCAACATTAGGAGAAACAGGTTTTCTCCTAATCTTTTCAATTAACAAGAATAATATATGTCCTCCATCAAAAGCTGGGAATGGTATTAAATTAATAACACCCACATTAACACTTAAATATGCCAACAAATAAAGCAAATTACTAATTCCATACCTAGCTTGATTATCAACTACCTCATATATACCTACTGGTCCAGACAGATCATTTAATCCCAACTTACCAGTAAACAAACACTTAACAGTATCAATCATCGATAACAATATTTCTCTTGTCTCCATATAACCATATTTAAAAGAACTAAAGAATCCCTTATATTTATAAAGTTTAGAACCTACTCCATAAACATAAGCCTCTTTACCATCATCATCGATAATTTTAGAAGGTGTAACAGCAATATTCTTAATATCCCCATTAACATCTCTTACTTTAAACTTAATAGTAGAACCACTCTTAGCAATACCTATTTTAATCCTAGCCTGTGTCCATGTAGATATTTTTTCACCATTAACTGCTAATAAAACATCTCCATCTCTAAGACCAGCCTTATAAGCAGGATACTCTGGACTAACAGATGCTAAAGTAGTTGAAGCTACACTTCCACCAAAGATAAAACAACTTACAACTAAAGTAACAAATGCAAGTAACATATTAAATCCCGGACCCATAAAGAATATCAAAAATCTTTGCCAAAAACTCTTATTATATAATTTCCTATCTTTAGGTACTTTCTTGTCTCCATCTTCTCCCTCTTCACCAGCGAGTCTAACAAAACCACCAATAGGTATCATTCTAATAGAGTATTCCGTTTCACTACCAGAAGGCTTTTTGGACCACAACTTCTTACCCATACCAATAGAGTATTCATATACATAAACACCAAACATCTTAGCAAAAATAAAGTGTCCAAATTCATGAATAAGAACTATTGTACCCAATATAATCAAAAACAATAATAAACTTAACATATAATCCTCCTTAAATGAAATATAGCAAAACCATCAACCCCAAAGAAACAAATATAACACTATCAAATCTATCCAAAATTCCCCCATGACCTGGAATCAAATTTGAATAATCTTTAACATTAAAATATCTCTTTATACTACTAAAAACTAGATCCCCTATTTCTGATAAAACAGTTAAACAAAAACACATAAGAATAATTCCTAAAACACTTATTCCATCAATAAAAGTATAATAATAAATACTTCCAATAAGTGTTCCCATTAAAGTACCAATAACTGTTCCTTCAACTGTTTTTTTAGGTGAAATACTTGTAAAATGATGCTTACCTACTAACATTCCTCCAATATAAGCATATGTATCAGTAGCAAAAGCTATAATAAATATAAGTACACACTTGAATACATCTATTTTATTCATATAAATAATATTATTAAATGAAAAACCAATAAAAATAACTACACCCAATATAAATAGTGCATCATTAATATTATATTTCTTACTATCATTATAAAATACAATTGGTATTGTTAATGCTAACAAAGGTAAAGATAACATTAACCTAACATCTAAAGAATAAAATATATTATTTAAAACAATAATAACTAAACACACATAACCAATAAACCTAACAAACTCAAAATTACTCTCTTTAATGCCATACTTAATATTTAAAAGTTCTCTATAACCAAAAATAGCTGCAAACAAAACAACTATAGCAAAAGCTCCCTTTCCTATGGCTAAAGAACCTATTAGTATTACAAGTAATATTAAGGCCCCCACAACTCTTGATTTCATAAAACCACATCCTTAATTCTATATTAATTATATAATAAAAAAGAATAATATTCAACAAAAATATTATTCTTTTACCAAACAACCATATACCTTATTATCTTCATCTACATCTAAAATCTTAACCTTAACGACACTATTATTACTTACCTTATCTTTAATAATAACCGGAATAAAATTAGATGTATGAACTACTACTATACCATCATCCCTAACTTCACTAACTCCATCTAATATTTTATTCAAATATTTCTTATAAAAAACGCCCTCATAATAATTAGATAAATTAATAACTTCTCTAACTCTTTCTCTCTTAACATTACCATCAACTTGCATCCCCATCGTACCAGCTTTAGTATGATCTCTTTTTGAATATGGGAAAGTATGTATCTTCGTAAATTTAATCTCCTCTAAAGTATTTAACGTATCTCTAAAATCATCATCACTCTCCGAAGGAAATCCTACTATTAAATCAGTAGTTAAAGAAATATCCTTATCTATACTTCTAATTTTATTAACTCTCTCTTTAAAATAATTAATATCATATTTCCTATTCATTAATTTTAATATCTTATCAGAGCCACTTTGAAGTGGAATATGAAAATGTCTAGCTAAAACAGAACTATTCTTAACTAACTCTAATATTTCATCAGTAAGTTCATTAATCTCAATAGAAGATAACCTAATTCTATATATTCCCTCTATTTGAACTAAATCACTAAGTAAATTATATAAAGTATAATTATCCAAATCTAAACCATATTTACCCGTATGAATACCTGTAAGAATTATCTCTTTGTACCCATTCTTAACTAACTTACAAACTTCTCTAATAACTTCTTCAGGCTTTTTACTCCTAATCTGACCTCTAGTATAAGGAATAATACAATAACTACAAAAAGCATTACAACCATCTTGTATTTTAACAAAAGCTCTCGTATGATTATCAAAATTATCTATTTCCATAGATTCAAACTCATCTATTTCACGTAAATTATATATCTTTTTAATTCTATTATTATTCTTAATGTAATCTTCAACCAAACTAACAATCTTACTCTTATCCTTATTACCAATAACAATATCAGCCTCTATATCCCCACTCTTAACCTGACTATAACAACCCATAACTACTATTATAGCCTCTTTATTACTTCTCTTAGCCCTAGAAATCATCTGTCTACTCTTTCTATCAGCCTCATTAGTAACACTACAAGTATTAATTATATATATATCAGCCTTACTATCAAAAGGAACAATCTCATAATTAGCTTTCTTAAATAGATTATAAACATATTCACTCTCATAAATATTAACTTTACAACCTAAAGAACAAATACCAACTTTCATATTACACCTCACGACTTATTAATCTTATCATAAAAACAAAAAAAAAGAAATAGAAACTATTTCTTTAATAATTCAATTAAATCATCCTCTAACTTACTAATATCATTAGGACTCATAAAAGCAAAAACTGTATTCTCATACTTAGCTAACTTAGAAGCCTCATTAATTTTAATATGATATCCCTTATCTAATTTAGATATTATCATATCACTAGTAACATCAGGATAATCCTCTTGCTTTTCTCTTGCTGGATGAATATCTAATAAATAACTAGCATCAACCTTATTAAATACATTAACTAAATCAGAAGCAAACTCTTTAGTTCTCGTAAAAGTATGAGGTTGAAAAATAATAACTATTTTCTTATCCGGATATTTTTGCCTAATAGCAGTAATAGTAGTATCTACTTCTTTAGGATGATGAGCATAATCATCAATAATAACATTATTACCAACTATTCTTTCACTAAATCTTCTCTTAGCACCAACAAATTCCTTTAAATTATTTAAAACTTCTCGATAATCAATTCTCTCTAAATAACACAAAGTAATAACTGCAATAGCATCCATAAGTTGTCCCTCACCATAAATAGGTAAATCAAAATGACCATAACAATTAATATCAAAACTAATACCATCACTACTATAAACTATATTTGTAGCTCTAACATCATTATTATCATTAAGTCCATAATAAACAACTTTTTGTTTAAACTTTATCTTTCTAACATTCTCATCATCACCATTAGCAATAACCATATAACTAGCATTATTACTATACTCTGTAAAAGCATCGATAATATCATCAATATCTTTATAATAATCAACATGATCTAAATCAATATTAGTAATAATAGCATAATAAGGATGATATGCTAAAAAATGTCTTTTATATTCACAAGCCTCTAAAGCAAAATACTTATTATCCGCTAAAGCACTACCAGTACCATCACCAATTAAATAATTAACACCCTCATCTCTTAATGCAAGTGCAACCATATTAGTAGTAGTAGTCTTACCATGACAACCAGCAACACAAATAGTCTTAAAATCATTAGTTAAAATACCAAGCATTTCATTATACTCTAATATTTTAAATCCCATCTTTTTAGCTTCTACATATTCCTCATGATCATCTCTTATACTAGCTCCTCTAATAATAGTATAATTCTTATCTAAAGAACTAATATTATCTTTATTATAAACATATATTGGAATATTATTTTTAATAAGTTCTTCTTCCGTAAAAAAGTGCTTATCCATATCACTGCCACAAACAACATTACCAAGTTGCTTTAAAATGATTGCTAAAGCACTCATTCCAGCACCCTGAATACCAATAAAATAATACATATTATCGTCCTCTTCCCTTATACTCATCTTCAACCAATACATTTTCTTCTTTATTTATTTTATTATTCTTTTTATCTAGTTTTTCCTCATCTTCATCTAAATAATATAAATTCTGTATTTCACGAATTCTGTTTCTATTTGAAACATTAAATAACTTTATTCTAAGTTGATTAATAATTACTTGTATTTTTTTCATCGTAAGAGCCTCATAAGTATGTCCCAAATACTTAACATAATTATTTATAATTGAATTACGCAATTTTTCAGCATCTAACAAACTCTTTCTAATTGTATCTTCATCATCGCCACCATCTTCATCTGCAGTTGCAAGGATATTAAGTAATTGCCTAATTTTAATATCAATTTTTTTCTTAATTATTTTCTCACTAAAATTAGGACTAACAAAAACAATTTTATTAACCTTAATAGCATCTTCTACTTTTGTTCTAGGAGTAATCTTATAACCATCAATCTTATCATACTCTAAATAAGTAATTTCTCCCGTTTTACTATTTTTATGCAAATAATAATTTTGTCTTTTCATACTAACTATCCTCTCTAGATTTTGTTAACTTATCTCTTTCCTCTTCTCTCCAAGCATTAATATCTGCATGATTTCCACTAAGAAGAACATCAGGAACTTTCATTCCCCTAAATTCTCTTGGTTTAGTATATACTGGATAATCTAAACGATTATCATTAAAAGATTCATCAACTAAACTCTCTTTACTTATAACTCCATCAAGTAATCTAATAGTAGCATCCATAACAACCATCGCTGGAACTTCTCCACCAGTTAAAACATAATCACCTATAGAGATTTCTCTATCAACAATAGTTTTAATTCTCTCATCAAATCCCTCATAATGACCACAAAGTAGTATTATATGTTTAAATGAAGAAAACTCATAAGCCACACTCTCTTTAAACAACTTACCACCAGGTGTAAGCATAATAACAATACTATCATCAGTTTTCAAATCTTCTATAGCCCTAAAAATAGGTTCACACATAAGAACCATTCCTGCGCCACCGCCAAAAGAATAATCATCTACTCTCTTGTTTTTATCTAAAGAATAATCTCTAAAATTATGTATTTTAATATCAACTATTCCCTTTTCTCTAGCTCTCTTAATAATAGATTCATTAATAAAGCCCTCAAACATTGAAGGAAATAATGTTAAAACATCTATCTTCATTTAGATCAACCCTTTTATATTTTTAAACGCAATATATCCCTCATTCAAATTAATCTTCTCTATTATATCACTAACATAAGGAATTAAACAATCTTTTTTTTCACATTTAACAACAAACAAAGGTTGCTTAGACCTATAATCAATCTTCTTAATAACACCAACATCATCACCATTAATTAGTACCTTAAGTCCAATTAAATCTTCATCAAAATAACAATCACTATCTAATTTAACATCATCTCTATTAACATATACTGATAATCCCTTATACTTTAAAACATCATTAATATTATTATAATTATCCATACAAATCATCTCAAATATCTTATGATGTCTATAACTATTTATTCTTTCTTTTATTTTATCTTTACCAATATATATATTCATATTTTTAACAAAAACTTTATCTTTATATCTAAAATCAGATAAAATTCTAACTTCTCCCTTAATACCATGTGTATTAACTATTTTACCAATATAAATATAATCCACACTACCACCACTATTTCTTTACTCTTTTTTTCTTATCAAAAAGCAACATTTGATTATATAAATCTCCCTCTAAAACACAAAACTTCTCAAAAAAAGGAAGATTCTCTTTTTTATTCTCAATAACACTTAAAACATCAACATATGCAATTAAAGAAGCCTGATATATATCACTATTCATATCTATATATCTTCCATAACCATCTAAAACCATACTCTGATATACCCATACCAAACTCTTATCATAATCCTCTGCATTCTGCATATATTTTTCCAAATCTGAATCAAAATCAACCAAATCTTCTCTATCATTACTATTACTACGAATATAATCTCTTATTTCCTTAGTAACAGGAATAATATTACTCTTATAATCCATAAACCCTCCTACTTATTATTTAATTCATACATAATAATTGAAGCTGCTACTGAAGCATTTAAGCTTTCACATTTCTTATTAATATCTATATAAATAAAACTATCACATAGCTTCTTTATATCATCACTCATTCCCATACCTTCATTACCAATAACAAAAGCATATTTTTCTTCTAAAGAAATATCCTTAACACTACTACCATTATTAACATCAGTACCAACAACCAAGTAACCACAATCTTTAATATCTTTTACAAAAGGAACTAATGACTTCCTAAGAACATTAATACTAAAGACCATTCCTTCACTAGCTCTTAACACCTTAGGATTATATAAATCAACACAATCATCACTAAGAACAATAGTATCAAAATTAAAAGCCACAGCACTTCTTATTATAGCACCTAAATTACCAGGATCCTGAATATTATCAAGAATAATAAGTCTCTTAGAAATATCCCTTTCCTCTATTTTATCACATACTGCTATAACTTTAGGATTAGTATTAGTACTTGATATCTTTTTCATAACAGAATCACTAACATATATTTTATCTACATCAGTATCTATATCATAACCATCACTAACAATTATTTCCCTAACAGAACCATTTTTTAAAGCTTCCATAACCAAATGAAATGTTTCAACTAAAAACACATTAACTTGATCTCGATATTTCTTATCCTTAAGTTTAACTAAATCTTTAACATGTTTATTATTAACAGAAGTAATAACCATAATCCACCTCTAATTCTTTAGTTTCTTTCTAATTTCTTTATAATTAGGACAATACTTACTTACTTGTTTCCAAAAACTACTAGAATGATTATGATGAATAAAATGCGCCAATTCATGAACAATTACATAATCTAAACAATCTATATCATATCTATATAATTCCCTATTTAAAGTAACATTCTTATTTCTAATATTACAAACTCCCCATCTCGTTTTCATCTTTCTAATTTTAAGATTAGGAAGAGGTATCTTTTCTTCATATAAATCATACCAATAATTTAAATGTGAAGCAAAAACAGTACTAATATATTTACTTAACCATTTATCAAACTCTTTACTATCACAAGCATATATAGAATCATCTTCTAAATTAACACACTTATCCCCAGTATAGATAACATTATATTTCTTACCAAATAAATAAAAATCACTACTATTCTTTAACTGCTTCTCATACTTATCAATCATCTTACAAATATAAGAATAATTATCCCTTAATAACTTTTCAATCATTCTCTTACTACTAAAAAAATTAGTCGTAACATATATATATCCATCTTTAATTCTAATATAAGTATTCTTATTATTTTTTTTAACAACTACAACATTATATTCTCTATTATTATAACTAAAAACCATTTCTATTTCTCATAATAATTATATTCCATAAATTTAAACTTTCTAAAAACAATATTATTATACTTCTTATCTTTATAATTATTATAGTTCAAAACCTCCTCATTATATATATCTAACGCATAATCAACCTTATCGACATTCTTATTATAACTATCTCTAATCTTAATAAATTCCTTATTATTCTCTAATTTAGAATAAACTTTAGATAACTCCAAAGCCTTATCAATAGAATCATCATCTAATAGTTCAATCCTTGAATTAATGTTATCTTCTTCATTAATAGCCTTCTTTAACTTAACTAATCTATTAACAACCTTTTCCTCATGAAGTTTATTATCTTTTATTATATCTAATATAGAATTAATAATATCAACTCTTGATATTAACAAATCATCTATTACCTCAAACATATCTAAAACCCTACCTCTATAAAAAATAAACTTATTATAAATATTTATTACTAATATTCCAATAACCATAATAATAACAAATATAAATATAATAACAAACATTGCTACATTCACTCTAAATCACTAACCCTTTCATAAATATTATACAATAAAATTAACAATTTTAATAGTATAATTCTAAATTAAAAAACATTATATTTATTATGAAAAATAAATTTATAAAATCAACAATAATTCTTATAATTGGTGGATTAATAACTAAAGTCTTAGGAATGATAATAAAAATAATCCTAACAAGAAAAGTAAGTACAGAAGGAATAGGACTATATTCTCTTATATTACCAACATTTAATCTCTTTATTACCCTCTGTTCTCTAGGATTACCCATAGCAATATCTAAATTAATAAGTGAAAACAAAATTAAAAGCAAAAAAATAATTCTTCCCATCATTCCACTAATATTACTATTTAATATTATTCTAATTATAAGTCTAATAATAATATCTCCCTATCTAAGTACCAATCTCTTACATAACAAAGATACTTACTTTCCCTTAATATCCATAGGAATTACTCTTCCCTTTATTACTATATCATCAATTCTAAAAGGATACTTCTTTGGTAAAGAAAGAATGATTCCCGTAACTATATCAAATATAATAGAACAACTAGTAAGATTACTTCTAATAATTACCTTAATTCCCAAACTAATGAATAAATCACTAACTATAGCAATAACAGGAGTTGTTCTAATAAATACAATAAGTGAATTTATATCTATTCTTTCACTATTAATATTTATACCAAAGAATACAAAATTAAAACTATCTGACTTTAAATACAATAAAGAAATAACCAAAAATTTACTCAATATAAGTATTCCTACAACCGGAAGTAGATTAATAGGATCTCTATCATATTTTCTAGAACCCATTATCTTAACCACAATTCTAACTAAAACAGGCTACAAGCAAGCATATATAACCATCGAATATGGAATAATAAACGGCTATATTTATCCCCTATTATTACTACCTTCTTTTTTTACTATGGCCATATCAAGCGCTTTACTTCCCGTTGTATCCAATAACTATAGTAACAGAAACTATAACTATACCAACTATAAAATCAAACAAGCCATCTTACTATCACTACTAATTGGAATACCTGCAACTATTCTTTTTATAACAGTACCAAATATTTTCCTAAACCTAATCTATAACACCACCAAAGGAACAAATTACATAAAAATAATCGCTCCCTTCTTTTTACTATACTATATCCAAGGCCCTCTAACTACAAGTATGCAAGCAATGAACAAAGCTAAAGAAGCCATGATAGGAACACTCATAGGAGCAATAATAAAAACAATCCTATTATTTATTCTATCCTTCCTAAAAATAGGTATTTGGAGTCTAATAATATCTAATATAATAAATATTATCTTTATAACAATTCATCACTTCTACTATGTCTTAATAAAAAAATAAATTAGTATCCCTACTAATTTATTACGCTAACTTTCTTACATGTTCTTTTGAATCATTATGACTATCAGTATCAAACAAGAATACACCATTGCTTACAAATATTCTTCCATTATTCCAAAGAATACTATAATAACCAACATCACCATCTTTTTTTGATACCAAGAAATATCTCTGACTACCCATATCTTCATCGAACAAATAAACAGTTAATAATTCTCCTTTTTTATTAACACAATCAAATTGTAAATCCATGCTATCAGGTTTAGATATCTTAATAACATCATCCATTTCATCAACTCTATCTAAAACATTACCTAACACATCAAAATCTTTGCCAAATAACCACCTACAAGCACCAGATTTAAACTTTTCATCATCAGTTAAAACATTAAATTTTCTTGAGAGGTCAATTTCCTCAAACCCACTCACAATAATTCATCTCCTTATATTTTTTCATTAATATACTCTTCAATAGTATGAGAACTCTGACTTAATAAATCATTAAAAACATTCATTCTCCTTAAATACTCCTTATAAACAGGATTATTATTTAATATCTCAACCTTTTCATCTATTTTCTTATCAATTTCCTTATAAGAAATATCCCCCTTATATTCTAAATTAACAGATTCTTGTTGCAGTTCCTTAATTTCATTAACTAAATTATTAATCTCACTATCATTCTTTAAAACACTAGTAATATTAATATATTCCTTATAACTTAAAGAATTATAAATAGCATTAAACAATTCCTCAATAGACTCCTTAATCATTTACTACTACACCATCCATACTCCAGGTCTTAACATCTGTTATTTTTACCTTAACAATTTGACCCAAATACTCTTTACCACAATCAACATTAACCAACTTCATCGTATCAGTATACCCCATATACTTACCCTTTTTATCAGATTCCGATTCTATCAATACTTCACAGATACTATCTTTATACTTCATATTATTCATAAGAGCATATTTATTAACAAGCTTATTTAATTTTTCCAATCTCTTTTTCTTAACATCCATAGAAGTATCATCTTTCATCTTACTAGCAGGAGTTCCCTCTCTAGGAGAATAAATAAATGTATAAGCCAAATCATACTTTAACTTCTTAACAACATCTAAAGTCTCCTTAAAATCATCATCACTCTCTGAAGGAAAACCAACTATAATATCTGTACTAATACTAACATTAGGTATCTTCTTCTTTATCTTATTAAATAATTCTATATACTCTTCTTTAGTATATCTTCTATTCATTAGCTTAAGTATTCTATCAGAACCACTCTGAATAGGTAAATGAATATATGGCATTATATTATCATATTTTGCAATAACATCAATCATCTCATCAGTAAAATCCCAAGGATGACTAGTAACAAATCTAATTCGACTAATATCAGTCTTTGAAACATCCTCTAACAAATTAGCCATATTATAATTAATATCTAAATCCTTACCATAAGCATTAACATTCTGTCCTAACAAAGTTACTTCTTTATAACCATTTTTAACTAAGTCATTAACTTCATCAATAATATCTTTAGGTAATCTACTTCTTTGCTTTCCTCTTGTGTAAGGAACAATACAATAAGTACAAAATTTATCACAACCATACATAATATTAACCCAAGCTTTATACTTAGAATCCCTTTTAAAAGGAATACCCTCAATAATATCGCCTTCAATACTAAATACTTCAATCTCTTGTTTTCTATCAACTAACAAATCACTAATATATAAAGGAAGCTTATGAATATTATGTGTCCCCATAACAATATCAACCCATTTATATTTATCCCTTAATAGCTTGCTAATCCCTTCTTCCTGAGCCATACAGCCACAAAAAACAGTAATAATATTAGGCTTTTTTTCTTTTAAATGCTTTATTCTGCCCAACATACCAATAACTTTATTATGAGCATTTTCTCTAATAGCACACGTATTAAGAATAATAACATCAGATAAATCCATATCATCTACCTTACTGTATCCCAAATCTTCCATAATAGCAGAAATATTCTCACTATCATGAACATTCATTTGACATCCATAAGTTAAAATAAAATAATATTTACCCTTACCAACATTCTTAACAGAATCAGGAACAACATAATCATCTCTTTTAACAACAGACCTATTCTTTGTTCTAATTCTTGCATCACTCAAATTAGGCAAATTCATCTTATCACTTCCTAATACCTGCTTCTAATTTTACTCAAACTTTTACAAACAGTCTCAATATTTCTATTATTCTGTTTCTTTAAATTAAGTTCCTTAGCTAAGGCTCTTGTACTATTATACCACTCTTCAATAGAATCCGTTCCATTATTTTTTAAAAAGATAAAATTATTAAGTAAATACTGATTATATAAAGCAGAATACTTCCACAAAGGATCTGTAGAAGAAGAATAGCAATCCAAGTCAAAAAAGCTCTTAGGTTCACTGGATAACTTAATATCAAAGAAAGTATCATTCAATTTTTTAACTAAATCATCATATCTAACAACAGACTTATTACCACTAACAACACTATTAAACTCATTACATCTATCTTCATCAAAAGAACTATACTTATATAAATAAGGAAATCCCCTATCTCTAAAATACTTAGATACACAGTAATTATTAGCTCTCATTACCAAAAAGACAATATCTCTAGCTAAATTATCCTTATCAGATATTAAACTACTATAATACTTATTATCCCCGAAAGCTCTATCTACATCAATATCACTACCAAGATTATTTAAAGCAAAAACAGACAAATACTTAAGCATATCATCACTATCACACTTAATTTTTTTATTAACAGTATCATAATCATAATTATTAACTACTCTAACATTAGTCCTTGTAATCTTAAATGTATCAGAAATTATTTTCATATCACGATCAACCTTAACACTAAAAGTAGCAACATTACGATAATTATTTTTAATTAAAGAAAACTTATTCATAACCAAATCATTAGATAGAATTGGTATTACCTTATCAAAAGCATATAAAGACTTATATCTCCTTCTAGCCTCTTCATTTACTATAGATTCATAATCAATTAAAGAAGGAACAAAACTAACATGAACATACAAAGTATAAGTATTATCCCTATTTTTCTTAAAATATATAGCATCATCCATCTTTACTGTATTATTCTTATCAATAGTAATCGCTCCCTGTTTTAAATTAGGTATTTCCTTATCTTTAACAATAGTATTAAAACTATCACCACTATAAGGAAAATCAGAACTAACACCAAAACGTGACAACAAAACATCATCACTAATATACTTACCATTAATTAAACTAAATAAATCATCACTATATTCAGAATGTACTTTTAAATTATCTAATATATCTAAATACTTCTTTCTATTTTTATTAAGTAGATTATTACTTATCTTATCAATAAGCATTATAGAAACTTCATAATAATACTTTTTAACATCTCTATCTTTACTATTAAACTTTTTTAACAAACCAGAAAGAATACCATCATAATCCTCACTATATAAAAAAGACTTATCAACATCATTTAAAAACACCTTTAATCTTCTAATATTCTTATCTTCATGTATTAAATGTTTTAAAAAAGATCCCATATCAATCTTATATTCATCACTATTTTCATAATAAATGTCATTTAACAATTTGTTAACTTCTAACAATATATCATTATTACTAATCTTATCTCTAACATTAATTAAATTAATAACAATACTATCAAGCTTATCATCATCAATATTATCAATACTATCTTTCAAAAAAGATAATAGCTCTTTTACTTTATTAACATTTTTTTTATTATTACTATTAACGAATTTAATAATACATGGAAAAAAATCATGAATAAACAAATCAAATTCATATTCAAAAATTTTTCTCAACTTATCATAATTAATTTTATCCCTACGTAACATATTATTAATTTCACTATTCATAACTATCTCTCTTCTATTTCATCAGTCTTTAAAACAGCTAAAAACGCTTCATTAGGAACATCTACATGTCCTATCTGTTTCATCTTCTTTTTCCCCTCTTTTTGCTTATCTAAAAGCTTTCTCTTTCTCGTAACATCTCCACCATAACACTTTGCTAAAACATTCTTACGCATAGCCTTAATATCTGCTCTAGCAATAATTTTACTACCAATACAAGCCTGAATTGGTACTTCAAACATCTGTCTAGGTATCAATTTCTTTAAATTATCAACAACTACTCTTCCCCTACTATATGCAAAATCACGATGAACTATTATTGATAAAGCATCGACAATTTCTCCATTAAGAAGAATATCCATCTTAACTAAATCACTCTCTTTATAACCAATTAAATCATAATCCATTGATGCATACCCCTTCGTATAAGACTTTAACTTATCAAAAAAATCATATACTATTTCAGACAATGGTATCTCATAATGAATATTAACTCTCTTAGTATCTATATAATCCATTGAAATAAATATACCTCTCTTATTCTGACACAATTCCATGATACTACCAACATAATCATTAGGTACAAATATATTAGTACTAACATAAGGTTCCTTAATACACTTAATCTTAACCCTATCAGGAAATTTAGAAGGATTATCAATATATATAACACTACCATCAGTCATTGTTATTTCATATATAACCGAAGGAGAAGTAGTAACAATATCAATATTAAACTCTCTTTCAATTCTCGTAGCAATAATATCCATATGTAATAATCCTAAAAAACCAGTTCTAAAGCCAAATCCCAAAGTAGCAGAAGTCTCAGTCTCAAAAACAAGTGAAGCATCATTTACCTTTAACTTCTCTAAAGCTTCCCTTAAATTAGGATATTTCTTAGAATCAATAGGATATAAACCACAATATACCATTGGTTGCATAACCTTATAACCCGGCAAAGCCATATCACAAGGGTCATCTGCTAAAGTAATAGTATCACCAACACTAATATCACTAATACTCTTTATACTAGCACAAACATAACCAACTTCACCACAAGATAATTCCTTAACTTTTTTACTTGCCGGAGTATGATAACCAAGCTCCGTAACATCATAAATAGCATTAGTAGTAAACATCTTTATCTTACTATCACTCTTAATTGAACCTGACATAACTCTAACAAGAGCAACAACACCCTTATAAGAATCAAAATAACTATCAAATATTAAACACTTCAATTTATCATCACTACTACCACTAGGACAAGGAACTCTATCTACAATAGCCTCCATAAGCTCAGGAATACCCTCTCCTGTCTTAGCACTAGTTAAAATAATCTCATCTTCTCTAAAACCAAAAGTATCAGATAATTCCTTCTTTCTTAACTCTGGTTCAGCATTAGGTAAATCTATTTTATTAATAACTGGAATAATCTCCAGATTATTATCTAAAGCCAAATAAACATTTGCTAAAGTTTGAGCCTCAATTCCCTGAGTAGCATCAACAACAAGTATAGCTCCCTCGCAAGCAGCAAGAGACCTCGATACCTCATAAGTAAAATCAACATGACCTGGAGTATCAATCAAATTAAGAACATAATCCTTATAATTAATCCTAACAGCATTTAACTTAATAGTAATACCTCTTTCTCTCTCTAAATCCATACTATCTAACATCTGTTCTTTTAAATCTCTTTTATCAACAGAATTAGTATATTCAAGTATTCTATCCGCTAAAGTACTCTTTCCATGATCAATATGAGCAATAATACTAAAATTTCTTATTTTCTTAATATCCATAAAATCACGCCTTCAGAAAAATTATAACAAACACTACCCAAAAATACAATAATTATGGATCAAAAAAGTTCTTATACAAACATATAAGAACTCTTTCTTCCTCTATTATTATAAATTTTATTATCGAATTTAGTAACTAAGCAAACACTACCAGTCTCTAAACTCTTTTTAACATCAATTAAACGTTGGTTTTTAGAACCCCTAAATACACAATCAAAGCTCTTCTCTTCTAAGATAAACTTACCATCTACAAGAACATCAATATAATTTAAAAATTCCAAAATACTCTTCTTTTTCTTTCCAAGTTTTAATAACTCTTCAAAAGTAAAACCAGTATAACACCAAACATTATAACCAACTTCTTTTGAATACTTAGCTAGTTCTAAACAAGCATCAGGCTGCATCATCGGATCTCCTCCCGAAAAAGTAATCCCTTGTTGTCCCTTAAGCTTATCTATCTGTTTCTTAATCTTATCAACAGAAACAACTACTCCTCCATCAAACGAATGTGTTTTCGGGTTATGACACCCCTTACAATTATGTGAACAACCCTGTGTCCAAATAACTGCACGAAGTCCTTCTCCATCAACAATACTATCACTTTGAATCTTAGGAGAGGCTAATCTAATATCCATAATTACTTCTTATCAATGATACCTTCAAGACCATGCTTTACTCTATCATGTTCTTCTGCTCTTTTACCATTATTAAATCTATCAACAGTACCAACTAAATATCCAGTAATTCTTCTAATTCTCTCAAAACCTACACCCTCACCAACAGTTCTTACTTCTCTTTCTTCACTTTTCATAAAAATCTCCTTCTTTCCTTTTACTAGCAATTACAGCTACGTTTATATTCATTTACTACTTCAACCGGAACACCCTCATTAGCGTGTCTTCCACATCCAGGACATACATCACCAATAATACCAACATATCCACATACAGGATCTCTATCAACAGGATGGTTTATTGCAGCATATCCCATATTACTCTCTTTCATAAGTCTTACTATCTTTTCAAATGCATCCAAGTTTTTAGTTGTATCTCCATCTAATTCAATATAACTAATATGTCCAGCATTAGTAAGCTCATGGAATGGAGCCTCTAATTTAATTTTATCAACAATAGAAATATTAAAATATACAGGAATATGGAATGAATTAGTATAATAATCTCTATCTGTAACACCCTTAATTCTTCCATATATAGCCTTATCTATACTAACAAATCTACCAGATAACCCTTCAGCAGGAGTAGCTAAACAAGTAAAATTAAGATTAAACTTAGAAGCATATTCATCACATTTACTTCTCATAAATTTAACAATCTTTAATCCCAATTTAAATGCTTCATCAGACTCTCCATGATGTTTACCAGTCAATGCCTTTAAGCACTCTGCTAAACCAATAAAACCAATACTCAAAGTACCATGCTTTAATACTTTTCTAAGTCTATCATTAGGTTTTAACTTCTCAGAATCTAACCATACTCCCTGTTCTAATAAGAATGGGAAGTTATACATTCTTTTATCACATTGTATTTCAAATCTCTCTAACAATTGATCTCTAACATCATCCATAATACTACCAAGTTCATCAAAGAACCCTTTCATATCAGCCTTATCATTAGTAACAATACCATGTTTAATACCAATTCTAGGCAAATTAATAGATGTAAAAGACAAATTACCACGACCAGGAGTAACAGCCTTTGCAGGATCTGCAACATTACCAATTACTCTTGTTCTACATCCCATATAACATACTTCTGTATTATAATCTCCCTTGAAATATGCCTTATTAAAAGTTGAATCCAAGAAAGAAAAATTAGGAAATAATCTCTTTGCAGAAACCTTACAAGACAATTTAAACAAATCATAATTAGGATCTCCAGGATTATAATTAATACCCTCTTTTACTTTAAATATAGAAATAGGAAATATAGGTGTTTCATTTTTCCCTAAACCAGCATCAATAGATAACAAATAATTCTTCATAACCATTCTACCCTCAGGTGAAACATCAGTTCCAAAATTAATTGAAGAAAACGGAACTTGAGCTCCTGCTCTTGAATGCATAGTATTTAAATTATGAACAAATGCCTCCATTGCTTGATATGTAGCTCTATCTGTTTTAGATAAAGCAATATCATATGCCTTTTCAAATATTCTTCTAACTTCCGTACTCTCTTTATAGAAAGAACTAAACATACCAATATCAAACTCAATAGATGTTAATTTATCAACTTCTTTAACTAATCTATCAAAATTAACAAAACTAATAAAATCAGTAAACTCTAATAATTCATATAAAGCTTGCTTATATTCCTTCTTAAATGTCTTTAAAACTCCTGGTGCCATATAATAATCAAACGCTGGAATACTTTGTCCTCCATGTTGATCATTCTGATTAGATTGAATAGCAATAGCAGCAAGCGCGCTATAAGAATTAATAGATTGTGGTTCTCTTAAATGACCATGTCCTGTAGAAAAACCACCTCTAAATAATTTATTTAAATCTATTTGCATACAAGTAGTAGTACCCATAGCCAAGAAATCCATATCATGAATATGAATAGCACCATCATCATGCAAATCAGCAAATTTCTTTTTCATCAAATATGCCTTAGCAAATTCCTTACTAACAGTAGAACCATATTGTAACATTGTACCCATAGCAGAATTACCATCAATGTTAGCATTCTCTCTCTTAGCATCCTCTTCAAAAGCACTCTTTAATCCAAGTCCTTCCAAAGATTTTAAAAACTTATGCATCTTTTTCTCATCAGAAAATAACTCTCTAGATTTCTCTCTTCTAATTCTATATTCAGAAAAAGCAACATAAACATCTTCATAATCATTTTTCTTTAAAGATTCTTCAATCATATCTTGAATATCTTCAATTTTTATTTTTTCTTCATCCTTATAATCTTTTTCTATTTTTTTAATAACTGCATGATATACCTTTTGTACATCCTTCTCAGAATATTTCATTTCTTCATCTTCAGTCGTATTACAAGCATCAAAAGCTTTCTTTATTGCCATAGCGACCTTAGTTATATCAAAACTTACTTTCTTTCCATTTCTCTTAACAACCTTTAAATTCTCAAGTATATCTTCATTTGAACTACTCATTTTGTTTTTCCTCCTATCATATAAGCCTATTATACTAACATAAAATTATAATGTCAATATAAAATACGAACATTTTACTATTAATATTTTTTTAAAAAAATTAATCTTTTATTTTTAAACACTTTTCAAGCTTTTTAATTTTTTTGAAACTTTACTTAATGTGTAAACTTGTATCTTATACTAATAAACCCTTTATTTTTAAAAGAAAAAACTAAAAAACACAAATTATTATGTATATTTATTTTTTTAGATTTTTTAAGTAACAAAAAATTTAAATATTTTTATTACTCATTTTTTCAAAAAAAATTAATATACATAATTTTACAATTGTTCGTATATATTATTTTAAGAAAAACCCTATAAAATAACAAAAAGAAAAATAAAACTACTAAAAAGCCTGTATCTTAACTTTCAAAATCTTCCAATTAAAAAAATACATATATTTATTTAATTAACAAATAATAATAATGGGTGATAAAAATGGGAAAGAAAAAAAAGACAAAAAACAAAAACTGTTGTCAAAACAATTGCAATATGAATGAAACAGAAAACATAAACTCAAAAACACAATGCCAAGAAACAAAATAGCCTTTAATAGGCTATTTTTTTAATAAAATAATATTTTTACCACTAAAAAAGAAATAACAATTGCCATAAAATCAGCAAACAAACCAACTAATAAAGAATATCTGATTTTTTTAATACCTACACTAGAAAAATACAAACCAATAATATATATTGTTGTATCCGTACTTCCCTGTAATACCGAAGCTATTCTTCCAACCATACTATCAGCACCATATCTTCTTAATATATCATTTAATATAACTAACGATGAAGATGAAGATATTGGTCTCATTAAGCCAAGAACTACTAAATCCTTAGGATAACCAATAAAATTAAAAAAAGAACTAAACAAACCAATAAAATCACTAATTATATTACTCTTTAATAGAATATTTATACATATAGTCATAGCAAACATAGTAGGAAATATATTAAAAGAAAGCTTTAATCCTTCTCTTACACCATCTAAAAAACTATCAAATATATTTACTTTATTCCAAAAACCATAAATAATTATTATTAAAAAAATAAAAGGAATAATATAACTAGTCATACCACACCCTAGCCATAAATCTATCTAATAATATACCACACATACAAGAAAGAAAAGTTGTAATAAAAGACGCTAACAAAATATCACTAGGATTACTAGAACCATTCAATAATCTAAAACTAATAACTGTTGTAGGTATTATCGTAACAGAAGCCGTATTAATAACTAAAAAAGTAATCATACTCCTACTAGCAACATCACTATAATTATTCTCTCTTGATAATTCTTCCATTGCCTTTAATCCAAACGGAGTAGCCCCGCTACCTAAACCTAACATATTCATAACAATATTAGTAGAAATATAACTAATTGACTTACTATCTCTTTTTAATTCCGGAAACAAAGGATGAATAAATTTAGACATAACTAAACTTACTTTATCAACTAATAAAGATCTATTAGCAATTTCCATAATACCAAGCCATAAACATAGTAAAGGTAAAATATTAAATATCATTTCAATACTACTCTTACTCTCTACAAGAAACACATCATTAATAGAGCTTATATTACCAGTAATAGATCCGTATACTATACCTATTATAATAAAGATACCAAAGATATAATTAATCATTTAAAAAGCCCCTTCTTTTTACTCTTCTTTATATAAATATCCTCTTTATATAACTCCTTACCATCAAGATAAATAACATAAGATCCTACTCTATCACCAGTCTTATAATTATCAAGAGTCTTAAAAACAACTTTCCCTTTAACTAACTCTAATTCATTATTAAGTAACGGTATATATACATCATTTTTAATATAAAACTTTCCCTTATAATAACTATTATCATCTATATAAAAACTATCTTTATCTAACAATTTATAACTAACATATTTATTAAACATCTTATTATATAAATTCTTATGCGTATTCCAATCATCACTATCTCTAATTGTAACTACTATTAAATCAATATTATTCTTACTACCCGTACTAACTAAAGTCCTCTTAGCCCTATCAGTATATCCCGTCTTTCCTCCCGTAATATAATTCTCACTAAGTAATTTATTTTTATTTTTCCAAACATAAGTATTCATATTTGTCTTTAAAGTATAACTCTTTGTCCTAACAATCTTTCTATAAGCATCATACTTCATCGCATATCTAGTAAGTAAAGCCATATCATAAGCTGTACTAAAATTACCACCATCATCATCTAAACCACTAGGATTAACAAATACAGTATTATTCATTCCAATATCTTTGGCTTTATCATTCATCATCACAACAAAATTATCCACACTTCCACCAACATACTTACTTATCATTAAAGCAGCATCATTTCCACTTCTAAGCATAAGACCATATAACATATCAGACAATTTCATTTTCTCTCCAACTTTAATATATATACCAGATCCATAAGACTTTAAAACTGTATCATCAACATAAACAATATTATCCAATTTATTAGATTCAATAGCAATAACACAAGTCATAATTTTCGTAATAGACGCTATTAAAGCTTTATTATTATAATTCTTCCCCTCCAATACTCTACCCGTAACCATATCCATAACAACATATTCATAAGCACTAGTAGCATTTACTAACGGAACAAATAAAAAAAACAACATAACAACTAATAACCTCTTCATCATACCACCTATAAAATAGTATGAAAAAAGGACTATATATAGTCCTTTTTAATATATTAATTATTAATCATTTCACATTTTCTAATTTTATCTATAATACCTTTTAAAGCATCAATATCTATTGCTTGTTCTTTATCACAAATTGATTCCTCTGGATTATCATGAGTTTCTATTATTAATCCATCACATCCAGCGACAACTGATGCCAATGACATAGGCTCAATCATATAATTATTACCTGCAGAATGACTAGGATCAATAAAGATCTTATAATCTGTATTCTTTTTAATAAACGGAATCGCTTGAATATCTAAAACATTTCTCGTTGAAGAATCAAAACTTCTAATACCCCTCTCACATAAAATAACGTTATTGCCATCACTTATATATTTAGCAGCATTTATCCATTCATTATATGTTGCACAAAAGCCACGTTTTAATAAGACAGGTTTTGAATATTTCTTTAATTCCTTAAACAATTCGTAATTATACATATTCCTACTACCAATTTGAATTATATCTATTTTATCAGCATATTTTTTTACTTGCTCTATAGTCATTAATTCCGTAACAATTGGCAATCCCGTAATTTCCTTAGCTTTTAGTAAATATTTTATTCCTTTTTCTCCTAATCCTTGGAAACTACTTGGTTTAGTTCTTGGCTTAAAAGCCCCTCCTCTTAAATAATCTACACCTATTTTTTTTAATTTTTTTGCAATTCTTATTATTTGTTCTTCAGATTCAACCGCACATGGTCCAGCTATAATTGTTATTTTTTTCATTTTCATCACTTTACTCCCCTATAAGAAAAATTCTATACGCCTTTGGCTTAAAAAACTTTTTTAAATAAAGCATTATATCTATTTTATTTCTTTTAAAAGCATATGAATATTCTTTTAATATTTTTCCACCACAAACCTTAATAATATTTCTCCAATATGAAAGTGGCAAAAATCTGTCATCACCTTTTAATGATTCATTATCACCAAACCACTTAGTAGGTATGACAACAATTACTTTTTTTGCAATTCTTAATTGTTGCTTTAGAGAATTAACAATCTGATTATCTGAAAAATGTTCCAAGACTCCAACACTATAACATAAATCAAATGATTTATCAGGATAATCCAATTCAAAAATTGATTTTTTTTCAAAATTTACTATATTACTTCCAAAATAATTCTTTTCTAACTTTGCAGCCAAACCAAGAATACTCTCATCTATATCTATACCAGTAACATTATATCCTTCATGTCCCAACTTAGAACATATAATTCCCGTTCCACAGCCAGCCTCAATTATTTTACCTGATCCACTATTGCTTCGCAACAATTTTAATAACTTTCGTTTTTGAAATACTTTAAGATTGATATATTTTAAATAACCACCATTTTTTTCTATTTGTTCAACATATATATCATACCAATTTTTCATTTTTTACTTTTTTTTATTATCTCTATACCATTCAGCAAAATCATACTTAGCAGTTCCCCAAAATTTAGCCTCATATTCTCTATCAAGCTCACGAAGTTCACTAAGCGTTTTAGTTTCTCCATCAGGTATATAAAACTTATCATGCCATCTTCCTAATGATCCTTTTGCTTTTTTTGATATAGTTCCTGTACCTCCACCCATAAATACAATTGGCTCTTCACCAGGCTCACAATAAGCAAAACAATCTTCAAGTCTTGCCTTTCTATTTTTTTCATTTTTAAATAATTCTAAAAATTTTTCTACTCCTATTTGACAATCAAAATAATGATTGTATGGTCCAGGAAGTCCTCCAAGTGCATCTATATATAATCCTGAATCAGATTTTATACATGGCCTTTTTAATTTTTCACAAGCATACTTTACACTAAACTTAACTACATCAGCACAATTATCAGCTTGTATTTCAATAATTTCAAAGTCAGGTTTTTTAATATCAATATCAAAACCATATTGATCCTTGAAAATACGTTGTGCCTCCTCAAATTTTCCCTTATTCCCCGTCAAATAAACTGGTTTCTTCATTTTTATCATCCTCCTTAATTATTATATCATATATTAAATGTTACCTTATTAATTTTTTACAATTTGCATAAGGAATATCTTCATCAGTTAGTCCCCACTGGTTTTCAAGAAATTTTTCCCAAATTTCAGCATAGGGTTCCTCATCAAAATGTTTGTCCAATGCCAACAAATCATAATAAGGTAATATTTCTAAAGGATTAAGTGTATTTTCCTCACCAGAATGAGAAGTATTAAATTTTCTTACTTCAAAATGTAAATGAGGTATTCTAGATCCACCAGAACAACCACTTAAACCTATTATCTGATTTTGTTCTACCTGTTGACCAACTTGAACTAACACTTCTCTCAAATGAGCATAAACCAACCTCTTTCCCATTTTATCAAGTATTTCTACTTTATTTCCATATCTTTCATTCCATTTGGCACTTCCAGAAACAATTTTTTCATCAAGACCTGCTGATACAACTATTCCATTTATCGAAGCTTTAACAGGAGTTAAAGTTCTAGTAGTTATATCAAAACCTGAATGAAATCTTGGCTTTCCAAGAATCATATGAATAGGTCTAAGACCATATTTATCATGCTCTAAAACTTTATACTGTGGTTCTATAGGCCACACATAATTATTAGTCATGATCTCCCTCCTTTCTTATTTTTTTTATTTTAATATTATTAAAGTAATTACCAATAACGTCTTCAAAATTATCATTATTAGAACATCTTAAAAAATAATCAATAGGTCCGTCATTCATTGCAATTTGTCTCATCTCTCCAAGTCCACTATTTAACTCTTCTTGTAAATACACATTAAAATCATCAAATGTAATATCATTTTTTTCTCTTAATCTATAATTTTTATACAACAACTCTTTTGAACCATCAACATACAGAATATTATAATTATCTATATTTAATTGATTAACTGTAAACATAATACCCTTTAATGATCTAAATCCTATTATAATAAAATTAGAACAATTTGATTCATTCATGATTTTTCCAATTTCTGTGGAAATCAATTGAGATGAAATATTATTTCCATACTGACTTTCTAACTTACTAACCCATTCATCAATAGATATTTCAGGACACATTTCATTATGCAATTTTCGCATAATTGGTCCAGTATCAACCATTTCAATATCTTTATTATCAATATACTTTTTTGTACTATAAGTTTTACCACTAGCATGTGGTCCTACCAAAAATAAAACTTTCATAAAATCCTCCTACAACCTTTTAATATACTTTTTTGCATCCGCAAATTCATTAATTCTATACATATTATTTTTCATTTCTCTATCAAGATTGTAAACATTGGAAATTAACAAACTAGTAACTCCATAACAAGTTGCTTTATAACAATTATTAAACGAATCATCAATTAAATACTTAATATTATTATTAAAGCAAAACTCTCCCTTATTTAAAATCTGTGTAAAAATATCATCATATAAAAGATTATTATTTTTTAACAAATTAACAATTTTACTTTCTAAATTAGCATATATATCTTCTGTTTTTGCAGTAATAAAATATATCAAAAAGCCCTCATTCCTAAAATACTCTAAAGTCTCTTTTACTCCTTTTTTTAATGGTGAAGAAAAAGTCAATGCTTGTCCATAATCTCTCCAAAATTCCATTTTTTCATTCAAAGACCATCTATATATATCTTCTGGCAAATACAAATGCTTATCCTCACAAGGTTTATTATTTGAATGATGCTCATTAAATTTTTTTGCTTCCTTCATAATAGAAGGCCATACATCTATAATTGTATCTGCAATATCAATTCCTATTTTTTCCATCTACATCCATCTTAACTTTATCAAATTTATTATATAACTCTAGCAAATATTCACATACATCTTTTTCTTTCCTAATAGCCTTCTGAGAGATCATTTCGCAATATCCACAAGAATTACAATTACCCGTACACTTATTATCAACAAAGAATTTGATAAAATTATCTAGTTTTTTATTATCAATATAAATATGTCTTTTACATTCTCTAGGAACACCTAATCCTCTAACTCTTTTAATCTCCTCATATATTTCCTTTCGATTAGACACCTTTTTCTTTCTTAACTCTAAATTATCTCCAACAACAACACCATGTCCCTGAATTAAATCTAACAAATTACCATTATATTTTCTTTCGACATAAGCCTTAACTCTTTTAACTAATTCTTTTGTTGGGAATCCTCTTTCTGTAATTTTAAAATGCTCTATTCCTATCTCCTCATAATATTTTATATCTTCAGGTCTTACCCAAGGAGATCTAATATATTCTGAAACATTTTCTAATTCTTTCCTCTGACAAAAGAACAAACTCCAATCTTCATAATTATTACTATTATTATCTCTATTTGAAGCATGAGCTAAACCAGTTGTATGAGTATAAATCATCGGACAATTTTTTAAGCAACTATTCGTAACCAGCACTTCAATCTTAGCTTTTTTTAAATTATCTACCATATATTTTAAAGTCTTAAAATCACGATTAACTTTAACAAAATCAACACACAAATAATCTGCACCTAAATCTTCCCAATATTTTGCTTTTGAATAAGAATCTATACAAGCAAATGTTGAAATTCTTACCTTAAAATCATTTTTAAAATATCTCTTAACAAAAATAAGTATATATGGATTAGTAACAGTTAAAGCATTTACTCCAACATCTTTTAAATATTGTAAAAAATCTTTAAACTTTTTTTGCCATAATGGATCTTGTTCACAATTAGACAAGCAACTTCCATTTAACAAATAATTAAATCTTATTCCTGCTTCTCTAACCTTTTTTACATGAGACTCAAACTTTTCTTTATCTATATCAGACAAAGCATTATCAGGTCTTCCACCCCCTATATAATCATATTTCATCTTTCCATATATTTCATATACAGGATATTTTTTTATTTTATCAATAAGCTTATTATCAAAATTTGTTGCTAACGATATTTTCATAATTACCTCCTTTTATTTAATTTTAAAATAGCACGACATTCCGAAGAATCATTTTCAAAATCATCTCTTATATAAATGTTACCATTACGATAATATCCAATTTCATTACCAGGAGCAGCAAGAAAAATACAAGGATAAATATTTAAATCAGGCGTCATTGCAATTGAGCCTACTCCTGCATCACAATTAAATTTTTTAGAACTATTTTTATTGTTACCAAAAGAGCCACATCTTTGAATCTCTAAAACATCTTTAGGATACTTTGCTCTTTCTTCATCAATTATTTTAAAGAACTCATTTCTCTCATCATCACTTAATACCAATTGATCATCTAACCTATTAGCATTACCTTGCCTTAAAAAATTAGTAAATCTTATTTTCTTAATACCATTATTGTAACAATATTCACAATACTTTGAAACTTTTTGATAATTAGTTGAAGTAATTGTAGTCATAACTTGAACATTAAGACCTCTTCTAATTATTTCCTCAAACAATTTATCCAAATAATCTTTACTTACAACGGAAATAGAATCATGAATATCAAAGTGATAAGATATACCTAAAGTTTTTAAACCATGCTCTTTTAATACAGAGATATAATCATAATCATTTTTAAATACTAACCCATTTGTAAGAATTAATTTTTGATGACTAGCTTTAATTGCCGGCAAAAAATCTTTATGTAATAATGGTTCTGTTCCGTTTATTCTTATTTGAAATCTAGGGAACAAATTATTAACAACTTCTAATAAATCTTCTCCAGTAAAACAACCATTAAAAGAAATATAACAATGTTTGCATTTAACATTACAATCAGAACATGTAAGTATTTTAACGACATCTCCATCAAATAAATGATATGTTGTTTTATTATCCATTATTTATTATTTCCTTTCTATCAATTATATAGTTTTTTTGTAATATTTTTTTTAATCTATTTATAAACAGATTATTAACTTTTCTTTCTTGAACCGCAATTCTAAAATGTAATCTTCCATCTTCATCATATACAGGTACCACTGATATATCATGATCTCCTAAAACATTTATAAACTCATCATTAAAACATGTTTCAGTCATCAAAATGTTAGAATCACTTTTTATTACTTTTATCCCCATTTTATTTAATTCACTAAAAAGAAGATTTCTTTCTTTAACGATTGCTTTAACATTAGCATCTACTTTAGTATTCATAAAAATATCTTTTGCAATATTACAAGAAATACCGGAAAATTCATTGTTCGTTACTTTCTTTAAATATAAATTTTTAAATTCACTATTACATATTAGAAAACCTATTCTTAAATTAGCAATGCCATATGCTTTTGAAAATGACCTTAAGATAATTAAATTATCTGGTAAATTAGAAATTGATAATAAACTTTTTTTAGAAGTAAATTCAATTCCAGATTCATCAATAACTACTGGTATTTTTACTTTATTAACAAAATTAATTATCTTTTTACAATCCATATATATACCAGTTGGATTATTAGGGTTGCATATATAAACCATTCTTGTTTTATAATCAATACTTCTTTTAATTCTATCTAAATCAATTTTATAATCATCACAATATACTCTTTTGGTATAACCATCAAAAGATGTTACACCAAACTCCGCTTGATTAAAAGTATAAAACGGTGTTACTAAGTTTCCTTTTTTAACAAAAAGAATTTTAATAATATTTTGCAAAAGTCCATTAGCCCCATTACCAATGATTACTTCTTTTTTAATCTTTAATGTTTCTTTTAACGAATCTTCAAGTAACATAATATCTTCTTTAAATGGATATTTATCAATCTTACTAATATCAAAATTAATTCTTTCATACTTCATTAAATATTTACCTGATAAAGTCATATCAATTTTCTTTGATTCAATTCTAGAATAATCAGATAAAAAATCTCGTTTAGATTTTATATAATCTTTATTTTTGAACAAGTAACGTATAAACATATCTTTCACCACTCCCCACATCTGTAATATGCTCATCAACAGCTTTAATTAATTTAAATCCAACATCAGAAACAAATTCTTTTATCTGTTCTTTACCTAACAGTATCATAGGTGGTCTATCTTTAACAGAATAAGAATTATTTCCAGTTTTTGTCAAATCACTACTTATTACATCATCAGTAAATGATGACAACAATACATAACCACCTTTTTCAACAATTCTATACATCTCTTTCAATGAATTTTTATATTCAGAAACAGTAACTGAATTATGTATAACACCAATAGATAAAGCAAGATAATAAGAATTGTCCATAACTGGAATACTATCCATATTACTTTTTACAAAATTAACATTTAAATCTTGATTAAACATTTCCGGATATTTATCAATTGCCAAAACAATTGCTCCCTTTTCATTTAAATAATTAGAATAACGCCCTCCTCCACATCCAATATCAATACACTTTTTATTAGATACATCTAACAAATCAATTTGATCCGTAATATACATTGAAGGTTTTCTACTTCTAAATGACTCTCCCGTTTCATGTTCTTTCCAAAAGCAATCAGTTTCAACCGAATTAGTAACTCTATACTTTTCATTACAAACAGAAGATTCTATTACCTTTAATCCTATACTTTTCATAAAACGTTTACACTTATTTTTTTTCTTTTTATCTTTTACTAAAACAAAGAATGCAGGTCCAACCGAAGATAATGCTAAAAAGTCACAATCGTTATCCTCATAAAGAATTCTTATCTTATCACTTATATCCATTAATCCATCATAAACAAATGAACAATTTTCATTACTACCCATATTAAACCTATAATCAAATACAACATCTGCTAAAGATTTAATACTATTATTAGCCATATCTGGTAAAGCTTTATGTAACAAACTATATGCAATCTGTGAAGCATACTCATCTCCAGTTTTTTTAAATTTCCATAAATTTTTTTCTTCAAGTTCCATTAATACCTTTGCATCCTTTTGAACAAAATCACTTGGAAACCCAATTAAAACATCAGACTCATATTTCATTTTAGCAATTGTCGTAGCTTTACCAGCAATAATAATAATTCCTTCATCAGTAAGACCATTTGTAGCTCCACCACCAATACACTGAACTACTTTTAGATTATCTTCATCACTATCACTTACTTCCTCACCATGATTAGAAGCTAAATACTTAATCAAATCTTTATTATCAATAGGGCAAGAATATAACTCATTAATTGCCGAAGCAACAGCAGCAATAGTAGAACTACTAGATCCAAAACCACAATGCTTTGGAATATTGCTATCATCTACTGTAATATTTAGAGAAGGAGCTACATTTAAAGCATCACACATAAGCATGTATGCATGTTTTACTAACACTTTACGTCTTGTTTTTTTTGAAATTTTTAAGATACCACCACTTGCCTTTTTTACAATAATTTTTACCCTAATAAATTTCTTTAACGACACGACGACTTCTCCCGGAGTAAAAATCATGCTGTCATTATAGCAAACAGCTGCAGGATTAATTGCCATAGCATCAAGTCTGCAAGGATATTCAATGCTAACTTCTTGTTTTTTTAATTCAACAGGCTTCCTTACATTGGAGGAGAACTTATTAAAAACAAACCCTGCCTTAATCATTGGAAATTTTTCCTTTTTCATATATAACACCTATTCCTTTCCCTAAAAAAAGAGTATCAGATACTAATATTATTAGTTAATTGATACTCTTTATTATATACTTTTTTAGAGGATAGTAAAACACTTCATCAAAAAATGAATAATAAATATATCTTAATTTAATTTTAAAAATATACTTATACATAGCTTTACCCTCCATACATTATCTAGTTTTTTTCATTGTATTTACATAATCTTCTTCTAAAACTCTTGATAAAATATCTACAGTAAAATTATTATTACCAACTTTATAATTTGTCCTATCTCCTACACGTTTATGATATACTGCCTTACCTAAAGGACTGTTAATTGAAACCTTATCAATATCTAAATTATCACCATTAGATCCAAGATAACCAACCAATTTAAATTGAACTTCTTCTGAATCATCCGGTCCAAAAATCATATTTACTGTAACTATATCATTAAAATCGATTATATCTTCTTCTTCCTGTTTATCGATAATCACAACTCTATTTTTCTTATCATACAAATCTCTAAGCTGACCTAAAATAATTCTTTCTTGCATATTAGCTTCATCAAATGCAAAATTATCATGCCATCCATCACCAGCAGAACCAGAATAAGCTTCTCCCTTTTCAACTCCATTCAAAGCAAGCTTTCGATTCAACTCTTCAATTTCTGCAAGCAACGATTTATATCCTTCACTGTCTATATATATTTTTTCATTATCGTAAACCACTTACATACCCCCAAAACACACCGGTAATCTAACCTGATGGCTTTTATTATAAATACTTATTAATAAATGTCAATAGTTTTTTATAAAAAAAAAACTATTTAAAGTTCTTTTCTTGATACTTATTTGAATCAATAAGCATAAATAACGAAATTATAGCTGCTGGTAAGAAAGCCAGAGGAAATTCTAATATACGAATCATTTCCGTAACAGAACTATATTCAGAATAATTATCAGACCATCTAAACATTCCTAGACAGAAAAATAACCAAATACAGAATATAACTAACGCAATCAAAATTAATAATAAAAATATCTTTTTACCAAAAGTTATATCAGAAGAAAACATACTATATAATAATCTTTTAGAAAACATTCCATAAGAAAACAAGATAAGCAATATTAAAACTATTATACCTATAATACTACCTATATCTGTTAAATCTCCCAAAACTATAAACAAAGTATAATAAATACAAATAAAACCAAGAGTACACAAGAACAATAATACTCCTGATCCCTTAATATTATCAACTTCAAATGAATGTGTCTTAACAAAATTAAAAGGATATAATATTCCAACAATTAACAAAACTATTAAACCAAATATTAATACTAATAACATAAAAACCTCCAAAAGAACTATTCTTTAATACCTTTTTTTATCATTTTAGCATGAACTACTGTTCTTTCGGTTTCCGAATAGCAAGTACTTAAAGTAAGAATTCGATCATCTTTATTTAAAGGAGTATTAAAATTGTATAAACTTCTCTTACTTATAGTATCTAAAAATTTCATATATTCATCATCAGTAGAAAAATAAGTAGTAATATAATAATTCTCTGTTTTTATCTTATAAACAGAAAAAATCTGCCATAAAGAATTCTCACCTTCTAAAGATATTCTAATAATATGATTATCTTTATTATTATACCAAGATGCTTTTAATACTTTACTTAAAGATCCAAACATTGATTTATCTAATCTACTATGAGCATAAATAATACTATTTTTATTATTTAAATCACTATTATTACGATAATCTAAAAATAACCATCCTGCTTCATTAGAACTCTTATCAATAGAATGATCCAAATAAAAATCATTATCTGTAGTCTGAACAAAAGGATAATTAACATTAGTATTATTAACATTAATCCATCCCACTATATCACTATTTTCTTTTTTTAATTTACTTATATCAACATCAATTAAAGGAAATTTAACATAATACCAATAAGGATTATCCTTATCATCAACAGAAGAAACTAATGTTGTATTATCATTATCTTGAACCTCTAAAACGTCTACATTACTATTAATCTCATCCATAGATAAAGATGTCTTTTTATTATCCATAAACCAACAATAAATCTTATAACCAGAAAAAGCCATTAATATTAAAAAGAACACTATTAAAATAACAAATATATAATTATTCTTCTTTTTTTCTTTTTTCTTTTTCTTTAATTCTTTTATTTCATGTTTTTCTATCGGAACCTTACCTGTCCAAAAATCACTATTAATTCCTTCTTCACTTTTCTCTAATTTATTTTTAGATAACTCTATTCTACTCATAGTTTTAGTTTCACTTAATCTATTAGAAAAAAGTTTTTCTTTATCAATTTTAGAAGCATGTCTAGGCACATATTTATCATTATTTTCCAACCCTAACACCTTCTTTCTATCATAAATTAATTATACCATAAAAAAAGACTATTATACAATAGTCTTAATTATATCTTTCTTTAAGTCCTTTTACTGAAATAATAACTAATACAGAAGATACTAACAACATAAGCATATATCTTACTATTCCATCAAAAGTATTAGTAGAACTTACAGTAGCTGCTTCTACTTGTCCTCTATCATTAGTAGAATTCCCATAATAATACTATATATCCAAAAAAAGCATATTTACTTGACAATTATCCTTTTTCTTAGCTATTTTTTAAATACTCAATTGCATCCTTAAAAGTCTTTACTTCTACTAATTTTATATTATATTTCTTCTTTTTTACTACTTCCATAGCTTCCTTATAATTACCGCTAGGAACCAAAACAACATCTATATTATTCTTATAAGCTCCAATTATTTTATATTTAATTCCATCTATAGCCCCAACAGTTCCATCTTGAGAAATAGTTCCTGTTCCTGCAATATTTCTTCCCTTAATAATATCCTCATCTATTATCTTTACATACATACTAAGAGCCATCATTAATCCACCAGAAGCACCTGATTCTGATTTACGAAACATAAAATTAATTTCTGGAGATACTTCATAATCATAATCTGTAATAATAAGTACTCCAATCAATTTAGTACCCTTTTCTTCTTTTATCTCGACACTAACATTCTTCTCTTTATTATTACGCTTAATTAAAAGATTAATTTTATCTCCTACATTTTTAGAATCAATTACCTCTCTAATTTCATAAACATCTTCAATATCTTTACCCTCTACTTTTAATATCTGATCTCCTATTTTTAAATCACTAGTAATAAAAGTAGTAGCCACAAAAGTCTTCTTATCTCTAACCTTAATATCTCTATTAGCTTCCTTATATGCAACATAAGTAGCATTATCAATAGAATTTTCTAACATTAATTTATTTCTTGTATTAATATCTTCAACTGACTCATCATTAACTTGATAAGCTTCTATACTCTCTCTATCCCAATCATTAACTAAATAACTAACTAAATACATGGGAACAGTAGCAACATACTCCGTAACATAAAGCATATTTAAACTACCATTAATTTCCTTACAATCATTACATTGAATTCTATTATTAATTTTAATAATTCCTCCAGGCATATTAATATAATATGGTAATTTAACATTACAAATAATAAAAATAATAATTAAACTAATTAAATACCACTTATCTTCCTTCAAATAATCTCTAAACTTCTTAAACATAAAAACACTCTCCTCATAATATAATTAATTATGAAATCTAAAATAATAAATACTCTAATAATACTAATATGTATTATATCATTAATAGAAATATTTATAAACAAATTATTAATATTTAATACTATCTCATACTCTCTAAATATCTGGCTAAACTCTCTAATACCTTCACTATTCCCTATCTTTGTAATATCAGAAATCCTTATTAATTATAACATAACTAATTATATTCCCAAACCAATAAAAAGATTATTTACTAATCTCTTTAACACGAATGAAAATATAATAACACTATTCTTCTTATCTATGATATCAGGATTTCCCTCTGCTGCAAGAAATATAAAACAAATGTATAATAAAAATAAAATAACTAAAGAAGAAGCATCTCATGCTCTTATATTTACCCACTTTTCTAATCCAATATTTATTCTAACAACTATATCTATAACTTTCTTTCATAATAAATCTCTAGGATTAATAATCTTACTATCCCATTACCTACCAAATTTATTATTAGGAATTATAACCAGAAGTAATAACTATAACATTAAAAATAATAATATAGAAAAAAAAGAAAGTAATAACTTTCCCAAGATAATGATTAACGCTATTAAAAACTCGATAGATACATTACTCCTAATACTAGGTACACTAACATCATTTTTAATAATATCATCTCTTATAATTAATAAATTAAATCTAAATATCTATAATCAAGTATTAATAAAATGTTTATTAGAAATAACTATGGGTCTAAAAAGCTTATCCCAATTAAATATTCCTAATATTTACAAAGCTATAATATCTAGTATGACTCTTTCTTTTGGGAGCTTATCAATTCATATGCAAATACTATCTTTTCTAATAGATGATAATATTCCCTATAAAGAATTCTTTATAGCAAGAATTTATCACTCCATATTATCAGGATTATTAGCCTTTATTCTCTATCAAATAATTATATAAATAAACCTAACTATTATACACAAAATAATCCCTATTACTAAAGGAATAATAAATGCTAAAAAAGTATAAAACCAACTATTAGTTTCTTTTTTTATTGTAAGTAATGTTGTACCACAAGGAAAATGAAACAAACTAAAAATAATATAATTTATAGCCGTTAAAATACTCCATCCATTACTAACTAAAATATTTTTTAAACTATCTAAACTATCATATTCCATAAGCATAGAAGTATTTAAATAAGACATTAATATAATAGGAAGTACTATTTCATTAGCAGGCATTCCCAAGAAGAAAGAAAGAAGAATAATACCATCTAATCCCATAATATAACCCAAAGGATTTAAAAAATTACTTATAACAGAAATAATATTATAATTACTAAATAAATATATAATAATACCAGCCGGAATAGAAACTACAATAGCTCTTCCCAAAACAAATAAAGTCCTATCCCATAAACTACTAACAATAACCTTACCAACTCTAATCTTTCTATAATCAGATAATTCAAGAATAAAAGATACTTTTTCATTACCAGGAAGAAATCTAGATAACAATTTACAAACTAAAAAAGTAACAAAAACAGAAATAACGATTACTAAAACTAAAAATAAAGCTACTAAAAAACTATTACCACTACCAACAAAAAACATAACAATAATAGCTATAATAACTGGATACCTTCCATTACAAGGAATAAAACTATTAGTAATAATAGCTATTAATCTCTCTTTCTTATTATCAATAATTCTCGATCCCGTAACCCCTACAGCATTACAACCAATTCCCATACACATCGTAAGACATTGTTTACCACAAGCATTACACTTATTAAACATACTATCCATATTAAAAGCAATTCTTGGTAAAAATCCTATATCTTCTAAAATAGTAAACAAAGGGAAAAAAATCATCATTGGAGGAAGCATAACACTAACAACCCAAGAAACAGTTTTATAAACTCCAAAAACTAGTATATTTCTAACAATATCTGGAAAAAAGAATAATAAATTATAAATATTATCTTCCAAACCAAATAATAACTTAGATAAAAGAACACTAGGATAATTACTACCTACTATAGTTAACCAAAAAATAATAAACAAACTAACTAACATAATAGGTATTCCCCATTTTTTACTAGTAAGAATTCTATCTATTTTTCTTTCTCTTCTAATATACTTATTACTACTTATACTAACACAATTCTTATATATAAAATAACACTTTT
>JAEEGL016855191.1_pt1 | contig 77000 bp, 69 predicted proteins | sample 9134231 | NCBI WGS metagenome assembly JAEEGL01 (sample SAMN16246548, study PRJNA631951) | gut metagenome | biome: gut microbiome; feature: rumen; material: fiber-attached | host: Bos | place: Iran: Karaj | collected 2018-10 | reverse complement strand
TACTAATACGATTGAGGATGCCAAATCGTTGGGAAAAGAGAGAATAATTTATACCAATGTGAGTGCATTATAGCATATGGCGCAATACCTCTCTAACAGCAACGGCGGGGATCGCTCCCCGCCGCCCGATACCTTATGCGTAAATCAGGTTGTGATTTACGATCTCTATTGCCCTGTCCCGGATGTTGTTCATCCGCTGTACCCACAGCATTTGATACCGCCTCTTTTTTCGGCATATCCTCTGTGCCGTCATTCCTCTATGTTCTTTCTTGACAGCCAGCCACGGAAGAGACCGCCTTCGATAAGGGAAATGATGATAAAGAAAATATCCGCGAACAGAATGAAGAGGAACGACGGGACCAGGATCCGCGTGTACTTCTTCCCGAAGAAAGTACCTTTGCGAATGGAGGATCCCATGCGGGCGAGATAAAACAGCACGCCGAGGTTGAAGTACAGAAGGAGCGCTGCGTTTTCTCCGAAGCTGATCCACGCGTCCTTCGGGAAGAAATTCCCGGTATGGACGGCGCTCAGCACGGTGTTCACGAGCAAAAGCGCAATGTCCACCGCGAAGAGGATCCGGGTCACGTTCAGCATCACGCCGCCGCCGATCCCTACGCCGCCGCCCCACGTCAGACCGGCGCGGCGGCAAAAGTGTTCAAAACTCTGCATCAGCGGTTCGTTCTGGCGCCCTTCGATGAAGCCGTTGTTGGCGACGCAGTACACGTTCGGGTGCAGGTCGTTTTCCCTGCAGAACGCTTCCATCTGCTCCATGAACCGCAGAACGTGGGAGGGGATGCCGTCCACGTAGAGCGGCAGACCGAACACGACCGCCTGCGCGTCCCTGAGCTGATCCAGAATGCGGCTGTGATCCGCCGGGGTACGCAGTATTTCCGTCACTTTCTTTCCTCCGACGAAGATCCGCTGCAAGGCGAGGAAATACGCGGAGGCGCAGAAGCGTTTCTTCGGGCTGCAGTTGATGAATACCGTTTTCATAAGACCGCCTCCAATTCCGCGGGGTCCGAAAGGAACAGCACTTCGGATCTCGCAAAGCCGTCGTTGAGCGCATTGCGCTGTGCGCGATAGCGGAAGGTGGCTTTTTCTTCTTCCGTGATATCCCCGTAGACGATCACCTTCCAGAGGTCGTGCTTTCCGTAGCGCAGCGTATGGTGCATCTGCCCGCCCCGGTACGTGCTGAACGGGGTGGAAGTCCCGATGGAACGGTCGAGCACGTTTTTCACGGCGGGACTGTACTCACCGTACAGGTTCTTCGTAACGATCACGAGCTCGTCCGCCTGCCCGACGATCCGGCAGACCTGCCGCAGCGTATCCTTCATTTTGCATTCCGCGGGATGCTTGGTCCAGCAGCCGAAGCAGCCCTGGCAGGGGGCGTACTTTCCGTCCGCCGCGATCATTCTGCCGCACTTTCCTTCCAACATGCCGTCATAGCGGCGATCCAGATCGTGTACGATCACTCTCATTGTCCATCCTCCCGTTCCGCGGCGAGCACCGCGCCGATCCAGGCGCGTTCGAGATGCCCGGCGATCAAAGTTTCATTGTATTCCATAGAATTGTTTGCAAGGATACTTGCATATCCGTGAGCAAAGAGCGCGACGGTCAGAAACACCTCTTTTACCTGTTTCGGATCGAGTCCGGCGTTTTCCCGCACAGCGGCAATGACGGGCCGCAGTTCTTCGGAATCGATCATGTCGAGAAGATCGTTTTCCTTTGCATATCCGGATTGAAACAGAAAACGGAACAACTGCGGTTCTTCCACGGCAAAGCGGATGTAGTTCAGACCGATCCCCAGGATCGGATCCCGATCGGGCGGGACGTCCATCAGGAACTCCGTGTGCATCCGGTCGACCTTTGCATAGGCCGCCCGTTTCAGGCTTTCGATCGTGGCGAAGTGATACATCACCGGCTGCGTGGAGCAGTGCAGCATCTCGGCGACTGTTCTTGCATTGACGTTTTCATAACCGTTTTGCCGTGCGGCGGCAACGGCGGCGTCTATGATCATGTCCTTCGTGATCCTCGTCTTCGGCGGCATGCACAGATCCTCATTTATAATCCTCGTTATGTAACGATAATTATAATACACTGCCGGGGATTTGTCAATACCTTTGAGGGAAGAATGCGCCCTCTCTCCTGCTTTCTGCGGTCGGAAAATGACCGGCCGCATCTGAAGACCGCTTCTCGAATGCCCGGCAAGAGCGCGGTCTCCCGGCGGCCGTCCCTGCGGCGGTGCCGCGGACGTTTTTCAGTTGACAAAATTCCGTCGGTGTGCTATACTGGATTTCAGTAAACGAAGGGGATATCCGCCGCATACGCGACGTTGCGGTTCAACAGAAATACGATCCTTGAATCATGGAGGAGGCACTATGACCTTCGACGCACCGAACGGGCTTGAACGCCCCGTGCGGCTGAGCGAAGCGACGCGCGCGTTCGCATGGGACTCGCTCCGCCATAAATACGGACAGGACACGAGAAAAGTCATGGACGTGTCGCTCGACGACGCGGAGGGCTTCGATGAAATGACGCCGCTCGAACGGTACGACGCCGCTGTCGCGCGCATCGCGGAAACGGCGCCGATCCGGCTCTGCGAGGGGGAAAAGCTCAGCGGCGCCGCCACGCTCGGACGTGCCATCGGGCATCAGGTCCCCGCCGTGCGAAACGGCGCGGCGATCTGCAGCAGCGTCAGCCACCTGACGCTCGATTTCGGCGTCGTGCTGAAGAAGGGTCTGCGCGGACTCCGTGCGGAGGCGCAGGAGGCGCTCGCCCGCTATACCGGCACGGAACGGGAACCGTTCGCGAGAAGCTGCGTCTCGTGCCTTGAGAGTTTTTCCGTCTGGCACCGCCGGTATCTGGAGGCGCTGGAGGGAAGGCCGGAGTTCGCCGATAACCTCGCCGTGCTGCGCCGCGTGCCGGAGGAGCCGGCGCGGAACTTCCGCGAGGCTCTGCAGAGCGTCTGGTTCACGTTTGCGTTCGTTCGCCTGTGCGGCAACTGGCCGGGGATCGGGCGGCTCGACGTGCTGCTCGGTCCGTATCTGGAGGCGGATCTCGCAGCGGGCGTTTTGACGATGGACGAGGCGCGGGAACTCCTTGCGCACTTCTTCATCAAGGGCTGCGAGTGGATCTGCGGCGGAAACTACGGCAGCGGCGACGCGCAGCACTATCAGAACATCCTGCTCGGCGGGATCGATGAGGACGGACGCGACGTCGTGAACGCCGTGACGTGGCTGACGCTCGACGTGCTTGAGGAGCTCGGCATCAGCGATTTCCCGACGACAGTGCGTCTGAGCCGAAAGACGGACCCGGCGCTATTGCGCCGCGTGGCGGAGGTCATGCGCTTCGGCGGCGGGATCCTCGCCGTGTACAACGAGGATCTCGTGATTGAAGCGCTGACGAAGTACGGCTACGAACTGCGCGAGGCGCGCGCTTTCGGCAACGACGGCTGCTGGGAAGTGCAGGTGCCCGGCGCGACGTGCTTCCAGTACATCCCCTTCGACGCCTTGGGGATCCTGCAGCATCAGACGCTGCGCGATTACGCGGAGGACGTCGATTTCCCGGATTTCGAGAGCCTGTACGCGCGCTTCAAGGCGGACCTGACCGCGCGCGTGACCGAGATCTGCCGGTCATACGAGGCGGCGTTCTGGTATGCGGACGTCCCGGGCGGCGATTGGGGCTGGAAGCCGCAGATGCCGTGCACCGTCGTCTCGCTCTTCGAGCGGGACTGCATCGCGCGCGGGCTCTCCTATTTCGAGGGCGGCGCGGTGTACAACGTCCGATCGCCGCATCTCGGCGGTCTCGCCGACACGGCGGACAGCCTCTACGCGATCAAGAAGGCCGTCTTCGACGACAGGAAACTCACGCTGCGCGAATTTTTCACCGTCCTGCGCAATAACTGGGAGGGCGAGGAACCGCTGCGGCAGTACATGCTCCATCACTACGAATACTACGGCTGCGATAACGAAGAGGCGGACGCCGTCGCCGCGCGGATCCTTGACGATTTCGCCGACGCGTGCGACGGCATGAACGGGCGGTGCGGCTTCCGTTTCCCCGCCGGCGTCAGCACCTTCGGGCGGCAGCTCGAATGGTCGAAGGGGCGGCTCGCCGCGCCGCACGGGCGGCATGCGGGCGAGGTGCTCGCCGCGAACGCCTCCCCGACGCCGGGGACGGATCTCCGCGGCGCGACCGGCATCATCCGCTCCTACTGCCGGGCGGATCTGCGCCGCATGGTGACCGGCGCGGCGCTCGATATCCGGCTCCTCCCCTCCGACGTGCGGGGCGAGGACGGGCTGGCGGCGCTCGTCGCGCTTCTGCGCGGGTTCGTCGCGCTCGGCGGGTATTTCATGCAGCCGGACGTCGCGGACGCGGCCGTCCTGCTTGCGGCGCAGAAGGATCCCGCGTCGTATCAGACGCTTTCCGTCCGCGTCTCCGGCTGGAACGCGCGGTTCGTCACGCTCAATAAGGAATGGCAGGACATGGTGATCGCGCAGTACGCGAAAGAGGGACGCTGAGATGCGTGTTACGGAGATCCAGCGCTTCTGCATGCACGACGGCCCCGGCGTGCGCACGACGGTATTTTTCAAGGGCTGTCCGCTCCGCTGCCGCTGGTGCCACAACCCGGAGACACAGAGCGCCTCTCAGCAGATTTTGTACGACGCCGCGCGCTGTATCGGATGCGGCGCGTGCGCGGCGGCGTGCCCGGTCGGCGCGCACCGCGTCGGCGCGGACGGACACGTGTACGACCGGACGGAATGTACGGCGTGTGCGCTTTGTGCCGCGGCGTGCCCGACGGGCGCGCTCTTTCAGGCGATGCGGGAGATGACGGAGGAGGAAGTGCTCGCCGTCGTCGAGAGGGACCGGGCGTTCTACGGCGAGGAGGGCGGCGTCACGCTGTCCGGCGGCGAGCCGATGGCACAGCCGGAAGCGGCGCTGCGGCTGCTCCGGATGTGCAAAGATCGCGGTATCGGCACCGCCGTCGAGACGTGCGGGTGCTTTGATCCGGCATACGTCCCGGCTCTGGCGGAGGCGGCGGATCTGCTCCTTTGGGATTTCAAGGACGGCGACGACGCGCGGCACCGGGAGAACACCGGCGTGTCCGGTCTGCCGCTCATGCGCGCTCTGATCGAGGCGGACGCGCGCGGCGCGCAGAGCGTCCTGCGGTGCATCCTACTCCGCGGCGTGAATACGGAAGAGGCTCATTATCTTGCTATCGCGGAACTGTGGTCGAAACTGCGGCACTGCCGGTATGCGGAGCTGCTGCCGTATCATCCGTACGGCGGCGCGAAGCGGCGGCTGCTCGGCGAGGCGGACGACGGGCGCGAGGACTGGATCCCGACGCCGGAAGAGCTGGAACGGGCGCGCGATCATCTCGCCGCGCGCGGCGTGCGCGTCAGAGATCTCGGCCGCTGACAGGAAAAAGCAATGATCCGACAGCAAAGCGCGGCGGAGCAGATTGGCTCCGCCGCGCTGTTTTGCGGGGGGATGAAAAAGCGATCATAGACGCTCGGCGATCCCGCCGGGCAGCGGACCGCACGGTCCGTTCGTGCCGAAACGGTCTTTCTTCTTTTGAGATCCGCGGATCACTGTCCTTTGGCGTTCCCTTTCTTCAGTACGCGCTTCAGATAAGGCAGGACGCCGAGCTTTTTGGCTGCGCGCACGGCAAAGCGGCGAAAACGGACGTACGCATGGCGCAGCGGGTAGAGGGCATGCCATAGCCGAACGTAGAGCCGGTAGCTCCGTTCGCCGACGTCATGCTCTTTTCCTTTTCTCTGGAATCCCGTCAGCACACCGATCACGGCGGAGTCCGGCACGGTCTCGACGGCGTAGGTGTTGTCGCCCCGGATCAGATAATGGCCGTCGCAGACCTTGATCACCCGATGCAGCACGTACTCCCTGCCGCGCCGGTACAGCGCCACGTCGAATTTCTTCAAACGGGAAGAAGGCACCCGGATGACCACCAGATCCCTGTTCTGCCGCAGCATAGGTTCCATGCTCACTCCGCGGGTCCTGTACACCAGAGTGCCGTCGCGGGAAAGAATGTCCTCGAAGGTCAAGACGTTCATTGTACCTCAAACGGCACGTCCGCCGTTTCCTCCGCGAAAAAGTATCGGGGCATCGCCCCATCGTGGCTTCCTTTCCTTGCCGCCGAACGGCAGCCGGAGGAGTCTGCACCCCTGCCGCCGCCTGTTCTGAAGCCATCCGTTACGCCGCACAAAGAAAAGGATGCCGAAAACGTTTTACGACGCGGCTCGTCCCGCCGGATAGAGCCGCGTCCGGGGGAAAAAGAGCACGCACGGTCATATATTCATCATGGCGGCGAGATCCGACGGGTGCGTAACCGTTTTCTCATACGCGGCTTTTTCGTCGGTATCACGGAATCTGTACGTCATGGTAAACGGCGGACTGATCCTCGTCGGACGGAAAGTCTCCGGGGCATCCAGCCAGCGCCGCAAAGCGCGTTCGGCGCCTTCGCGGATCAGTCGTCTGGCGACCTCGGGATGCTTATGGATCGCCGCCCAATTCCGCACCTCGTATTCGCGGACATTGCACTCGTCGCCGGAGCCTTCCATGAGGCCGCGCTTGACCGCGACGGTCTCGATCCCCGGTACCAGGTCCTGCGCTTCCTTTGTGAAGGCCTCGCATCCCGAAGCGAATATGGGCGCGACGCCGTACTGCTGCGCGAGGAACACCGCGTGCCCGAATTCACCGACGGAGATCCCGTTGATCGTGCAGTCGATCACGTTGAAATCGTCCGTATGGCAAATATGCCCGTACGGGGTCCCCGCCTTGGGATGCTGACCGACCCACGCCGCGGCGTCGTAGCCGTAATCGTAGCCGAGAGGATACGGACCTTTCCCCCATCCCCTGTGCAGCTCGGCGCGGGGATCGAGCAGAACGCCGTTGATGCCGCCGCGTCCGTGACCGTCCACCACGACGATCTTGTCCGCACCGGCCGCGAAAAAGCCGTCGATCGCGGCGTTCACCTCGCGCGTCAGGAGTTCCTTTGCCGTTTCGTAATATCTGCTTTGCGGATAGATCCAGTCGGTCGTGTTGATCACGCCGGCAACGCCCTCGAGATCCGTCATCACAACAAGTTTCATGGGGGAGTTCCTCCCGTTTCTTTCCCGCGGCAGCGTCCCGCCGCTGATTTTTCAAGCCGTTTTCCGGTTCCCGACGCTCCGATGGCGCCGCGTTTCCCGCGCCGTGCGGGACCGTTCCCCCGTTCCGGGCGTCGGCAGGGCGGGCGAGGCGAGCCTCTCGGGAAATTCCGTATCGGACCGCTATTGATTTTTCAGACCGTATATGCTATAATGATTTGGCGGAAAAGGCGATACGCGCGATCCGACCGGCGGTCCGATCCGAAATAGTCATGCCAAAGGATCCGTCGGCTTCGGCGGCTGCCGCCGATTTTTTATCATAGAAGGAGTACTGCGCCATGAAGCGTTCTGAGATCAACGGCTATATCAGGGAATTCCGGGAGGCGCTGAACGGCATTTCGTTCCGCCTTCCCCCCTTCTGCGATCTGAAAGCGGAAGACTGGAGAAAACTCGGACACGAGTACGACGAGATCCGGGAGAGGATGCTCGGATGGGACATCACGGATTTCGGATCCGGGGATTTTTTAAAGACCGGTCTTCAGCTCGTCACCATCCGGAACGGAAAACTCGGCGATCCGGACAGCAAGACCTACGCCGAGAAGATCATGCTCGTGCGAAAAGGGCAGGTCACTCCTCTCCATTTCCACTGGAACAAGATGGAGGACATCATCAACCGCGGCGGCGCGCGTCTTGCGGTGCAGGTCTGGATGGCGGACGAAAACGAGGGGCTTTCCGATCGCCCCGTCCCGGTGACGACGGACGGCATCACGCGTCAGGTCGCTCCCGGCACCGTTCTGTATCTCGCGCCGGGCGAATCCATTACGATGCAGCGGTATCTGTACCACAGCTTCTGGGGCGAGGGCGGCGACGTCGTCGTCGGCGAGGTGTCCATGGTGAACGACGATACGACGGATAACCGTTTCTATGAGAAACAGCCGCGCTTCGCCGAGATCGAGGAGGACGAGCCTGCCGAGGTGCTGCTCTGCAACGAATATCCTCCGGCAGAGTAAGCTCGTCCGGGATTCACACGACGCCGTACCGCGCCAGCATCCCGTCCGCTTCCGCGATCAGCGTCTCGAGCGGCGCTCCTTCGCGCAGGCGGCGATGGAAAGCGAGCGCGTCGGTGTAATAATCGCCTTCACCGACGCCGGTCAGTTCGGTAAAGCGGACTGCGGGGACGATCACGTCCCCGCTTTCTTTTTCGTAACGGACAAGGGCGGCGGCGGCGGCAAGGGCGTGCCAGACGGGACGCATCCCGGCGGCGGCGATACAGCCCGCGGCGCCGGTCAGCCGGTCGGTCGGGGCAAGTTTGCGCGGGATGTCCGCCCCGACGCGCTCGCAGGTATCGCCGAGCGCGCGGTTCCCGAAACGGCGGATGAGGTCGTCTCCGTGCGCGATCAGCGCATCGAGATCGGCGCGGTCTTTTTTGGCGAGCGCACGCGCCGACGCGGTCATCGCTTCCCGGACCGCGACGCGGATCGCCGGATCGGCGATGGCGTCGGCGATGAACGTATGCCCGCGCAGCATGCCGAGATACGCGGTCACGGCGTGTCCCATATTGTGGACGTACAGTTTTCTCTCGACCATGAACCGGAACGGGGAATAGGGGATCAGAGCGGGCGCGTCCGGCGCGTCTCCCAGCCAGGCGTCGGCGTCGTAAGGGAGCCATCCGTACCGTTCCGCGCGCGCGAGCAGCGGCTCTTTTTCAAGAAGCTCTTTGTCCGGGAGAGGGACCATGCGCCCGACGGAGGTCTCGACCAGTCCGAGGCAGGCGGCCTCCTTTTCCGTCAGTAAAGGAGCGATCCATTCGCGCAGGATCGCGTCCGCGTCCATGAGGTTCTCACAGATCAGAAGATTCAGCGGTTTTCCCGACCCGGCCGCTCTCAGCCGGACGCCCGCGACAAGATTCGGGACGATATATTTCAGCGCTTTCGCCCCGACGCAGGTAACGAGCACGTCCGCATCCGCGATCGTGCGCGCGGCGGCGTCGGCGTCGCGTCCGTTCACGGCGCGGACCGGCGCGATGATCCTGCGCTCCGTCGAGGCGGAATCGACCAGCTCCAGCGGATAGGAACCGGCCGCGTTCAGCGCGTCGACGAGGGACGCCGCTACGTCGAGAAAGACGATCTCGTATCCCGCCTCCGAAAAGATCTGACCGATAAAACCGCGCCCTATGTTCCCGGCGCCGATGATGACGGCATGCTTCATATCAGTTCTCCTTCCCGAAGTTCAGCTTTTTCGGATCGCCGAATTTCTTCGCGGCATCAAGGCATCCTTCGACCGTCGTCATGGCTTCGGTCGCGCCGGGGGCTCCGAGCGAAACGGCCGCCGCGGCATTGCCGAGCTGCAGCGCCTCACAAAGCGTCATCCCTCTGTGCGCTGCCGCAAGGACGCCCGCGCAGAACGCGTCGCCCGCTCCGACCGTGCCTTTGATAAAGCCGGGCGGCAGGGGGAGCCGCCCGGAGCAGGCAAGCCGCCCGTTTCGGTCCATGCCGAAGCCGCCTTCCGGACAGTGGATCACCGCCCATTCGCCTACGCCGAGCGAGAACAGCGCTTCGAGGACCGCTTCCATCCGGTCGGTGCGCAGTGTCCCGTCCTCGTCCCTGAGGGAGATGCCGACGGTCCGTCCCGCTTCGATCTCGTTGATGACGCAGAGGTCGGTATACCGCAGGGCGGGCGGTACGAGACGGGAGAAGCGTTCTCCCGCTTCGCTCACCACGTCGATCGAGGTACGCATGCCGCGCTCCTTGGCGTGAGAGAGCAGCCGCGCCATCTTCGTGCCGTACTGCGCGTCTTCTTCGTCGAGCGCGTCGAGCAGAAGGATGTACCCGATGTGAAAGATATCTCCTTCCGCTTCGTCCCACGCGAAGGAGTCTTCCGAGAAGTGCGCGTTCGCGCCGCGGTACTGGAAAAAGGTGCGTTCGTTCGTCCGTACGTCGTTCATGACGGCGGTGAAGGAGGTCGTGCCGACGCGGCCGATAAGGGAAGTATCCATCCCTTCCGCTTTCATGGCGTTCACGGCGAAATCCCCGTCCTCGTCCCGTCCGACGAGTCCGAGCGCGGAAACGCCGGTGTCCGGCATCAGGCGCTTGAGGTCGATCCCCACGTTGCAGACCGCGCCTCCGGTCGACTGACCGATGCCGTCGAGTACGGTGGTGAGCTGTCCCCGGTCGGGATAGCCCGAAATGGGGTAGAGCCGGTCAACGACGATGTTGCCGGCGACGACGATACGGTTTCTCATGATGCGGCCTCCCTCGGATGGTTCGTTATCTGTTATTATAACACCGCCAAAGAAGAAAGTCAACGGCTCGCGCCGGAAGAGTCCCGGCGGATTTCGGATTTGCACTTTACAAGATGCTCCCTGCGTGGTATAATTAGGTGAGGTTCGGGATGTTCCCGGCCTTGCCTGCGGTGTCGGCGCGATCCGGCCCGTACCGGGACATACGGGACCGCCCCGCTGCGGTCTCACATTAAAAGGAGTGGAAATCATGCCTGTTTATGAATCGACCAAACACGCGGACAACAGGATCAAGATCTCCGAGGAGAATAAAAACTCGGTGATCTTCGGTTGGGACAAGGTGATCGGGACCCTTGCGGACAAGGTGAAAGCCGGCGCGAAGACCGTCGCGATCGACGGCTGGTACGGGATCGACTATGAAAGGATCGCTCTTGCCCTGAAGGACAGGATCGGGGGAAAAGTCACTCTTCTGTCCGCGACGGATCTTTTCGTTTCGAGAGAAGCGATCCTCGCGTACAACGCGCGGTACATCACCGACGATCCGGGCTTCGGCTGGGTCAACGACAAAGGCGTCCTCGAAGATATCATTGACGCCGCACGGGTGGAGGAATTCAAAAAGGTCCTCGCCTCGGGCGAGACGGTGATCGTTTACGGCGTCGCGGCGTGCATAAAAGAACTGGAAAAGTATTACAAAGTGAAATGCTACGTCGACAACACGCACCAGAAGGTGCAGTGGGATATGTGGACGGGCAAGCTGGCGAGCTTCGGCAGCAAAAAACCGACGGAAAACTATAACTGGAAGGAATACCATTATTCCGACTATTACATGCTGAAGCGGCAGAAAGATTTTATGTACGGCGCCATGGACTACTACGTCGAGAACTTCTTCGAGGGCGATCTGGTGCTCGTCCCGAAGAAAGCGTACGACGAGATCATGCGCACGCTTGTGAAGTATCCGATCCACGAAGTGAAGATCTTCAGCCCCGGTCCCTGGGGCGCGTACCGCTTTCTGCAGATGGACTACGGCGTGGAAGGCTTATCCAACAACGCCTGGAACAAGATCGCCGGACCGGAGCTCCGCATCCTGATCGACTTCGGCGGGGAAAGAAGCATCTCCATGCCGATGCTGAACGCGATGCAGTACGGCCGGGAACTCGTCGGCGAATTGATCGACCGGCAGTATCCGGGGCTGTTCCCGCTCGATATCTGGCTGGACGACGGCTGGCATCCGACGCCGCAGCCGGCGGAGCGGATCTCCATGCCCATGCACATCCATCCGTCGAGCAAGTACGTGGAGGACCACTTCAACGAGCCGCTCGGCCGTTACGAAACGTATTACATCGCTGAGGCATACGAAGGCGCGAATACGTGGATGGGCTTCAAGGACGACGCCGACACCGAAGAGTGGGAACGGCTCTGCGAGAAATCGCAGAACGTCACGCCGATCGAGAACTGGAAAGACTTCATCTCGAACTGGAAGAGCAAGGAAGGCGACTTGTATCTCATCCCGCCGGGAACGATGCACGGACACGGCGGAAACCAGATGGTCCTCGAAATGGATACGAACCCGAGCATCAACGGCACGGAGTACTCTTTCTTCGAATATGACTTTGCGCGCCACTCCTGGGACGACGAGAAGAAGTCGATGACGGGCAAGCCGCTCAAGATGCATCTGGAGCACGGCAGGAACATGGAAAAGACCCGCCGTGAATCGTGGGTGAAGGATCACCTGCTCTCGACGCCCGAGGTAGTGAAGTGGACGCCCGAATACTACATCGACCGATACAAGAGCTATTCGGTGATGCCGTATCACATCGAACGGATCCATTTCGAGAAGAAGGGCGAATACTCCACCGAGGGCAAGTTCATGCATATGGTAACGCTCACGGTGGGATCGAAGGTCACCCTCGTGTCCAAGAAGAATCCCGAGTATAAAGCGGAATGCGATAAATTCCAGACGCTCGTCGTTCCCGCTTCGTTCGGCGATTATGAGATCGTGAACGAAGAAGGCGGAAGAGCGACCTGCGTCATTGAACGCTGGAAGCAGGGCTGAACGAAAGCCCCGCCGTCCGCTTAGTGAAAGCGGTGCCCCGCATTCAAAAAAGTCCCGGAAACGTCGTTTCCGGGACTTTCGTTTTATTCGGTCCGCGCTCTGCACGGTGCGCCGCGTTCGTCGGATACCGTCACGGGAGAAGATCCTTGTACTTGGCGATCAGACCGTCCATGTCGGAGAGCACTTCATCCCTCTTTTCCGCCCAGTACGAGGCGAATTCCGCTCTTTCATTGACGCAGAACCACATCAGATTGTATATGTATCTGCTGTTGCCGTAGGAGAACATGGTGTCGCCGCGGACGCTGTTCAGCATCAGATCGATCATTTCGCCGGATTCGTAGTCGTCGGCGTTCTTATGTTTGATCACCTGTTCGTAAACGACCGGAACGGCGTCCTTATAGCCTTCCACGGCCATCGCGCTCATCACGAGCGCGGACTGTTCCGCGTCCTGCACGAAAACCGGGATCGCAAACGGGCTCGGCAGATAACTGGCGTGGTATTCCTGCTGCGATTCGTCCGCCTTGAAGACCGGCAGCACGCCGATGTGATAATCGGAATCCCGGAACGACGACGTACCGGCCAGCGTGCCGATGCTGAACAGCGCTCTTCCGTTACGCCACGGATTGGGATCGATGGTGCCTGAATCATCCCAGTTTTTCTGTATCTGGGAAGGATCCCGGTAAATCTTCCGCAGCTTGTTCCAGATGATCTCCGCCTGCTCGGTCTTCTCGAATACAGTCACCTTCGGCTCGCCGTTCTCCAGATACATCTGAGGCAGCTCAAGGCACGTCAGGATCCATTGGGAAGGCGAGTAAATCGGGAAATAGGCGCCGTAAACGTCTCCCTCCGAGTACTTGCCGTCACCGTCCAGATCCTGATAAGCGCTCGACATCGCATTGTAAAAATAATCGATGGTCCATTTCCCGTCCCGGACGACGGAGTAGAAATTGTCCAGTCCTTTGTCAGACGCGAGATCCTTGTTGAAGAAAACGCAGCTCATGGATCCGATCACCGTGTCCGGCAGGATAAATCCCGTGGCAAGCCAATAGTTTCCTTTGTACCCGTACTCGGCGATCTCTTCCTTGAAGTACCACGGCTTTGTGATATCCAGATTATTCAGTTCCGAGAGCTCGTAAAAGCAGCCGTCCGCCACCAGCTCCGCCGCGGAGGTGTTCCACGTCTGGAACAGGTGCATTGCGGAAGAATCGTTTGCGAATACCAGCTGCCGGAAGGCCTGCAGGGAAATGCTGTAATCCGGATCCGGGTAGGTCTGGAGTTCGATATTCAGTCCGAGACGGCTCTCCACGTCCAGGATCTGATTGTATCGGGCGTCGTTGATCGGTTCCCCGTTAATGCCTTCATCGTCGATATATTTGGAATTGTAGCTTCCCATGCCGCCGATGATGAACGTCTGCCCGTTTCCGTCGTATTCCGGCAGATCGTCCTCCACCGCTGCGTTGGCGAGGCGGATCCTGTCTATGAAGGTGATGGCGGGTTCATCCGGCTCGGGGGCGGCGGTCACCTGATCCGTCGGGACGGCCGGCGCCGTTTCCGTATCGCGCGCTTCGCCGCCGCCGCATCCCGCGAGCATGCCGGCGCAGAGCGCGAAGACCGCGAGAGCGGCGATGAGGCGCTTGCACAGTGTCGTTTTCATGGTTGATTCTCCTTTTTTATAATAATTCAGAACGAAAGCAAAACGGGGGATCGGGGCGCCGCTTTTGCGGTCATGGTCTGCCCCATGCAGGTGACGGCGACGGTCACCTGCTCGCGGCTCTTGTTGAACAGCACCGCCAGCGCGCGGCCTTCTTTGATCCAGCATCCCGCGTACACGTCCGCGCGGTCGGTACGGATCTTCCCCTGCGGGTCCCACGGCGGGTAAAAAACGGCGTGATCCGTATCGAACTCGTCCATCCGTTTCCAGACCGGAGCGATCTCCCGCAATGCGTCAAGCCCGATCGGACGGGTGGGGACTCCGCACACCAGAAGGAAAGCGCTGATATTCATAAACGTCGCGTTTTCGTCGCCGTAGGCGATGAACTGCGACGGAACGCCCCAGTTTTTCCCCGTATACTGCGCCCGGATATTCTCAAAGGAAACGGCGGCCGTATCGTCGTGGAACACGGCCTGCTGCGCCTCTCCGTCCCAGTAGGAATCGGCGAAGCCGAGGATCGCCGGGATGCAGCAGCCGCCATTATGCGCGTCCCACATCCCGCCTCTCGCTTTGACGATATCGTTCAGCTTTCTCGCGTGCTCCCGATAGGCGAGGAGCGGGTACGATGCGCGGAGCTTCCCGGACTCGTCGCGCCAGCCGCATCCGTGACGGACGTTGGCGCAGCACTGCGGGATCACGGTGCCGTCCGTATAGATCCCGTCCAGACAGTACGTATCCATCGCGTTCTCCACCTGCTCCAGCATGACGCGGGAATACCCGCTTTTGTAGCAGCAGACGTAGTCCTTCTGCGCCGGCGAACGCAGCCAGTGCCCCCGGAAATGTTCCTCTTCGTGCGCGAACTGATTGACGTACTCCCTGAATACTTTGGCAAAATCCGGCATCAGAGAGGAGAACTCGTATCCGAAATAGACGAGCACCTTCATGCCGTGGCTGTGACAGTAGTCCACGACGGCGCGCAGCTTGTCGGGATCACAGCAGCAGTTGTAATTCTGTATGAGCGACCAGCATTCGTGGAACACCAGATACTTTGCCCCGAGCTTATAATACTCTTCTATGGTTTCCATCGAAAAGTTGGAAAGGTATACGTGTACCGCCCGATCGAAGCCTTTTACTTTCGCGTACGGCTTGACCGGCGTCAGGATGAAGCCGAAAGAAAACGTGACGGGCTCGTGAGCGTTTCCCCAGTCGTCCGGCGGACACCAGAACGGCGGCTTCTCATCGAGCAGGTGCAGCCGGAGCCGCATCGTTTCTCCCTCCGGGATACACTCGATCATCGTATGCGGATCGCGCAGCCAGCATCCGGCGGGGCTTTCCATCATGAGAGAGAACCCGCGCTCTTCCGTGCCGATCCAGAGCGAGGGAACGAACGGAAGCGAGACGCTTTCCGCGGGGAAGGGACCGCTCACGGGGCAGGGGATCGGGATCTCGGTCTCCAGCGCGAAGACGTGCATGAGGTCGCAGATATCCGAGCACAGCGGGATCTCCAGGCAGACCGAATCGAATTGCGGATACTGACCTGTACGCGGGATCAAGGTCACGTCGAACCAGAAAAATCCGTCGTTCTCGATCCGTACCGCCGTATCGCAGATCAGTTTGGCGTCCGGGACCTCCGCCGGGAGCACGTACGTTTCGCCGCGGTCCGTCGTGCTCTGCGGGATCGGGAGATCGGTCGCCCACGGCAGGGCGCTGCCCTCGCGGACGACGAGCAACCGCATGGGGGAAGTGAGGATATCCCGCCCGCCGATCTCCATGCGGGCAGGGAAAGGACCGTCGTCAAAACGTACGGCGCGGTTCCAGAAAGACACGTTCTTCATGGTCGTCCTCCGATCCGGTGCGGATGCGTATGGCAGGCGATACAGTTTTAACAATTTATTGTACTTATTGTAACACGTTTATAGTATAATAACAAGTACGGATTTTGTCTTAAACAGGAACAAAATTGATCTTTCGGAGGGCGCCTGCATGAAAATGGTCGAGTTCATTTCCACACAGCCGGAATATGAAAAGTATATGAGGATCCGGCCGTGCGTTTCGCTGCACTGCGATCTCCACATCCACGACTACTGCGAGTTCATCGTATTGTGGGAAGGGGACGCCGTTTGTCATCTGGGGAGTCAGACGAGGCAGATTACGGCGGGGCAGTGCGTATTCGTCCCGATGATGGTGCCGCACAAATACGAGAACGCGGCGCCCCTCGACGCGGCGGTCGTTTTCGTGCAGCATTCCCATCTGGCGTTCAGCAGGCTGCACGTACAGAATATCCCGCTGGAGCACGCGGTCTTCACGCTCTCGCCTCCGGTTCTTGCCTATCTGAAAGAGAATATCCGGGACCTGGATACCGTAACGTACGACAATGAGAAGATATTTACCGACATGCCGGTCTTCCTTTTGCTCTCGGAAATGTGCAAACGGCTCCCGCCCGGCACGGAGACGGCCGGACAACCGCTCAGGGGCGCGTACAATCCTCTGTTGAATCAGGTCCTGACGTACGTCATCAACAATCACACGGACAAACTGACGCTGCACGGCGTCGCCAAACGGTTCGGGCTCAGCGACGAATACCTGTGCCGCCTCATTTCGCGCGGACTGCCCAAAGAGTGCAATACGTTCACGAAATTCTTAAGCGGCATCCGCGTAAAGCATGCCGCGGAACTGTTGACCGAGACGGACATGCGGATCGGGGAGATCGCGGATACGGTCGGCTGCGGGACGCTGCGCAATTTCAACAAGCTGTTCAGGGAACGTACGGGATGTTCCCCCTCGGAATACCGCGGCAATCGGTGACGCGCCGCTTGCCGCGCGGCGGATACGCATCCGGAAAACGGAATATTCGGAATATTTGTCGGAACATGTAACGTTTTGCCGCTCTGAGAGGTTATATAGGGGGAAGGGGTGATGGATTTGACGGAAGAGAAACGACCGGCAGCGCTCGTATGGGATCGGGCGAAGCACGCCATGTACCGCGAAGCGTTCCGCATCCTGCAGAACCGCGCGGACGCGGAAGACGCCGTGATGGACGCGATGGAACGCATCGTGAAAAACGAGCGCAAGTTTTCCGGACTCGTATGTAACGATTCGGTCGCGCTCGCGGTTATATATGTCAGAAACACCGCGATCGATCTGTACCGCGCAAATCAAAAACGCCCCCTGCCCGTCGAGACGCTCCCGGAGGATCCGCTGCGGGAAATGGATCCGGAGGATATCGCCGCGGCACGGGACGGAGCGGATCGGCTGCTCGCGCTTGTGCGCGTCATGCCGCCGTCCTACCGGGACGTGCTTTTGCTTAAGGCGCGGTTCGGGTACGGTACGGGGGAGATCGCGGCGTTTCTCGGACTTGAGAGAGGAACGGTGCGCACCAGACTGTCTCGGGCAAAAAACTGGCTGAAAGAACACAGAAAGGATTGGAGCGATGAAAATGAAAACGTTTGATCGTGAACTGGAAGCGGCGGCAAAGCGGTACGCCGAGCCCGCCGCGCAGGACACGGGCGAACTCTGTTCTCCCTCGCTCGACGCGCGGGTCTCGGCGACCCTGTCGGGGACGGGAAGGGAAGAGAAGGTTCCCACGGGAAGAAAAATCCGGTGGAAGGTGGTCATGGCGGCCGCCGCGATCCTCTTGCTGCTCGGAGCCTGTACCGTCGCCGCACCGCTCGTGAAGAAATTCCTCAACGTCGGCGCGCTTTCGGCGCAGAACCTGAAACGCCTCGACGAGGTGCCCGAGGGATGGATCGGCATCTATACGGCGGAGGATCTCGACCGGATACGGGACAAGATCGCCTTCAACTATATCCTGATGAACGACATCGAGTTCACCGAAGCGGATTTTGCCGAGGGCGGCGCGTTCGAGGGCGGCTGGGTACCGATCGGCACGAGAAAGCAGCCGTTTATCGGCTCGTTCAACGGCAACGGATACGTCGTGCGCGGGCTCAGGATCCGGGCGGAGGATACGGAATACGTCGGGCTTTTCGGGCGCTGTCAGTCTGCCTTCTCTCTGAGAATTGAGAATTTCTTCCTTGAAGAGCCGGGCACAGTGCCGACGATCCCCGACGGCGTTGACCCTGAAGATCTGTATGACCTCAACGGCGACGGCATCCCGGACACTCTCAGAAACGAGGCGGGCGAGCTCGTGGCGCTGGGATCCCTGAGCGAAAACTCGGAATACCAGCGGATGCTGTGGGGCAAAGGCGGCGTCATCAAGAACCTCGGCCTGGAGGACGCGGTGATCGAGGCGAGCATGAGTACGAACGGCTACGTCGGCGCGATCGCCGGGTACGCGGACTACCTGCTCGGCTGTTACGTGAAAAACGCGGAGATCAAGGTCAGCCTTGCAGTCGACACCTGCGGCAGGGGCCTGTCCGCGGAACTCGGCGTCGGCGGCGCGGCGGGCGGCGCCTATCTCGCGGACTCCTGCACGTCGGACGCGCGCATCACCGTGGACGGCTCGGCGGACGCGGTGTGCGAGACGGTGATGGGAGACGTCGTGTGCGTGACGCGGGTCGGCGGCGTCGCCGGGTTCTCCTCGGCGTGCGTGACCTCGTACTTCAGCGGGGAGATCTCCTGCGATCCTGCGATGGACGCGGGCGTGAGCTTCATCCGTGAGAACGACGTGCCCTACGTGCTTCCCGATTCCGTCTTCTGCGAGATCTATGCGCGTTTGTACCCTATGTACTCATCGACCAAAGCATACGTGAACGCGGAAGACGCCGAGCGGATCACGGACGCCGTCCGAAAGGCGTGGAAAGAAACGATGAACGCTCCGAAGCCCGCACAGGTCGGGGACGAGGAATGGTATAAAGAATGCCGGAAACGGTTTACGGAGATCTGTTCGGCAGAGATCCCGGACATCAGCGGCGACGCACGCCTCGGCTGGTGTTCGGAAAGATTCATTGTCTTCTACAGCAGAAATGAATACGAAGAAAGAGACATCGACGTTCAGGATTTCTATCTTGAGGACGTCGATGGCGGGGTCTTCTGGCAGCTCGATCCCGATCTCAAACCGCGGGAGTACGCTGCCCTGTCACAATGGATCGCCCTGGCGTTCCCGGACGGAGATTTCGAGGCGTTCTGTGCCGAGAACCACGTCAAGTACGGCACGTATTACTGCTACGATCTGAGAGACGGCGCGGAGTGCTCCTTCGAGGGCTTCGACTTCGGCGGCATCTGGAAGACGGAGGAGGGCGCGCTTCCGACGCTCTCGATCTTCGGCGAATGATCCCCGCATCGGCGGAAAAAACGAGCACGCGGGACACTTGCGATCAAGCAAGTGTCCCGCTTTTCATGCAATGGAGCCGCCCTCATCCCCCGAAACGCCCCCGTTTTCTTTTGACGGATCCCGCGTCCTGCTTTCGTCCGTCCGGAGCGTCAGAACTTCTTTTCGGGACGGATACCCGCCAGATAGGTCCGGATCGCAATGTTTATGAACTGCGATAAAGACCGGTCGTCCGCCTCGGCCGCCGCTTTCGCGGCTTCCAGGATATCGCCGTCGATCGTAATGCTGATTTTTTCCTTTAACGGTTTCATTTTCCCATCCCGTTCTTTCCACAGGTTACACGTATTATTATAGCCTTTTGTAGCATTTGGTATTGACAAGTAGTATAAAGTAGTATAAAATAGTATGAACAGCGGGAGGGACGGACGGCGTTCCGCTCACGCCGCCCCGCGGCGGCAAGCGAAAATGTTAACATTCTTTGAACATTTTCGGTTTTTCGGCACATTCTCACGTTTCAATTGTTTATATATATGAGAGTACTTGTGAGAGCGCTTGATTTTCCCGCGCGTCTGCATTATAATAAATCCGGAATCAAAAAAGGAGAAAGACGATGAAAAAACTTGGGATCGTTTTCGTTCTGTCCGCCGCACTCGCGTGTCTGCTGCTCTCCTGTTCCCGTTCCGACAAGACCGAATACGCCGATCCGTCGGCGGAGTTCACCTACCGGTATACGGAACGGGACGGCGTCACGCGCGCGGAGATCGTGCAGAAGGGCGACGACGGCGCGTTCGTCCCGCTCGATGCGGCGCGGCCCGCCGACGGCTGGATCGTCGTCGACGGCACGACGTACTCGGCGGACGGCAGGACGCTGTACCGCTGGGGCGGCGCCGCCGATACGTTCATTTTGCCCGAAAACGTCCTCTTTATCGCGCCGGGCGCGTTCGAGGAGAGCACGATCCGGAACGTACAGTTCAATACCGCGCTGCGCTACGTCGGGTGCTTCGCCTTTTATCAGACGGAAATCGAAAGCGTCCTTCTGCCGGACAGCGTGCGGTTCATCGACTTTGGTGCCTTTGCCTGCTGCCGGCAGGCGACCGACGGTTATATCCCCGAGGGGTGTCACGTGTTTTACGGTTTCCGGCAGCCCTCGGCGATAACAGACGTAAAAATAGACCCGACCGTCGCGCCGTTTTACCGTGAGAAGTACGCGGACGCCGTTTTCCCGGGGGAGCCGCTCGTTTCCCCGGACTGCCTATTCACGAGTTGTGAGCGGAAGTTGTCTCTTGTGTCATCGCCGGGCAGCGACGGCGACGAAAACTGGCAGGCGTGGTATTACGATCTCTCCCCGCTCGAGGACGCGGTGTACAACTGCAGCTTACAGCGCATCGGCGAGAGCACGGGCGTGCTCGTCTTCCATTCGTGGTATACCAAAACGAACGTGCTGTTCACTTCGGACGGCGGGATCACGTGGGTGGAAACGGATGCGCGTCCGGAGCCGACCGGATGGAGGGACGGGTATGCGTACAGCTGCTGGGTGAGCGAACGGATCGGGCTCCTTGTGTACGAGAACGTGATCGCCGAGCACTGGACCGGCGGGGCGGAGGACATCGTCGGACAGTTCACCTCTGACGGCGGGCAAAGTTGGCGGATCCTCTATCGGGGGGATCTCCCCTGTGCCTCCTCGGAGAGCGGATGGTTTGAGAGCGGATTCTGCCTTGTCCGTCTGAATGGGGAGTCGGGCGGACTGCGGCTCTCGCTGAACGACCGCGAGGGCGGCGTGTTTGAATGGATTTCGACGGACGGCGGGGTCTCGTGGGAGGAGAAGTGACGGTCGGCGCGAGAATGTAAATATATTTTGAACATTTTCGATTTATCGGCACATTTTCACGTTTTTGTTGTCTAAAATAGAAAAAGGATCCCCGACGCGCCGGGGAGAGGACATCCGCACAGCAATATACGCACGCGGAAAGCGGATCCGCTCTTGACAGCCCCGCGCGTCTGCATTATAATGAATCCGGAATCAAAAAAGGAGAAAGACGATGAAAAAACTTGGGATCGTATTGGCGATGACGCTGGTCTTCGCGCTGTTTTGCGTGCCGCAGGCGGCGGCGCTGCAGCCGGGCGACGCGATCGGCTGGGCGTATTTCCCAGAAAACACGGTGACGCTCGACAGTTACTACATCCCTGCCTTAAAAATCGAAGGAAAGCTCTGCGTCATCGCGGAGGATCTGGCGGAGTACGGCTTTGCCCTCGAATGGAAGTCGGATACGGCGCGCCTCATCATCCGCACGGAGCGCACCGCCTCCCCCGAAAACTACGCCATCAATTCCCATTACGCGGAAACGTACAATATGGTGCATCTGGTCCCGGCGGGCGGGAAGGCGTATCAGTATCTCTACACCCTCGCTACGACGTGGGTCGGCAGTGAGCAGGTGACGGGTTACAACATCGGCGGCCGCACGTGCGTCCCAATCAGCGAGCTGGTACGTACCGGCGTCGCCAGCGCCTATAACGAGTACGGCGGACGCATCGCCCTCATCACGGAAGGCGTGACCGGACAGGGAATCGATGTCCTGGCAGAGAACGGCGCGCCCGGACAATGGACCGACGTCCCGGCAGAGAACGGCGCGCCCGGTCAGGCGTACTACACAAAAAAGACGGTGTACGTCGACAATCAGCCTATCCCCGCTTACGAGATCGAGGGGAAGCTCTGCGTCTCCGCGGAGGATCTGGCACAGTACGGCTTCGCCGTCGAATGGCAGCCGGAAACGGCGCGGCTCGTCATCTGCACGGAGCGCACCGCCTTCCCCATCGACTACGCCGCCAGCGCCCGTACTGCGGAAATCAGCGAATGGGTACGGACGGCGCCGGCGGGAAAGCCGGTCGGTCCCTATTATGACACGCGCATCACGACGTGGATCGGCAGCGTGCAGGTGACGGCGTACAACATGGACGGATGGACGTGCGTCCCGATCGACGAGTTGGCGCGTACAGGCCTTGCGCGGTGTTACTATAAGTCCGTCGGCGATATCGAACTGCGCACGTACGGTTTTGTTCCCGAGGAGCAGCAGTGGAATTATGTGTACGAAACGCCCGGCTACGGCGTCGACGCGCCGACGGAGGGCGACTACGCCGTCTGGGAGTTCCAGAAGAACGCGACGGGTGAGCTTGCGCTGACGTACAGCGAGGGCGCGGTCGGCTTCACGCCCAGCCTCGGCTTCAGCGCGGACATGATGTATTATTCGGTCGAGTACCCGACGACGGTGCCGCTGGGCGGGGCATACGATCCGAATTTGAAGTTTGAACCGCGGTATCCGATCGCAGCCTTCACCGAATCGGAAAAGGATTACTGGTATTTCTGGGCCGATGGCATCGGATATGTAACGCAATCTCCGGGCGGGAAGATATTGTATCCGGAGTACTATCGGCATTACGGCTCGATCGACTCGAACGCGGCGGGGATCCTGCGTTCGGGACAGTACGGAAAGTCTCTTGCGCGGCAGACGCTGCGCGTGTGGATCAACGGCGAGCAAGTCGACGGTATCGGCGTCACCAGCTACAAACACCGTTGGGAAGCGGGAAGGTACTGGTACTGCCTCGTCTACGGGCGGCTGTATTCCGCCGAGGAAGTGAACAGCATCCGCGTGGAGCTCCGCCTGCCGGAAGGCTACGGCGGCTGACGGACAGAGGATAACGAAAAACGGCTGTGCGCAAAAGCACAGCCGTTTTGATTTCGGATCGGGTACCATCGCCGCGGCGCTTCAGCCGGCGGCGAGGAGACTCAGGTCATAGGATCCTATATAGTCCTCCAGCGTCGCGTCCGTATGGATGCCTTCCTCCCACGGCGCCGTCTCACAGCCGTCAAGGGAACGGAACGCCTGACGGAGGCAGAGGCAGAGGTACGCCGCTTTGGTCTGCATCCCTTTCCCGTAGAAATACGAGGGCAGCTCGTCGCCGCAGGTGCACAGATACTCGAAGAAGCGCGCCATATCCTCTTTCATGTAGGTCGTGGCGTACCCGTCGACGAAGTACAGCTCGTCGATGTCCGCGTCCTCTCCCGCGAAACTCGCCGTGTACGGCGAATCCAGGTAATCGAGCGTCCGTCCGTCGCCGTCCTTGTAGCTTTCGCTGTAGCGGAAATCGGACGGATTGAGCAGCGGCCAGCGGGCGAAAGCCTCCAGATCATCCCTGCCGTCCTCGTACTTCATGTACCATACGGCGTGGTCGATCAGGTGCATGAATTCGTGCGCTACCGTCCGGTCGAGGGAGCTCGTGGTGATGTCGATGACGATGTACGCGTATCGGTTCGACTCCGTGGTGAACGCCGCGGCGTCGCCGATCGAGGAAGACGAGTAGGTGTCCGGCATCAGCCGCCCGGTCAGGTAGATCGACATGGTATAAAACTCGTCGAGCAACTCCGCAAGGAAGCCGTCCGGCAGGCGGTCAAAGAATCTTTCCAGCGTTCCGAGCGCGTCGCGGATCAGGTACGGATCGTTTTCCGCGCGCACCGCGTAGCCGGAGAAGAAGACGTCCGCGTCGACGCCGTAGCGGATCGTGATCCCCGTTTCAGCCGACAGACGGGCGGCAAGACGGGAGTTGTCCCGCGTGACGGAGGAGCTGTTCTCCTTCAGGAGCGCGTAAGGATCCTCGTCGGCGTGCTCCGTCGGCGTCGGCTCCCATACGCAGAGACGGTATCCGTCGCCGTCGTAGAAGTAGAAATACACGAGTCCGTTTTCCTCGCTGACGCGGGAGGCGAAGAGGAACGGATCGTCCCGCGGCATCAGAACGGAGGCGGACAGCGCCCCGTCCTCCGTGGAATACCGCATCAGCTCCAGCGCGCTGTCGGTCGCCGAATAATAGTAGAGGTACCGCGTGTCGTACCGCGTCTCGACCGGCGTCGCGCCACCCGCCGTGTACATCGTGCGGACCATATGCGGTGTGGCGGCGTCGTACAGCGTAACGGCGGGCGGATTGCCGGAAAGAAGCGCGACCGTATCGCCGAGGATCCTCACGTCCAAGGCGGACGGATCGACGCACAGCGGTGTGAAAACGGATGCCTGCGCGTCATAGAAGCCGAAGACCTGTTCCCAGTCCGTCGTATCGCTTCCGACGAGGAGGATGCGGCCGTCCGGGAGCATGCCGCGCGCGCCGTACAGCCACAGCTCCTCGCCGGTGCCGACGTCGACGGTCTGCATGTCCAGCGTACCGTCCTCTCCTACGCGCAGAAGCATGCAGTTCCCGTAGCTGCTGATGATGAAGAGCGTGTCGTCGGAGAGCTGGCTCGCCGTATACAGCTCGATCGGCGCGTCCACGGTACAGACCGGGGACAGGGTGTCGTCGTAAGAGATATAGTGGCCGTTCCTCATATCGCACAATACCGTATATCCGCCGAGCTGAAAGACGTCCGCGTAGTTCCAGGCGTCCGGGTCCTCCGAGGCGGGAAAGACGTATTCCGCCGTGAGGCACTCGCCGCTCGTCACGTCGAGCAGGGCAAGCTGACAGACGGAATTGTCCGGAACGGTATGTACGGCGGCCGCTTTGCCGCCGGTGCAGAAGGTGAAGTCGTCCAGATCGAACGGGAACGCGGGGAACATCCCGAAGCCGTTTTCCATGATCTCCGCATAGTAGGGTGTGGACGGAGGTTCCGTTTCGGGGATCGGCGCCGCGGTCTGTTCCGTGCCGCTATCGGCGGACGGGGGATCGGTCGTGACGGGACCGGCGGCCGTGTCCGTACTCGGACTGCCGCCCGGCAGAATGCCGCATCCGCTGAGAAGGGAACTCAAAAGAAGAACGAGGGTCAGGGCAAACGAGAGGATCCGCTGCTTCATGGAACGTCGCTCCTTTCAAACCGGCAGCCCGCTCAGCCGAGCAGCTTTTTGTAGTTTTCCGCGATCTGTGCATAGGTGTGTCCGGGCTTCAGTTCATAGAGGAACCGCCCGGCGTATCCTACCTCCTCGAGCGCGGAGACGATGGCTCCCCAATCGTTCTTTCCTTCGAGCGGGAGCCAGTGCTTCTCGTCGATGAAATCGTAATCCGACACGTGCAGGGTGACGATCCTGTCGCCGACCGCGCGGATATAATGGACGTTGTCCTCCGTGAGGCTGTGGTTCGTATCGAAGACTACCCGCAGCGCCGGGATCCGGCTGAGGAAATACAGCATTTCGTCGGAGGTACGGCAGAGGCAGGTGCGGGGCAGGTTCTCGAGGCACAGCGTTACGCCGGCTCCCCCGGCGGCATCCGTCAGGCGGGCGACGGTATCCGCGGCGAGCGCCAGCCGTTCGGCGCGCTCCTCTTCCCGGTACGGCTCGCCGGAGGGATGGATCACCGCCAGGCGGATCCCTGCGTCGCCGGCGGCGTCGAGCAGCTCGGTCTGAAGACGGACGGCGTGCTCCCGGACGGCGGCGTCCCGGTCGGCGGGATCGATCTCGGAAAAGGGAGCGAAGGGAAGATGGACGGAGGAGATCGTCACGCCGCAGGAGTCGGCGAGCGCGGCGATCGCGCGGGCTTTGTGCGGAAAGTCGAGTTCGTCGAAGAAGGGCGCGGCGGCGCCGGAGGAGAGTTCGAGCTCGCGGATGCCGGCCGCGGCAAGCGCGGAGAGCGTTTCCGCCTTCATCGCTTCGGGACGGACGGAGAGAGCGAGCGGCCACGTTTTGCGTGACGTCATGGGAAATACCGCCTTTCATACGGATCATGGGAGACGGACGGCGCGCCTGCGCGCAGTCCGGTCTCCATTTACATTACCATATTATATTACCATAGATTCCGCGTGAATGCAAGCACCCGGCGCTGAAAAGTGCGGGCGGACCGTGCTGTTTGTGCGCCGTGCGGCGGTATCCAGTACGGGATCCGTCGGGAGGCGGAAAATATCACGATGCCGTCTTGACTTGTCATGATAATTGTGTTAAGATAGAATCGTTACCGCGGCATCGGGAGGGACGACATGGAAAAGCGCGTACGGATCGCCGACACGGATCTGTCGGTATCCGCGATCGGTTTGGGAACGGCAATGGCGGGGATCCACTGGGACGGTACCGAAGCCGACCGGATATTCGATGCATTTCTCGATGCGGGCGGCAATCTCATCGACACCGCGCGGGTGTACTCGGACTGGATCCCTCCGGAGATCGGGCGCAGCGAGCGCGTGCTGGGGGATTGGTTCCGGCGGGAGAAGAAGCGCGGCAGGGTCGTGCTCGTCACGAAGGGCGGGCATCCGGAGGCGCGCGGACCGGGCGCCGACGTCCACGTTTCCCGCATGACCGAAAACGATATGCGGCATGACGTCGAAGCATCCCTGAAAGCGATGGGAGTCGATACGATCGACGTCTATCTGTACCATCGGGACGATCGGACGCAGAGCGTGGAAGAAGAGATCGAGACGATGGAAAAACTCCGAAGGGAAGGGAAGATCCGGTATTACGGCTGTTCCAACTGGGATGCCGATCGGATCGCCGCGGCGGACGGCTATGCCCGGAGGATGGGGTACCGGGGCTTCGTCTGCGACGAAGCGCTGCTGAACGCGGGAGTCAAGTACATGAAGCCGCCCGCGGACGATACGCTCAGGGCGATCCGCGGAGATCTGCGGGACTATCACGTGAAGAATGAAAGGATCCTGGCGATCGCTTTCACGAGCGTCGCGGGTGGGTTCTTCCACCGCTTCCTGAGCGGGGGACCGCAGGCGGTCTCCGGCAGTCCGTACTGCACGGAGGGCAACGTCCGGATCGCCGGGAGGATCAGGGACCTGACGCGCCGGTACGACGTCACCGTGACGCAGCTCCTTCTGGCGTTCTTGTGGGTACAGCCGTTTCCCTGCGTTCCGTTGTTCGGACCGCACGGCATGGAACAGCTGCAGGACGCCATGAAAGCGTGGGATACGGCGATCCCGCCGGAAGAACTGGAGCGGCTCTTATGATCTCCGCCGCAAAAGAAACCGACGCAGGTCGGCAAAATATATCCAACGATCATCAAAACGGGAGGCACGGCATGAAAACGATCAAGGACAAGTATCTCGTCGTCGGCGCGGACTTCGCGGGGTATCCGCTGAAGGAAGCCGTCTGCGCGCATCTGCGCGCGAAGGGATGGAAGATCACCGACCTCGGCGTGACCGATCCGGACTCCGACGACACGGAAAACATGTTTCACCGCGTCGGACTGCGGGTCGCGGCACAGGTATCGGAGGGGAACTTCGAGCGCGCGCTCCTCTTCTGCGGGACGGGCATGGGCATCCACATCGCCGCGAGCAAATGTCCCGGGATCCACGCGGGCGTAGTGGAAAGCGTTCCCGCCGCGCTCCGGGCGATCACCGGCAACGGGGTGAACGTGCTCGCGATGGGCGCGTTCTACGTCGCCCCGCAGATGGGCTGCGACATCGCGGACGCGTATCTCGGCGCCGAGCTCGGCTCCGGCTACGAGTGGTGGCACAATTTCTATGAATTTCACAAGCTGGCGATGGACGAGCTCGACGCGTTCGACTACGAGACGTATAAGAAAAACGGCTTCAAGCTCGAACATCTCGGCGATTATCCGCTGAAGCTCGAAACGAAACCGGAGTGACTGCCATGCGTATAAAAGATAAGATATCGCTGGACCTTTCCGGACTGATCGAGCACGGTCCCGTCAACCTCGTCGCCTTCGGCGACAGCGTCACCCACGGCTGCGTCGCTCCGGGAGAGTACGATTATGAAAGCGTGTACTGGAACCGCCTGCGGCGGAAGCTGAACGCCGTCAATCCGTCCATGCCGGTCAACGCCGTCGACGCCGGGATCAACGGGATCACGGCGAAGGCCTCCGTCGGACGGATCGAGCGCGACGTACTGTCTCATCGTCCCGACCTCGTGATCGTCTGCTTCGGGCTGAACGACGTCAACGGTCCGCTCGACGAGTATCTCGCTTCCCTCAAGGAGATCTTCACCGCCTGCCGGAGCGGGGAGAGGGATACGGTGTTCATGACGCCGAACATGCTCAACACGCGCGTCGCGCCGGATACGATCCCGGATTACCGCTCCTACGCCGCCGTTACCGCGGAATACCAGAACGGCGGACGGATGGATCTCTACATGAAGGAGGCGTGCGCGCTCGCCCGGACGTGCGGCGTCACGGTCTGCGACTGCTATGCGGCGTGGAAAAAGCGCGCCGAAACGGAGGATGTCACCATGCTCCTCGCCAACCGGATCAACCATCCCGTCCGGGAGATGCACGAGCTGTTCGCGGAGATGCTCTTCGACGTGCTGCTCAAGGGAGACGCGGACTGAACCGTCGTCGGAACGGGGAACGGATCAGTTCAGTTATAAAAATCATAAAAGACCGCCGCGTTTCCGCGGGCGAAGAAAAGGAGAGTAAGCAATGGAACTTCAGGGGAAAAAAGCCGCGTTTATCGGAGACAGCATCACGCACGGCGTCGGCGTCTCCGATTGGAGAAAATTGTATATGTTCCGGCTGGAAGAGATGGCCGGACTGTCCGAGGTACAGAACTGCGGTCTGTGCGGGACGCGCATCGCCCGGCAGCGCAAGCCGTCGCCGCCGGAATTTTCGTACTGGGACGACGATTTCTGCAAACGTGTCGAGGACATCGACGGGGACGCTGACATCATCGTGGTCTTCGGCGGCACCAACGACTTCGGGCACGGGGACGCACCGCTCGGCACGCCGGACGACCGTACCCCGGATACCTTCTGGGGCGCCTGCCATTATCTGATGAACCGTCTGCTGGAGCGTTTTCTCGGCAAGACGATCGTCATCATGACCCCGCTCCACTGCTCCTCCGAGGACAATCATAAAGTCATCGAAGAGAACGGAGACCGGGTCGTCACCCTGTCCACCTACGTGGACATCATCAAAGCGGCGGCGGCATGGTATGCTCTGCCCGTGCTGGATCTGCATACGCTGAGCGGCATCCAGCCGCGCGTCCCGCTGCTCGCCGAGGCGTACTGCCCGGACGGACTCCATCCGAACGACGCCGGGCACGAGCGGATCGCGAACCTGCTGTATCACTTTTTGCTGAATCTTTGATCCGTCATAGCGGTCGGGGAGACGGCCGCGGGATCATACGGAAAACGGAAAGACCATCCGGGAGGAAAATGATGGACATTCGGGCTAAAGAAATATTCGGCGCGGAGATCCAGTATTTCCACGTGGCGCCGAAGCATTGGGAACGCATCGTCCGTACTTTCGCGGAGTCCGGTCTGCGGACGGTCAACGCGTACGTACCGTGGGAGAAGCATATCGTCGGACCGCCGGATGAAGCGCATCCCGCCGGTGTGCTGGATTTTACGGGAGAGACCGATCCGAAACTGAATCTGCTGTATTTTCTGGAGCTGATCGAGAAATACGGGCTGAACATGAATTTCCGCTGCGGACCGTTCTGCTGCGCGGAGCTCCCGTATGGCGGATGCCCGGAATTTCTCGTGACGGAGGTAAAGGAGATCTTCGCGCTGAACGCGCAGGATGAGCCGACGCAGGGATACTGGATCGCCAAGCCGGGCGGAAGCTGGCAGCCGTCGTACATGCACCCCGTCTATCTGGACTGGTGCCGGAAGTGGATCAACGAGGTCGATAAGATCATCTATCCGCATCTGAAAGTCAACGGCGGCTGCATCACGATGATCAATCTGGACAACGAGATCTCCTATATCTGCCGTGATTCTTTTCTGGACTCGGACTACAACCCCGTCAACGTGGCGCCGGGCGGATACTATCATCAGTATCTGAAAATGATCTACGGCACGCCGGAGAAGCTGCCCTACGCCGCGAAATATAAGGCGTTCGAGGACGTCCCCGCGCCGCGTTCCGTGCCGGAGAGCATCGACGGCGACTTTGCCTATTACGCGGACTGGGTGAAGTTCCAGACGTGGATCATGTGCCGCTTTATCGAAGAACTGCGCGGCATGCACGAGGCGAACGGCATCACGCCGGACAACTGTATCTTCATGACGAATTACGACCCGCACCTGCCGGAGGGCGTGCCCACCCGCATGCCCGATTTCGAGGCGGCGACCCGCGGGATCACGGGGTACGATTTTTACCGCGGCACCTTCATGAGCTATTCCGGGTATCAGTCGATGGCGCGCGTCATGAAGCTGATGACCGATACGCTGCGCTTCCCCTACAGCGCCGAATTCATGGCGGGTACGTGGAACAAAGTCCTCGGCGGCAGAGTGTCCGACGACCACATGCGGTTCATGGCGAGATGCGCGCTGGCGCACGGGTGCAAGGCGATCCAGTGGTATATGTTCCACGACCGCGACGTGTGGAACGATTCCCCCGTGTCGCTCTTCGGACATAAGCGTCCCAGCCTGGACGTGCTTTCTGAGACGCCGGTGATCCTTTTTGACAAGATCAAAGGCTGGGAGAGCATGAAGCCGGTGAACGACATCGCCGTCATCTACGATCTGACCGCCCACATCCATACGACCATCGGCGATCCGATGCCCTGCAACGACTCCACCTTCCCCGTGGGAAAGCCGTCTATCGACGGCGTGCCGTGCGGCAAGGCGTCGCTCGAATACATGGGGCTGTTCCGCCTGGCGGAGCACAACGGCGTGCAGGCGGCGGCGGTGGATATCCTGCACGGGGACGCGGCGCTGTACAAGACGCCGCTCGCCGTATATCCCGGCTCCCCCGTGATCGCGGCGGAAACGGAGGATAAGCTGCGGCGGTACGTGCAGAGCGGCGGCATCCTCGTCGTCACCGGACCTCTCCCGACGCAGTATGAGACGGGGGAGGCGTGCCGCTTCCTCGGCGGTCTGCGGCGCGGTGAGAATCCGCTCGGCGGCGGGCGCGTCGTCGTGGTCGGCGATTACATGGCGCAGGCGGCGTGCGAGGAGGATCCGCCGGAGACCATCGAAGCCTTCGGGAAGATCCTCGCAGACGCGGGCGTGACGCCCGCCGTGCGGATCACGTGCGAGGGACAGCAGTGGGTCGACTGGAAGTCCGGCGGCGGCCTCGGCGTGTACCGGCAGGACCGGATGCTCGGCTCCGCCGTGCTGCAGGTCAGTGAGGAGACGGGCGAGAGGATCCTGTTCGTGCTCAACCATTACCCGGACGCGCACTCGTTCGAGTTGACGTTCTCCGTCCCCTGCAAAAAGCTGATCTGCCTCACGGAGGAATCGGACGCGGACGTGAAGGACGGGCGCGTCTCGCTCGATATCGACCGCAAGAACTGTCAGATCTACCGCGTCGTGTAAGAGCGCGCCGGGCGGACGCCGGGCAGGGAAGGACGCAAGCGAAAACCGCCGGGAGAAGGCGACGCCTTCTCCCGGCGGATCTTTTTGCCGCGGGGCGGACGGGCAGGGAAGGAAGGAAAAAGCCGGTCAGGCGTTGCTGCCTGACCGGCGCGTCGGATCGCAGCGCGTGAATGGATAACGCGGAGTGCGGCTGACGACGGTATGAAAGGACAGTGAGGAAGAGGGGCAAGCGTCAGACAGGCGGAAGAATAATCGTTCCGTTCCCGCCGCCGGTGCCGGTGCCGCCGCCGCTGCCGCCGGTGGTTTCGGCAGTGGTATCGCTTTCGTCCCCGCTGACGTATGTGTATCCGCTTGTCAGGATCATATCAGCCGAGTCAAAACTTATGATCTCGATATTAAGAACTTCATATTCTTCCAAGGTCTGAACCCCTTTCCTATCGGTATGGGTGCGCTGTCTCTGTAATGAAACACCAGTCAGATTATGGTTAAACCTGACTGGCATTTCAAGTTTGCTTGATCGGTTTACGGATCGTTGTTTATGAGGGTTTCCTCAGAACTCCTCATCACCGGGATCCATATCACCAGAAGTAATGATAATATCGTCGGTTTCAATATAGAGGATCTCCAAAACAAGACTTTCGTACTTTTCCATTGTGATTTCTCCTTTCAGAAATATACTGAAACGTAAACCTTACGGATTGTTCGCGAGATAGGTATTAGCAGCCTGATTGTAATAATACAATGCCGCAATAGCCGTCAACTTATCAGTCTTGTTTGCATTGTTGGGATTAGCAAGTGAGATGTAAACGTAAGACAGGACGCAAGCTCTCACCGTGACCTCGTCGTCAAAAGTAAACAACGCAGCGTTACTGGAAAAATCATCAAGATCACCGGGGCCGATATCACCACGAGACTTGACAACATCATTGACTTTGACTACCAGATTGGTTCTGGCATAGAGGTTCAGGTTGAGCACGCAGCGAGCGGTAACACCATCCGGAACCGAACGGATAGGTGCATACTGCGCAACCGCAGACTTAACTTCATCAAGATCAATGGAAGACAAAGTCAAACCCACGCTGGTATCTCCGTCAACAATCACATCAGAAATCTCCGCATGCTGTTTGCCGTCGTTGATATCGTTTCTTGCCTGATAAATGAAGTAACCGTAAGCGTGAAGCGCGTCGACGAGATCATAAATATCTCCGCTGGGATATGCCAACTTATAATCCATGATGGCCTTCAGCGCGGTATAAGACTTGGCCGTTCCCTTTTCCTCGGTGCCGACGATGATATGCGCGGTGATCGTATCGCCCATCTCAAGCGGGTTGATCTCGCAGTTAAAATAAGCCTCACGTGCGCTGGAACCCGGAATATTCGGAGTTGCAGATACGGTGACTTCCCTATTGACTGTATCATCAGGACCGACAGTGAACTTAACGCTGACGGTAGACGGATCTTCGATACAAGCCGGAATACTGATATGGAACATCACGCCGATCATATCGGAAAGCATGAGCCTATGATCGCCCATGACCGCGGGAAGGAGGTTGTTCACATCCGGACCATTGCTCCCATTGTAGTTAAACGTCGTGAGGCTGGAGCAGCCGTCAAACGCGCCGGGACCGAACGAAACATTATTTGATTTTTTCAGATCAACCGTAGTAAGGCTCGAGCAACCACTGAAAGCGTTTTCTCCAACCGTTTCTAGTGTTGAAGTTTTACCAGGCAGAACAAAGGACGTAAGATTCGTGCAGCCTTCAAAAGCGCCATCGCCGATATTTACAATATGCTGAGAGTTGCCGTTGCCGTGTGCACCCCACGTAACGGTGGTAAGATTCTTCATATTCTTGAAAGAATACGCTACGATTGTATTGACGCCCTGATCGATCTTTACTGTAGTAACACTGCTTGCAAAACTTGCGAAGTCATCCGGGTTATAGCCATCTTGTTCGATCTCTAGTGTTCCACCACTATATGACCAACCAGTTCCTGATTCGGCAATCACCACCGGCGTCAGTCCCAGCACCATTACCAGCGCCAGGCAAATGCTGAGAATTCTCTTTTTCATCGCTGTAAAAACCTCCGTAAAATTGTGGATACATATATGTCCCCATATACATACGCCTATATTATACCACATAATCGCGGAATTGCAAGAGTTTTTCAAAAAAAAGTTCATACTGTTTCGAGTTTTTTTTGCGGACGGACGGTCCGTTCTTTTCATTATATATATGAGCCGCCGCCGGGAACGATAACGCGCGTTATCCGGCCTCCGCGCGGGGTTGACGCGGAGGTGGGGCGCTTTGCCTCAATATATTGTATCCGGACGCCGCGGGACGGGGGGGCGCCGTCCCTTCGGCGGAACATTTCGCGCCGCCCTCTTGCAAAATCGCGCCCGGTCTGCTATAATGGCACAAAGACTCCCGCCGGACGGCGGGAGGAAGGAGGGAACGCCGGTGGAATCGATACTCATCACGGGCGCGGGCGGCGGCATGGGGCAGGCTGCCGTCGGGCTTTTCGCGTCGCGCGGGTACCGCGTGTTCGCCCTCGACCGGGAGGAATGCCCCGCGCGGGAGAACGTCGTCCCGCTCCGGGCGGACGTGACCGACGCGGAGAGCGTCGCCGCCGCCGCGGACGCCGTGCGCGCCGAGGCGGGGGAGCTGTCCGGGATTCTGCATCTGGCGGGGATCTATCTGCTCGACTCGCTCGCCGAGATCCCGCCGGAGCGGTTCGGGCGCGCGTTCGCCGTGAATCTCGGCGGCGCGTATCTGGTGAACCGGACGTTTCTTCCGCTGCTCAAGCAGGGGGCGCGCGTGATCCACGTGACGAGCGAGCTCGCCGTGCGGGATCCGCTCCCGTTCACCGGTCTGTACGGGATCACGAAAACGGCGCTCGACAAATACGCCTACTCTCTGCGCATGGAGCTGCAGCTGCTCGGCATCCGGGTTTCCGTGCTCCGGGCGGGCGCCGTCGACACGGGGATGCTCGGGGAATCCGAGCGGCAGCTCGACGCGTTCTGCCGCGGCACGGCGCTGTACTCCGTCAGCGCGGCGCGCTTCTCGCGCATCGTGCGCTCGGTCGAGGCGCGCCGCGTGCCGCCCGAGCGGATCGCACAAAAGCTCTGGCGCATCATGCGGGCGAAGGATCCGCGCTTTGCGTACTCCGTGAACCGCAGTCCGTGGCTCGTTCTGTTCGATATGCTGCCGATGCGCGCGCGGTTCGCCGTGATCCGCGCGATCCTGAAAGCGCCGGAGGAGAGCCGCCGCGCGGCGAAGCGGTAAAAAAAACATCTGTACAAACGGGTCGAAAAATGATATAATATAGACGTTCCCCCCGCGTGCGGCTCGGTCCGCGCAAATCCGTGACGACAGGTATGACGATGATTCGGAAAGTATTCAGGCAAATGCTGCTGACGCAGATCGTTTCTTCCATGACGGTCATGCTCTGCATGCTGATCGACAGCATCATGATCGGGCGCTTCCTCGGCGTCGGCGCCATGAGCGCGTACGGGCTGGCGGCGCCGGTTTTGCTCGTGTTCGCCGCGTTCGGCAGCATGCTTTCCGCCGGCGTACAGGTGCTGTGCGGCAAGGCGATGGGCAGCGGCGACAAGGACGCGGCGAACGCCTGCTATTCGGCGTCGGTCATCCTTGCGGCGGCCGTGTCCGCGGTCGGCCTGAGCGCCGTCCTTCTGTTTCTCGATCCGATCTGCACGATGCTCGGCGCCGGGACGGCGGAGGCGGGAAACGAGGTGTTCCGGCTGACGCGGGATTATATCCGCGGCTTCATCATCGGCGCGCCCGCGTTTCTCTTCGCGCAGATCATGGTGCCCTACCTGCAGCTTTCCGGCAACCGGGCGCGCGTCGTGGCGGCGGTCGGCATGATGACGGCGGCGGACGTCCTGTTCGATATCCTGAACGTCTTTGCCTTTCACGGCGGCACCTTCGGCATGGGGCTCGCATCCAGCCTGAGCTACTATATCGCGTTCGTTATCGGGCTATTGTTCTTCGTGCGGCGCGCCTGCACGTTCCGCCTCCGTCCCCGTCTGGTCGACGCCGGGACCTGCGCGGCGCTTCTCCGGTACGGCGTTCCCACGGTCGTCAACCAGATCAGTCTCGTGCTTCTGGTGTTCGTTCTGAACAAGATCCTTCTGCAGGTCGGGCAGAATCTCGCCGTGGCGGCGTTCTCGGTCGTTTCCACCGTCGGCAACATCTGCTACTGCTTCGGCTCCGGCGTCGCCTCCGTCGCGCTGCTTTTGTCCTCCATCTTCTACGGCGACGAGGACCGGACGGCGCTGTATACGCTCATACGGACGATGACGTTCTACGCCGTCGTGCTGGATCTGGCGGTCATCGCCGCCGTGCTCGCGTCGGCGCCGCTCCTCGTCCGCCTGTTCCTGACCGACAATCCGGAGGCGTACGCCATGGCGGTCTTCGGCGTGCGGCTGTTCTCGCTCTCTCTTCTGCCCAGCGCCCTCAACACCACCTTCAAGAATTACTACCAGGGCGTGAATAGGACCGCTTTCTCCGAAGCGATCTCCGTGATGCAGAATTTCGCTTTCACGGCGCTGTCCGCGTTCCTTCTCAGCCGCGTCCTCGGCACGACCGGCGTATGGCTCGGCTATCTGTGCGGGGAAACGCTGACGTTTCTCATCATCTGCGCCGTCGTGTGGATAAAGAACCGTTCCGTCTCGCTGACGCCGGCGGCATTTTCCCTTCTTGGGACGGATTTCGGCGCAAGAGAAGGGGACTATCTGGAAATGACCGTACGGAACGCCTACCAGGCGGTCGAGGCGTCGCAGAAGGCGCAGGCGTTCTGCCTCGCCCACGGCGAATCGCCGCGGAACAGCTCGATGATCTCGATCTGCATCGAGGAAATGACGGAGAACATCGTCAAGCACGGGTTCACGAAGGACAACCGCGAGCATACGATCGATATCCGCCTGCTCTTCAAAAACGGTCAGCGGATGATCCGTATCCGCGACAACTGCGTGAACTTCGACCCGATCGGCTATCTGGAGCTGCACAAGTCGGACGATCCGAGCGCGCATTTCGGGATCCGCACGGTCATGAAGATGGTCAAGAACGCGGACTACGTCAATTCGCTGGGGCTGAACAACCTTACTCTCGTTCTGTAACGGGAAAACGCCGGGGGCGTTCCCCCGGCGTTTTCCTTGTATTCTCTCCGATCCGCGCCTTTACAGGCAGAAGAATTTTCCGGCGTCGATGCCGTAATGCCTGAAATGCTCCTCCGCTTCACGGTAGACGCGCCCGTCGGCGTGGAGATCGTGGTTGTCGCTGCCGACGGAGAGCGTGACGCCCGCGTTCTGCAGATCCGCGCACCAGCCGAGATAACTGTCGCGGAAGCTTTCCGGATACGGCAGGATCACGGCGCCGAGATTCAGCTCGAACGCGACGTTGTTCTCCAGAAGCGCCGCCTGCAGCTCCCCGCGCATCTTTTCACTGACGACGGCGGGAAAGTCGAAGAAGGGGTTTGCCTCCACGTCGCCGACGAGCGGGTTCCACCACAGAAAATGCGCCAGGATATCGGTCTGCGGGAAGGCGGCGGCGAAGAGATACTGTCGGAAATACTCGCCGACGACGTACCCGGCGTCGTGTCCGACGTACAGCGGCCAGTGGACGCCGGTGACGACGTATTCGACGCCGTATTTTTCGCAGAATCCCGCGTCCGCGCCGATCCAGGGCCTGGCGTTTTTCGGGCATCCCTCGCGTATGCCGTAGATCGGGGATCCGACGTAGTCGCCGCGGGCGATCCGATCGGCCTCCCACTCGGACATGACGGAGGCTTCGACGCCGAAGTGGAAACGGCCGCGCAGCTCCGGATGCGCGGCGAGCACCTCGTCGTACGCCTTGCGCGACCGGGCGATATCGGCGTCCTGCAAGTGCGTGTGGAGATGATCCGTGACGCCGAAATCGGTGATGCCGTTCGCCCGCTGTTCGGCGGGCAGATCGGACGTTTTCATGCAGGCCTCGTCGCAGCTGTGCTCCGTGTGCATGTGCCAGTCCGAGGTGATCTTATACGTTCTTTCCTTGTTCCCGTTTTCCATTCCGTGCCTCCCGCGTGGTCGTTTGTCGCCATTATTGTACCACCCGGGACGCCGGATGTCAAACGGTTCCGGGCAGTATCGCGCAATAATTCTGAATATACGAAAAAAACGGAGGGTGCATCATGTTTTTCGACATCCACGCGCACGTTTACAAATATCCCTACAGGGTCCCGGACGGAGCGGGCGGCACGAGATACGTCATGCCGACGCCGGAACAGCTTGCGGTCCGCCATGCGGAGCTGAACATCACCGGCGCGGCGCTTTTGCCCGTTCTCGGGCCGGAGCTGTACGTTCCGCAGTCGGTCGGCGAGCTGATCGACATCGCGGACGCGTCCGGCGGAAAGTACGTCGCGTTCTGCAACGTCGATCCGCGCGCCCTGACCAACTCCTCGGACGCGCCGCTCGGCATCCTGTTCGACCAGTACGTCGAGCAGGGCTGCAAGGGAATCGGCGAAGTGATGCCCAATATGGAGTGGAAGGATCCCAAGATGCAGAACCTGCTGCGGTGCGCGGAGAAGGCGGGGCTCCCGCTTTTGTTCGATATGACGGCGTGCCTCGGCTGTGAGTACGGGATCTACGACGATCCCGGCATGCCGCAGCTGGAGGCGTGCCTCGACCGGTTCCCGGATCTCATCTTCATCGGTCACGGCCCGGCGTTCTGGGCGGAGATATCGACGCTCCGCGAGGAAAGCGACAGAAGGAAGTATCACCCGAATTACCCGATCATCGCCGAGGGCAGGGTGGCGTACCTGATGCGCCGTTATAAAAATCTGTGGGTGGATCTGTCGGCGGGCAGCGGCGCCAACGCGATGATGCGCGACATGACGTACGCCGGGCAGTTCATGCGGGAATTCAGCGACCGGATCCTGTTCGGGACGGATATCTGTTATCCCGATCAGAAGGTCCCTCAGCCGAAGATCCTGTTCACTCTCCTGGACAACGGGAGCATCACGCAGGATATGTTCGACGACATCGCCCGCCGCAACGCGTACCGGCTGCTGAAGCTCTGAACGCCGTCAGCGCAACGCCGCCGCGGTCCTTCGGGACAGCGGCGGTCGTTCTGCGTATGCGAACGGTATTTACACGATCCGATTTCTGTGGTATAATTAGTTCGATACATGATCCGGGAGGGTACTGGTTTATGAAGAAATATGTGTGGATCCGGATTGCGGCGGCGGCGCTTGCCGCCGCTCTGGCGTGTCTGTGCGTCGGGTGCGGGAAGAAAGCCGAGACGCGGAGCGCGCAGGAGATCATCGAGGAGATGGTCGTCGATTACGGTACGTACGGCGACGAGGCGAACGATCATATCACGAAGCTGTTCGGCGAACTGAAAGGCGTGGACAAGGACGCCGCCGGGCGCTGGGACCGCATCATGGCGCTGTGGCAGTCGTCGGGCACGGGGACACATATCCATTACGACGCGCCGGTCGAGAGGCTTCCCGATACGGATGAGCTGTGCTTTGTCGTGCTCGGCTTCCAGCTTGCGCCGGACGGCTCCATGCGCGAAGAGCTGATCGAGCGGCTCGCGGTCGCATTGCGCTGCGCGTCGCAGTATCCGCAGGCGCTCATCGTCTGTACCGGCGGCGGCACGGCGTCGGAAAACGAATCGGCAACGGAGGCCGGGAGGATGGCGGAGTGGCTGATCGAAAACGGCGTTTCCGCCGACCGGGTGATCGTGGAGGACAAGTCCCGCACCACGGCGCAGAACGCGATCTATACCTGCGATATCCTCGCAGAGCGGTATCCGCAGGTGAAGAAGCTCGTCATCGTTTCCAGCGATTACCACATCGCCACCGGGACGCTGCTCTTCGGCGCCGAGGCGATCCTGCGCGCGGAGAAAGTCGGCGAGGAGACGGTCGAGGTCGTATCGAACGCCGCGTGGAAGGCGCCTTCCGGCACGCTCTCCCGCATGTTCCAGGCGGGGGCGCTGATCGAGCTTTCCGGCGACGCGGAGACGGCGTACGAGATCTACTTCGACAATTACGACATCCACGAGCTGCCGCCACTGGAGTGACGCTCGGCGGCGAGAGAAGAAATGAAGAAGAAGCTGTTTTCGGGGATACCGGAGCTCAGCGGACGGCGGCTGTGCATGAAGCGGCTGACGCAGGATCACGCACAGGACCTGCGGGAGCTCGCCGGAAGCGAGGCGGTGTACCGCTATCTCCCCACCTTTCTGTTTGAGCGCAGATATGCGGACGCGCCCTATGTGATCCGCCGTCTCTACGACGAGTGCTGGAAAGAATAGATCATTCTCGGCGTGTTCCTCGACGGCGGCTTCTGCAGCCTTGCGGAGATGTACGGATACCGCGATCCGATCCATAAGATCAGCGTCGGTTATCGCTTGCTCGAACGCTGCTGGGGGCAGGGGATCGCCAGCGAGGCGCTCGGCATGATGATCGACTATCTGTACGGCGAGACGGATATCGAGATCATCACCGCCAGCACGATGATCGAAAATCAGGCGTCCGCCAGGGTCCTGACCAAGAACGGATTTCCCCTCGTCGCGCACGCGGTCGGGGAAGACTGGGGCTACGGTCAGCCGACGATCGCCGACAAGTGGATCCGCTGAGGGAGCAGATCAGACCACACAACATCATTGGGAGGAAAAAACGTTGGAGACAAAAAAAAATATCATTCGTCCGGAGAGAAAAGAAGAGTACCGAGAGGTCGAGAACCTGATCCGCGAATCGTTCTGGAACGTATACCGCCCGGGGTGCAGCGAGCATTACGTGATCCACGTGCTCCGGGACGATCCGGCGTTCGTGCGCGAGCTGGATTTCGTCATGGAGCAAAACGGGACCCTGATCGGACAGAACATGTTCATGAAGACGATCATCGAAGCGGACGACGGCCGCGTGATCCCCGTTTTGACGATGGGACCGATCTGCATCACGCCGCCGCTGAAGCGGCAGGGCTACGGGAAGGCGCTGCTCGATCACTCGCTCGTCAAAGCGACGGAGATGGGGTTCGGCGCGGTGCTGTTCGAGGGGAATATCCGCTTTTACGGAAAGTGCGGATTCGACTACGCGCGACGATTCGGCATCCGGTATCACGACCTGCCCGAGGGAGCGGACGATTCGTTCTTCCTCTGCCGGGAGCTGATCCCGGGATATCTGAACGGCGTCACCGGCGTGTATCAGACGCCGCAGGGTTATTACGTCAAGGACGAAGACGTCGAGGCGTTCGATCGGGGTTTCCCGCCGAAGGAGAAGCAGAAGCTTCCGGGACAGCTCTTTGACTGACGCGATCGGCGGGGAGCGGCGGATGACGCTCGAAACGAAGCGGCTGCGGCTTATCGTCGCGTCGCGGGACGAGATGGAGCGGTATATCGGGGCGGAGACCGACGCGGAGCTGGCGCAGGCGTATAAAGAGATGCTGGAGGGAGCCCTCGCGCACCCGGATCAGTGGGTGTGGTACGCGATCTGGACGATCGAGCAGAAAGACGGCGCGCACGCGGGAGATCTTTCCTTCAAGGGATTCGGCGCGGACGGCGCGGTCGAGATCGGCTACGGCATCGACGAAGGATACCGCGGACGGGGCTACGCCGCGGAAGCGGTCGCCGCCGCCGCGGCGTGGGCGCTGCGGCAGGAGGGCGTGACGCGCGTGGAGGCGGAAACGGCGCCGGACAACCGGGCGTCGCAGCGCGTCCTTGAAAAATGCGGTTTTGTCCCGACCGGGACCGTCGGCGAGGAAGGTCCGCGCTTCGTGAAAAGACGGACCGATCCGGCGGCGGGAGGAGGAACGCATGGCGTTTGACTTCAAAAAAGAGTATAAGGAATTCTATCTGCCGAAGAGCGAGCCGCGGATCGTGCGGGTACCGAGCGCGAATTATATCGCCGTCCGCGGAAAAGGAGATCCGAACGAAGCGGGCGGCGCGTATCAGCGGGCGATCGGCGTACTGTACGCGGCGGCGTACACGCTGAAAATGAGCTGCAGGACGGACTACCGCATCGAGGGATTTTATGATTACGTCGTGCCGCCGCTGGAGGGCTTCTGGCGGCAGGAAGGCGCTTGCGGGATCGATCGTTCCGATAAGTCGTCCTTTCATTGGATCTCCGTCATCCGCCTCCCGGATTTCATCACGGAGAAGGATCTGGCATGGGCGGCGGATACGGCGGAGAAAAAGAAAAAACTCGACTGCTCGGGCGTCGAGTTTCTGACGGTCGACGAGGGGCTCTGCGTACAGATCATGCACGTCGGTCCGTTTGACGACGAGCCGGCGACCGTGGCGCTCATGGACAGGTACGCCGCGGAAAACGGGTACGAAAACGATTTTTCGGACAGCCGCCTCCACCACGAGATCTACCTTTCGGACGCGCGGAAGGTCCCGTCGGAGAAATGGAGGACGGTGATCCGCCATCCGATCCGGCGCGCATGAAGCCGCCGCTTACCGGTAATACTTGTCCACGCCGCCGTAGCCGACGATCCGTTTGCCCTCCCGCGTTTTCCGGATAAAGCTCGTCAGCCTTTTCTCAAACTCCGCGGGGCGTTTTCTCGCGGCGTCGATATAGGCGACGCGGATCCTTTTGTACGGCTCCGGAAAGGACTGATAATTGTGCCACGCGTCCTCGTCCCGCCGGATCGCGTCGAGGATGTCCTCGGGAAAGACGAAGGGCGCGCGGATGATCTCCTCGACCGACGGCAGGATCTTCGGGTGGATCAGCCCCTGCGCGCAGAGGGCGGTCAGACGTTCGATATTGGGCTGGGAATACGCGCTGCCTTTCCGCCGCGGCGTGAAGCGGCGCAGCTGATGCGTCCCGTCGAGCGTTCCCGCGCGCCCGTCGATCCATCCGAAGCACAGCGCTTCCTCGACCGCGTCGTTGTAGGAGACGCCGGTCTCCTCCGCGTCCGACGAGGGGAACACGAACCATACCTCGGTCTCGGTCTCAAAATGATCTGCAAGCCATTGCCGCCACTGCCGGCGGTCGGTGCAGAAAAGGATCTTCTTTTCGTCCATGGGATCACCTCGCCTTTCGTATCCGTCCGCTTTGATCGCGCCGGGAACGTTTTTTATTATAGCAAAGCTCCCGGCGCCTGTCAAGCGCCGTTTTTTGATTTCCGAGGCGTCCGATTCGCGGAAAAACATTGACTTTTTTTCACTTTTGATGTACAATAGAGCAACCCAAAAAGGGAGGTATCCATATGATCAGAACGAACGTCGTGTACCTGAGCGTGCTCAAGGGGATCGCTTACCGTCAGAAGCTTCCGTCCGGCGGCTCCGGGATCGTCATCATCCGCGAGGGGTGTGCCCAGCCGGGTATCGCTTCCATCAGCAAGACGTCGGGAGAAGCCATCCCCGCCGCCAATATGCCGAAGGATCTGTTCCCAGAGGAGGCTTTCAAGGAGGCGATCGCTCTCACGGCCGGTCTGCCCTACAGAAAGCTGGGCGGCGTCCAGTGGAAGGGCGAGACCGTCTCCGAGACGGAGGCCGCGCCGGAAGAAGCCGTACCCGAACAGGTCGTCGTAGACAGCGCCGAGTACGAGAAGATCGTGGAGAAATATACGGACAAGGACGGCAAGCTTTCCTATGCGCTTCTGAACAAGGATCTGATCCGGTTCGCGCATGCGAGCCGCGTCGTCCGTCAAATGCTGGACGAGGGCGGAAAGCAGAAGGAGATCAGCCGCTACGTCGTCTCGGCGAAATTCCGTGCCGTCACCGGGAACAAAAAGCTGTCGGACGAGCAGGCGATGAAGATGGCCGAGCTGCTCGACGAGGTGAGCCCGAAGGGCGCGTTCAAGGAGCTGAACGGCGAGATCCGGCGGAGCCTGAAGGCGCGCAAGGAGTAAGACGGATCCGTTTGCATTGCCGGCGGAGCAGGGAGCGACCCTGCTCCGCCTTTTTTGCTGCCGATCCCGCCGAAATACCCGCGCGGACGATGCGAAAAAACTTGACAGGACGGCGGTACGGCGGTATAATAAACGTGTATTTATGCGCCGTATGCGCTTTTGCCGTTTCCCCGGCGCCGCGCGGAGAGCGCATACGATCTCCATTTCCATTTTGTTTATGAAAAGGGGATATCCCATGAAACGCATTTTCGCCCTGATTCTTGCATTTCTTATGCTTTTGCCGCTCGCGGCGTGCTCGTCGGACAAGCCGTCGACGCCCGCGGATATCTCCTCCGGCACCGGGACGCCCGCCGATCCCGGAACGGCGGCGCCCGACACGGAGCCCGCCGAGACGGAACCAGCCTTCGATCCGGGCGACGTCGACGACTTGCCCGCCGGTCTCGATTTCGGCGGCGCGGCCGTTAGGATGACGAAGCTGGGGCTGACCAGGGAAGAGGACAGTCCGGACCGGTACGAATCCGCCGTGTACGAGCGGCAGCTCGCCGTGTCCGAGCGGCTGAACGTCAAACTCGAAGAGGTCTCCGGCGGGAACTGGGTCAATACGATCCGCGCGCAGGACGACGCCTTTCAGCTCTGCAGCACGCGCTGCGTGTATATCTACGAGTACGCGGCGGAGGGGCTGGCGTACCTCTGGACGGATCTCGATTATCTGGACTTCTCAAAGAATTACTGGTTCGATTTCATCAACGAGAACCTGACGATCGGCGGGAAGCTGTGCACCGCCGTCGGCGCGTACAATATCACCTCCTACGACTATACGCACGTCATCCTGTTCAATAAGCGGCTGATCGAGAACTATACGCTCGAGGATCCGTACGGGCTCGTCCGCTCCGGTCAGTGGACGTGGGACAAGTTCACGGAATTCGGCCGCCGCGGCACCTACGACGTGGACGGCGACGGCGCCATGACGGCGGAGGACGCGTGGGGCTTCTACGCGGGTATGAAGGAGCTCCCGCAGCAGCTCCTCATTTCCGCCGGATTCACGATCATCTCCAAGGATGAGGACGACATCCCGTACTTCGACCTCGATATGAACGAGCCGTTCATCTCGATGTACGACAGGATGCTGAAGATGATGTACGGCGAAGGCTTCTGGAACAACTGGAACGACGGGGATATCTCCGAGACGGGGCTGAGGAATTTCCAGGAGGACCGCGGACTCATGATCGACGTCACCTTCAGCGCGATCAACAGCCTGCGCGACATGGACGCCGACTTCGGCGTGCTCCCGTATCCGAAATACACGGAGGAGCAGGAGAATTATCTGACCCGCATCGAGGATATCTCGCTGTCGATGATCCCGGTCACGTGCACCGTGGAGGAAGCGAACCGGATGGCGGCGGTTCTCGAGGCTTTGAGCAGCTACGGGATCCGCTACACGATCCCCGAATACTACGAGGTCCGTCTGAAGACGAAGTACGCCCGCGACCAGGAGTCCGGCGAGATGTTCGATATCATCATGGCGAACCGCGTCTTCGACCTCGGCGTGGCGATCGCCAAGAAGCCGGAGCAGGTGCTGCGCGAGATCTTCGGCGGCAACAAGCAGTCCAAGCTCGTTTCCACGCTCGCCGGGCAGGCGGGCGCCGTCGAGGAAGCGATGGATACGATCATCTACGGCTTCGAGGACAACCTGCACAGCATCCACTGAGACGGCGGCGCATTGAAGAAAAAACGGCGGATCCTGCCGTATTCAAAGGAGATATGACGATGAAACGCATTCTCGCGCTGATGCTGGCACTTCTTATGCTGATCCCGCTCGCGGCGTGCTCGTCGGACAAGCCGTCGACGCCCGCGGATACCTCCTCCGGCACCGGGACGCCCTCCGATCCCGGAACGGCGGCGCCCGACACGGAGCCCGCCGAGACGGAGCCGGAGTTCGATCCCGGATGGGTCGACGATCTGCCGAAGGATCTCAACTTCGGCGGCGCGTCCGTTACGTTCGCGGGTCTCAAGGACATGCGGATGACGATGGAGGAGGACAGCGCCGACCGGTACGAGTCCGCCGTGTATGAGCGGCAGCTTTACGTTGCCGAGCGGCTGAACGTCAAGATCGAAGAGGTCTTCACGAGCCTCGCCAACTGGACCGCCGCAGTCCGCGCGAACGACGATACGTATCAGTACTGCAGTACCCGAAGCGTATATATTTACGAATATTCGGCGGAGGGGCTCGCGTACCTCTGGACGGATCTCGATTATCTTGATTTCACGAAGGATTACTGGTTCGATTATATCAACGAAAAGCTGACGGTCGGCAACAGGGTCGTCACCGCCGTCAGCGCCGCCAACATCAACTCCTACGCCAACACGACGGTCATCCTCTTCAACAAGAAGCTGATCGAGGACTACGCGCTCGAGGATCCGTACGAGCTCGTCCGGAGCGGAAAATGGACGTGGGACAAATTCGCGGAGTTCGGTCATAAGGCCACCTTCGATCTGAACGGCGACGGCGCCATGACGAAGGACGACGACGCGTGGGGCTACTACGGACAGGGCAGACAGGTCGTGCAGGATCTCATCATCTCCGCGGGACAGCTGCTCGTCTACAAAGACGCGGACGATATCCCGTACTTCGATCTCGACATGAACGAGGAGTTCATCAACGTCCTCGACCGCGCCATCAAGATGATGTACGACGGCGATCCCTTCTGGAAGCACTGGGACGACGGGGATATCTCCGAGTCCGGCGTCGCGGCGCTGCAGGAAAACCGCGCGCTGATGCTCGACTGCACGTTCTACTCTATCGACAAGATGCGCGAGATGGACGCCGATTTCGGCGTGCTCCCGTATCCGAAGTATTCGGAGGATCAGCAGGCGTATGACTGCCGTATCCTCGACCTCGCTCTGAGCATGTTCCCGAGCCCGGCGTCGCTCGAATCGGTGAACCGCATGGCGGCGGTGCTCGAGGCGATGAGCAGCTACGCGATCCGCTACACGATCCCCGAATACTACGAGATCCGCCTGAAGACGAAGTACGCCCGCGACCAGGAGTCCGGCGAGATGTTCGACATCATCATGTCCAACCGCGTCTTCGACCTCGGCGTGGCGATCGCCAAGGAGCCGGAACGCGCCGTCCGCGAGATCTTTGTGGACAAGAACAATCACACCAAGATCGTGTCGCGGCTTTCCGGCAAGGCGGACGCCATCATCGAGGCGATGGACGCGATCGTCGACGGCATTCTGAACATGCAGAGCGTGCATTGAATTTTCGCCCGGAGGCAGGGGCCGTCTGGTTCCTGCCTTTTCCGCGGCCGTATTCTTATTATAAATATTCAGCCGACAGATCGGCGGAAAACCGAGGTATACCGTCATGCAGCTGCAGATCCTGACACCGCACGAAAACGAGGAGATCTCCTTCTTCACCGACGTGCAGAAAAAGTTCGTCGAGGGAGATCTCGCATACCGCCTGTCGATCGTGGACAGGACGCTCGAGTATGAAAAACTGTACGGCGAAGGCTTGGATCGCTCCGCCTCCGCGCCGCTCTTCATGGCGTGGACCGCCGAGGCCGGCGCGGAGTACTACGTCGCGCAATTCATCCGCCGGGACGGGAACGTGCTTTCGCGCCGCACGGAGGAGACTTCTATCCGGATGCCGTACCTCCATACCGCGTGCGCGTACGTCTGCCGCGTCACCGCGTACCGGGACGGGGAAGTCATCGCCGTGTCCGACGACGTCCCGTTCACGACGGCGGACGAGCAGCCGCGCTTCGTGTACGCGCCGAACGTCTCCAACGTCCGCGACATCGGCGGCTGGAAAACGACGGACGGACGGCGCGTGAAGCAGGGCATGATGTTCCGCGGCACGGAGCTGGAGCCGAATTTCCATCTGACACAAGACGGCATGCGCATCATGGCCGAGGAGCTCTGCCTGAGAAGCGATTTCGATCTGCGCGGAGGCGGAGGCACGAGCGAGGAGGGCGTCCTCGCCCCCTGGGGCGTGAAGCGGATCTACGCGCCGTTCGGCGCGTACCGCGGCGTCGTCGTGCCGGACGTCCGCGTGGAGGAGCGCCGGCAGGAGGCGTGCGATATCTTCCGGCTTTTGTGCGATCCGTCGATCTATCCGCTGTACTTCCACTGCTGGGCGGGCGCGGACCGCACCGGGACGATGGCGTATCTCATCCTCGGCTTCCTCGGCGTGCCGGAGGAGAACTGCGTGCTCGATTACGAGGCGACGTCGCTCTCCGTGTGGGGCGAGCGCTCCCGCAATTATCCGGAATTTGCCGATACCCGGGAGGCCTTGCGGCGCGAGTACGGCGCGGACGGCGCGGATCTGCAGACGCAGGTGCGGCGTTATTTCCTCGACATCGGGCTGACGGAGGAGGAGCTGAAGGTACTGTCCGATACGCTGCTGACGGATGAATAAAGAGAATACAGGAGGATCGAGCATGATCCCGTTTGTGACCTACGAGCAGTTCGGCGCGAAGGGGGACGGCGTCACGGATGACATGCCCGCCGTCGCCGCCGCGCACGCCTACGCCAACGAGCACGATCTCCCCGTCCGCACCGCGCCGGACGCGCGATACTATATCGGCGGACGCGCGCTGACGGCGGAGATCGCCACCGATACGGATTGGGGCAATTCCCGCTTCGTGATCGACGACCGCGCCGTCGAGGACCGAAGAGCGCCGGTCTTCCGCGCCGTCAGCCGCCTCGCGCCGCTGGAGCTGGTGATCACGTCTCTGCACCGGGGACAGAAGAACATCGGATTTGCGCCCGGCGCGGACTGCTACGTCGTCGTCCGGCAGTCGAGTATCCGCCGCTATATCCGGCGCGGACTCAATCAGAACGACGGAACGCCGCAGACGGACTGCTTCGAGGTGAAGGCGGACGGTACGATTGTCCACGAGCTTTTGTGGGATTTCGACGCGATCGATTCCGTCTCCGCCTGCCCCATCGAGGAGAAGACGCTTTTTATCCGCGGCGGGCACTTCACGACGATCGCCAACGGCGAGCCGTCCGCCTACAACTACTACGAGCGCGATATCGTCGTCTCCCGCTCGAACACGGAACTGCGCGATATCCGCCACGAGGTGACCGGCGAGGGCGAGACCGGCGCGCCGTACAGAGGCTTCATCAGCATCTCCGGCTGCGCCCGCGTCACCGTGCGCGACTGCTTCCTCGCCTCCCACAAGACGTACTACACGATCGGTTCCGCCGGAAAGTCCGTGTCGATGGGTTCGTACGATATCAATATCTTCTCCGGCTGCGATATCCTGTTCAAGGACTGTTATCAGGACGGCATCCTCGACTCGTCCCGCTGGGGGATCGTCGGCTCCAACTTCTGCAAATACGTCACCTTCGACGGCTGTACCTTCTCCCGCACCGACGCGCATCAGGGCATGTACAATTATACGGTCCGCCGCTGCACGCTCGGGCATATGGGGGTGAACGCGATCGGCTTCGGCCGGCTGACGATCGAGGACAGCGTGATCTGCTGCGGCAGGCTCATCGGCTTCCGTTCCGACTACGGCTCCACCTGGCACGGCGACGTCGTGATCCGCAACGTTCTCTGGCGTCCGGGCCGGACCGGTTCGCCGTGCGCCTTCCGCTTCTCCAACGACGGCCAGCACGATTTCGGCTACGACTGCGCCATGCCGGATACGATCACCGTAGACGGGCTGACCGTGGACGATACCGAGACGCCCGGAGACGGAGGATTCTATTGGTTCAGCGATTATAATCCGCTCGTCAACGCGGAGAACAGGGACACGTTCAGAGCGCCCTATCCGCTCGCGCCGTGCCGCGAATTGAAGATCCGCTGTGTGGAGACGCTCCGCGGCGCGAAGGGAAAGCTGTGCCCGAACGAAAACCTGACGCCCGTCGGACGCGTCTCGGAGGAGTGAACGGGGAAGGGGAGTTCCCCGCCGGAAACGTCCGATCCCAAATAAAAAAACAGCACCGCAGGGGGGTGTCCCTTGCGGTGCTGTTCTTGTTTTCCTTTCGTGCGGCGGCCGGCGGCGGTCATTCCAGATCGAGAAGCGTCTCGATCGTCCTGTCGTAGATGTTCAGAACCTCCTGGAGCCGCGAGACGATGCCGGAAACGAGCTCGGGGCAGTCGGCGGTGTTCACGAATTTTCTCTGGCGCGTCGTCCATCCGTCATAACCGGCGTAGAGCGTTTCCCAGTCCATCACGCGCGTGTTGATGACCATGCGGAGCATCTCGGAGGATTCCGGGTCGCGCGCGCCGCGCAGCTCGAGCACGGACTGACAGTAGAGCGGAACGACCTCCTCGTAGCTCAGCGCGCTCATCGACTCGATCACCGCGCCGACCAGCTCGACGTCCTTTACGGTCTTCAGGACGCCGATGACATCGGCGGTCCCGTTGTCGACGTTCGTGTAATATTCCTGCTGATCCTCGTTCCATTTCGGTACCGGCAGGACGCCGAAGTCGTCCTCCATGGCGACCATCTCCGGCGTCGTCATCGTGCCCACGCTGAACGACGAGAACAGCGCGTGGCCGCTGAGGAAGAAGACGCTGTTGTCGGTGTCGTTGCGTTCACTGATGAGGAAGGCGGCGGCTCCCTTCGATTCGGTCATGAGATAGCGGAGTTTCGTGTACAGATCAATGAGCTGCTCGTTCATCATATCCTGCTCGATGAGATACTCGTCGCCGACGATTTTGATCCGGCGCATGTTTGCACCGTAGACCCACGCGTTCACGCTGGAGATGTAGTTCGCGGCGAAGCCGTAGAAGTCGTCCTCATCCCTTCTGGAATCGCCGTTCAGGTCGTTGTAGAGATCGACGGAATACTCCATCACGCGGTCGATCGTCCACTTGCCGTCCCGGACGATCTGGTACAGATCCTCTGTCGAGTGGATATAGTCGATCCACTTCGTCTTGTTGAAATACATGACGACCGTCGCGGCCGTATAGCTGAGCGTGTAGTCGCTCGTCAGAAAGAGCAGCTTTCCGTCGATGATCGCTTCGTCCAGCCCCTGCGTGTACCACGGGTTGTCGATGTCGATGTACGGGAGCGTGAGCACGTTCCGCAGCACGTCGTTGGACATGAGGTTCCACGTCCGCTGCATGAGATGGGAGACCATGTCGTACTGGTCGTCGCCGGCCGGTACGAGCGTCGAAGCGAGATTGATGACCTCCGACCATCCGACGGTGGCCGGCTCGGCGATCTTGATATGGAAGCGCTCCTCGAGCTTTCTGTTGCGCTCGAACACGGCGTCATTGAGCTTTTCGCCGTTCAGATCGTCCGTGTAAAACCAGTTTCTTTCGCTTGATTCGAGAATGTTGAAATCCGCACCGTCGAAATCGAGGGCCGGGACGGCGTCGGGGAAGATGTATTCCGTTTCCTCCGGTTCCGTAACGGAAGGCGTTCCGCTGCCGGTCGAAGTGCCGGATTTGTCGGACGTGCCGGAGCTCGGCTTATCTGAGCAGGCAACAAACAGCGGCAGAAGCATCGCCGCGGCGAGGAAAAAGAGCAGAGCTTTTTTCATGGTGTGCCTCCGTTGACAATATGGATCTGTTGGGAAGTTTTTTTCCATTATAGCATTTTTGCGGAAGTATGTCAACTGCAAGTTGAAGGAGCGTCCGCTTACGGTTGATCCGGCCGCGGGAGGGAGGACGCAAAAAGACCGCCGCAGGGACGCATATCCCTGCGGCGGCGTTCGGTATTCTGCTGTGATCCCGCGTTCAGTCGAACGTGATCAGGACGCCGCTGCCGGCGGGAAGGGAGAGGGAATACGCATCGCCGTTTTTGCTCAGCCGTGCAGCCCCGTCGCCGCTGCGGATCGTCACGCTGCGCTTTAAGGACGTGAACGTGATCTCCGCGCACGACGGCGTCCTGTCATAGGGATCCGAGGCGTTGCAGAGAAACAGCGCCCGCTCCTCCGCGTCCGTCCGGCCGACCATCTCGCCGATTACGAGCCGGGCTCCCCCGGCTTTCAGATCGCGCACGAACCCCGCGTCGAGGGAGGGCTTCGACAGCGCCCGGAGGGCGGAGGGCATCCACTCATCGGCTTCGTACCCGAGGAGATGGGTGGAGACGTTTCTGTACTTCATGTACGCGCCGCCGATCGCGTGCAGTTCCGCGTTCACGGTCTTGAGTTTGTCGTACTGTTCGGTTTTGTTTCCTTCCGTATCGAGCACGTTGTTGTGCCACCAGCCGCCCGTATAGCACGCCCAGAAGATCGCCGCCGCGCCGTAGCACAGCGCCGTATACGCCTGAAAGCGGAGCATGTTGAGCGAGGTGAAGTCCGTTTCCCCGCGTCCGTTCACCTGCGGAACGTACCAGAGATCGCGCCCGGTGCGGCGGCACGCGTTCGCGGCGATGTGATAGTTCTCGAACATCTGCCCGATCCCTGTCGGCTCCGGCAGCGGATAGGGATAGAAATCGTAGCAGAGATACGGCAGGTCGATCTTTTCGATATACCGCTCGATATACTCGGCGTACGTCGCGGTGCCGAGCTGGCAGTACGTCTGCTCCTCCGTATTCGAGGCGACGGAGGCGTAGCTCGGATACAGGTTGAGGTAGGCGAACTGGTTGGCGAAGGCGTTCTCCGTCGTGCGCGCGATCTTTCCGTAATGGTCGAAATCGAGCGCGCTCGGCTCGTCGCCGATGTCGACGCCCCAGACCGCCGGGTGATCGGCGAAGGCGCGCGCCGCTTCCTCGTAGGCGGCGAGCGGACGCTTTTCATGCATCGTGCCGGCGTTCGCGCCGTCCCCGCCCCACCAGCCGGGCAGGATGCCGGTCACAACGCAGCCGACGTGATATTTTTCAAGCAGATCGAGGACGCCCCGATCCTTCGGGTGGAGACAGACGACCATGTCGACGCCGCATTCCGCCAGTTCTTTTATATGCTTCTCGGTCTGCGCGTAGGGCTGCAGGATATACGCTCCCGTGACGAGTTTGTTTTTCGGCATTCTTTTGTTCATACCGCTTTCCTCCTTTGTGTTTCGGGGACGGTCATTTTCCCATCCGGGCTGCGAGCGCGCGGATATAGGACGGATCGCTGCCGCAGCAGCCGCCCGCGTAATCGACGATATCGAGCGCGGGGGCGATCTCTTCGGCGAAGGTCTCGGCGCTGTACGCCGTGGTCGTGCCGCCGTCGGCGGAGAGGATCGGCTTGCCGGCGTTCGGCTTGAAGACGAGCGGCAGATCCGTCGCCTCGGCGAATTCGCGGATGACGGGGAGCGCCAGATCCGGGCCGAGGGAGCAGTTCATGCCGACGGCGTCGACGCCGAGCGGCGTCAGTTCTTCGATCATGTCTCCGACCGAGTTGCCCATCATCGTTTTGCCGCGCCGCTCGAAGGTCAGGCAGCAGAAGACGGGGAGATCGAAGCGCTTCGCCTCCGCCGCCGCGACGCGGAGCATGGCGAGATCCATGAAGGTCTGGAGCAGGATGATATCCGGTCCTTCCTTCACGCCCGCGGAGAGCATGCCGCGGTAGATCTGTGCCGTATCTTCCTCGGTCAGATCGCCGTAGGGCTCCATGAGGGCGGACAGCGGTCCGGCGGAGAGGGCGATCTTCACGCCGCGCCCGCGCAGTGCTTCCCGGACGGTGCGCACGCCGTGGGCGACGACGTCGGCGGGATCGAAGGACGAGGAGCGCTTCACCGCCGGACCGTTCGCGCCGAAGGTGTTGGCGAGAATGATCTCCGCTCCGGCGTCGGCGTATTCGAGGGCGAGCTCCGCCACGATCTCCGGGTGCTCGATGTTGTAGCGCCACACGGGATCCTTCTTCCAGCCGCGCGCCTCCGCTTTTGCCCAGAGCGAGGTGCCGACCGCGCCGTCCATCAGGGTGATGCCTTGCTTCATGGTATTTCCTCCGTATACGTATTTTTTCATTCGGGTGCGTTCATATGCGCGCGACGTCCGTTCCGCGGATTGTGCCGCCGGCGTTGTACGCATCGACGCTCACGTAATACGTCGCGCCGCGCGTGAGGCAGCGGATGACCGCTTCCGTATTCCCGATCACCTGCCGGTGCGTGTGCCGCTCGCCCGGACGGATGCCGAAGCGCACGATATAGCCCGCCGCGCCGTCGACCGCCTCCCAGCGGACGCGCGGACCGCCTTATCATAGGAGAGCAGATGCCATCCGGCGTCCGCTTCTTCAAACGGATCTTTTGCGGCGTGCGGCAGGAGCATCGGATAATCGCCTCGCTCCGCGCTTCATGATTTTAAGTAATTATAACACATTCCCCGCGGGATTACAAGACGGCGCGGGCAAATCGTCCGGGGCGATAACGCCGGGCAAAATCGTCCGAGCGCTTGACAGACCGGGCACGGTCGGTTATAATGGAAAGCGGCAGGAATGAAAACGGAGAACGGACGGGGCAGAACGATGAGACGGAGGGACGGCGGCGATGACGTGGATCCATAACTACAACCCGCGGTACGTCCGGGGGCTGAAAGAGCGGGGGATGCTCCGACGGGGCGACGGCCTCAAGATCACCCAGCACTTCGCGACGCCGGAGGAGATGCGCTTCAATACCGTCGCGCGGCGCGGCGGCGCGCTGTACGAGCTGGCGAGGGAGACGGTGGGCTGCTTTTACGTGGACCGGCTGCAGGGCGGGACGTTCATCTCCCGGTACCCGTTCGATCTTTCGCTCGCCGACGAATACGACCGGATCACGGACGGGGGCTTCCTCGGTTTTCAGCTGCACGAATCCGGCACGACGCGCGCGCTCGATCACAAGAGGATCGAAAAGCAGCTCGCCGCGACGGGACTGTCCCGAACGGCGGAGAATATCTTGTACGCCGTCCGGCTCGTTTCCAAAAATAAGGAGTATCCCCATTTTTCAAACGGGTACCCGGAGGAATACGCCGCTCTGACGCCGCCGACCACGCGCTCGGAGTACGTCGGCGATCTGCTCGGTATGTGGAAGGATCGCCAGAGGCGCTTGGCGGGACGGATCCTGAACTGCGACGCGGGACCGATGCTCTGCGGGCTCGAAAAGGAAGCGGACGTGGAGACCTCGTTCATCGAGGTCGGCGCGCAGACGGGTTTTGCGCGGACGCAGTTCGCTCTGCGGCGCGGCGTCTCCCGATCGAGGGGCAAGCGCTGGGGCGTCTATCTGGAGCCGTGGGCGCGCTCTCCGTGCACCGCCTATCTGTTCATGCGCGACCGCTCCAACGAGTGGTATCTCGACGCCTCGAATTTTCTCTTTCAGGCGACGGACGGCAGCGGCGGGAGCTCCCTGTCGCTCGCGCGCAGGATCATGTATTATTCGCTCTTCGCCGGCGCGGACTATTTCTCGGAGGAGTGGGGGCAGGCGAATACGTTTTACGAATGGGAGAGTTTCACGCTCAGTCCGTACGGGGAGATCAAGCGGGATTTTCTTGCGGATCTCCGCCGCTTCGGCGGCGTGAGACCGTACGTGCCGATCGCCGCGGTGATCCCGCGGGAGTTCGCCATGTTCTCCGTCAGCGACGGGTATCCCGATTATCCGAACGATGTCGCCGACGAAAAATTCAAGGATCTCGCGCACCGCATCCACGCGTATTTCGACGACGGACGGCAGCTCGGCGGGGAAGACTATATCATGGCGGCGGGCGGTTGGGGAAGTTTGTTCGACGTGATCTACGACGACTCCTACCCCTCGCCGCAGAAGGAATACGAGCTGCTGATCGACTTTTCGGGGCGGCTGTGCGGAGAGAACGTCGCCGACGGCTTCGATCGGCAGGCCGCCGACGCGGCGATCGGGCGCGTCGCCGCCGCGCTCCCGTTTTCGCTGGAGGACGGCGGGGCGCTCGATTATCAGCTGTTTTCAGCCGGGGCGCACCGGTATCTTGCGCTGTACAATCACAAGGGCGTTACCAAAACGCCGCGGGACGGCGAGACGCAGAACGCGGCGGCGGCGGTCCCGTTCTCCCTGACGCTTCGCGGCGGGGGAACGCCGCGCGCGATTCCTCTTGCGGGGGAGGCGCTGTATCGCCGGGAGCCGGAGCGGCAGGTCCTGCACGCCGGTGAGATGGCGCTGTATGAGATCGGCTGACGCGGCGCCGGAACGCACACGGCAGGAAAGCCAACGAGACCGCCCGGAGCATTTCCCTATGGAACATGCTTCGGGCGGTCTTGTACGCTTTATTGTTCTTCGGCGTGGGCGGTCTCCTCACCCGCGCTTCTGCGGGCGCGGATCAGCCCGATGATCGATGAGACGATGACGACCGATTCGTAGACGATCCCGCCGTACGAGCGGACGATCAGGTCGTAGATGATCACGAGCGGCGAGGTGACGAGGATGCTGCGCCGGATGTTCTGCGGATCCTTGAACCGCATGGCAACGGTATTGAGCACGAGGCCGACGATCACGAACAGGGAAGGCCATCCCTGCCATGACCCGATCCCCAGGCACGTCATCAGAACGACGAAGAAGACGGTCACCCATACCCCCGACAGGAACTTTTTGTCCCTGAAGGAATAGGCGACGTTCCGCACGAAGCAGACCGCGTTCAGAATGCCTCCCGAGATCGCTCCGAGAAACAGATAGTGCGCGCAGAAAACGGCGGCGACCGCGCACTGCATGAAAACGACCTGCTTCGCGGTCTTCATTTGGAAAGAGACGAACCCGAGGATCACGGCGATCACGCCGAGGATCTGACCGATCAGGATCATGACGTCCGGCGGTTCCATACGATCTTCCTTACTTCTTGAATTCTTGGGACTTTCGTTATCAGCGGCCGATCCGCCGCGTCAGAAGAGCATCCGCTCCATGTATTCCTCGGCGAAGGTGGGATTGGCGGCGAGGGAGACCGTCTCCGTGCGCCGCGCGAGGACCTCGATCTCCCCCCGCAGCGGTACCGACAAAAGGAGCATCGACGCGCCGGAGAGCGCGGCGTTGCCGAGGATGCGCACCTTCGTCAGGAGCTCCGCGGGCAGAAGCCCGATCGCGCCCGCGTTCCCGATATCGAGATAACTGCCGAAGCCGCCCGCCACGGCGAGCTCTTCGACCTCCTCGCATCCCGCGCCGACCGTGCGGAGCAGCGTCCGCAGTCCGGCGTGGATCGCGCTTTTCGCCAGTTGCACCATGCGGATATCGTCCTGCGTCAGAGAAACGGGCCCCGCGATCGGCGCGGGATCGTTCTCCAGATAACCGGTCTCGTCGAGCGCCCCGATCTCGAGCAGCGCCGCCACGGCGTCGACGATCCCGCTCCCGCAGATACCGACGGGCTCACCGCCGCCGATCACGCGGGCACTCAGACGTCCGTCCTCCGCCCGCACGCGGTCGATCGCGCCGCCGCGTCCGCCCATCCCCATGGAGATGCCCGCGCCTTCAAATGCCGGTCCGGCGGCGGTCGAGGCGGCGAGGAGGCGGCCTTGGTGAGAGAGGATCATCTCGCCGTTCGTACCGATATCGGTGAGCAGCCGCGTCCCGGACCGATGCGGGATATCCGACGCCAGAAGAGAACACATCATGTCCGCGCCGACGAACGCCCCGGCGCAGGGCGGGAAATACACGGATGCGTCCGGCGAGAGCGAGCCGAACCCGAGCGAGGACGCCGGGACGGTCTCTCCGAAAAGACGCGCCGCGAGAAAGGGCGCGTGCGTGAGCGGTTCCGTATCGGTCTCCGTCATCAGGCTGAGCATGGCGGTGTTGCCCGTGACGACGGCGCCGTCCGCGGCGCCGTCCGGGAGACCGGCCTCCCGCGTCAGGGAGAGGATCATCCCGTTCACGGCTTCACGGACGGAGGAGGCGAGTTCTCCGGCGTGTCCGGCGAGCGCCGCTTCCATGCGGGTGATCACGTCCGCGCCCCAGGCGGACTGCGGATTCAGACGGCTGGTCTCCGCTAAGATTTCTCCGTTCCGTCCGAGAAGCCGCGCCGCCAGCGTCGTCGTACCGATATCTACGGCGGCGCCGACACGGAAAAAAGCCGGATCCGGCGTGAGATCCGGCAGTGTACCGTCCGTGCGGATCCGCGCGTCTCCCGCTTCCCGCGGGACGGTGACCGCGCAGTCCCCCGTGACCGTGACGCGGCAGGCGAGGCGGATGCCCGCCGCCGTCTCTGCCGCGCCGAGGAGTTTTTTTTCATGGTCGTCCGGCGGCAGAACGTCCCCCGTGACGCACACGCGGCATTTGCCGCACCGTCCGTGTCCTCCGCAGGGCATGGGAAGCGCGCCGATCCGGGCGAGAAGCTCGCCCAGCCGCGTTCCTTCGCCGCACGGATACGGGACCCCGTCGACCGTTACCGTTCTCTCAGCCATCCTTCACTCCGCGCCGCACCTCACGGCTGTATCCCGTCGGGCAGATCGAAAAGCATCCCGCCGAAATAGGTGACGGTATTCTGCCCGTTGATATACTTCATGCCGGCGGCCTTCGCCAGAGAAGAGACGTTGACGCCGTACGTCTCAAGCGACGCGATCGCCGCTTCGGGATGCCGGCACGGCTCGTCCGTCTTTTTCGCGCAGACCGGACAGATCCGGCAGCCGCCCGCGCCGAGGTAGAGACGGCGCGGAAGTTCTATCCGATCCAGTTTTTCCCGCAGCGCGGTCATCAGCCTGCCGTGGCGCTCGCCCGCCGCCGCCATGCCCTCGAAATCGTAACTGTCTTCGAGATCGCTCACCGTCTGATAGACGAGGATGAAGGAAAAGGAATGCACCTTCGCCATGAGCTCTTCGATCTCTCCGGCGGAGGGCGGACAGGTCCAGCATTTTCCGTAATTTCCGCAGACGTTCGCTTTGCACAGATCCCGGAAAGAGGCGTCCGTTTCTACCTCGGAGGCGGGGATCACCGCCGCGCGGTACGCGCCGAGCGCTCCGGCTTCGCCGCACAGGCGGCCGAACAACGCGTCGTTTTCCATAGATCGTCCGCCCGGTGCTCAGCCTGCAGCCGCGAGGCAGAACTCGACGGCCTTGTCCGCTGCGCTCGCCGCGTCCGGCGTGTAGGCGTCCGCGCCGATCTTTTTGCAGAACGCCTCGTCCACCGGCGCGCCGCCGACCATGATCTTGACCTTATCGCGGATGCCGGCCTCCTCCGCCTTCTTCACGACCTCCTCCATGACGCCCATCGTCGTCGTCAGGAGCGCGGAGCAGGCGATGATCTGGCAGTCCTGCTCGATGGCGGTCTGCACGAAGGTCTCCGGGGCGACGTCCGTGCCGAGATCGATGACCTCGAGTCCCTTGCCCTCGAACATCAGCTTTACGAGGTTTTTGCCGATATCGTGCAGATCCCCCTGCACGGTCCCGATGCAGACGCGGCCCTTCGCCTTGACGCCCGCCTCGGCGAGCAGGGGCTTGAGGACGCCGACGCCCATGTTCATGGCACGCGCCGCGACGAGCACCTCGGGGACGTAGACCTCGTTGTTCTTGAACTTTTCGCCGATGATATTCATGCCGGAGAGCAGACCTTCGTTCAGGATGACGTCCGGCGCGATGCCCTCGTCCACGGCCTTCTGGACGAGTTCCTTTACGACCTTGGCTTTGCCGTGCTGGAGATTTTCGGAGATCTCATTCAGCAGTTCGGTGTTCATGTCGATCTTCCTTTCCTTTATCGTCCTTTATCGGCTGGCTGTGCGCCGCCGTCAGATCCTGATCTTCTTGATTTCCTCGGCGTAGTACTGGACGAGCTCGAATTTCGTACCGGGCATGAGCCGGTGGTCGGGGCAGGGGATGAATCCGCCGAGCGACGCGAGCCGCTTCATGCGTTCGATCTCGCGGTCGACGGCCGCCCTGTCCTCGCGGAGCGCCGTTTTGTCCATGCCGCCGACGCCGCGCATGCCGGGACCGAATCTCTTCCGTGCCGCCTCGAACTGGTCGCCCCACACGCCGACCTCGATGGGGAACATCGTGTTGACGCCGTTCTCGAACCACGTGGGGAGGAGCTTGTCGGTGACGCCGTCGCAGTCGAGGGAGATGATGTCTATGCCGTAGGAATGGCAGAGGTCGCAGCGTTTTTTGTAGTGCTTCGCGGTCAGCTCGTCGAAGAAATCCGGGGCGACGAGCGGTCCGTTCTTGAAGCAGATATCCTCCCAGAAATGCGCGAAATCGAAGCGCGCGCCCGACCCGAGGACCGCCTCGGCGCATCGGTACTGCATTTCGGCGTACGTGTCGACGAGATCGGCGAACAATTCCTCGTCCTCGTCGTACAGGAGATAGCTCATGCCGACAACGGAGGTCATGTTGCGGATATCGCCCATGACGGAGCCGAGATGGAGCCCCACGGGGACGTCCTGCGGGCGCGTTTCGTTGAAATGCCGGAAGAACTCCGAGTCGACCCGCTTCGGCGAATACTGCATTTTCGGACGGTACAGCGTCTCGAACGCCTCGCGGTCCTTCAGAAGGTAGTCGTCCTCCGAGGGGATGGACGACACGCCGGGCTTGTACTTCTCGATGACGCCGTCGCCGTTCAGGATACGGTGCGAGCCGTCCGGCAGGATCTCCAGTTCCTTCGTCTCAAAACGCGGTGAGAGACCGAAGTTCGCGCCGACGCAGTGATACCAGTTGAAGTCCCATCCGATGAGACGGTCGAGCTCCCGTTCCTTTTCGCTTCCGTCGCGGTTGTCTTGTGCCAGCTCCCGGGGGATCTTCCCCTGATCCGCCCATTCGCCGAGGAGCTGTCCCCAGTACCCGAAATGGACGGCGGGGAGCCGGTCGGCCGGCTTGTAGTGCAGGATGTTCATCGCACGCTCTCTGTTCGTCATGGCGTCCTCCGCGGTATGGGGCCGGATCGGCGGGGCGGGCAGGGAGCGCTGCCGCTCTGTCCGCCGCTCTTTTCATAATTATATCACGCGCCGTTTCCGTTTGCAATAGGTTTCGCCAACTTCCCGCCCGCAGATGCCGCGCAAAGCGGCGCGTGCCGGCGCGGCGGGCGATTTTCTTTCGCTTTTCAGTTGACAAACGGGGGCGCCGCGGGGTACAATATACAGTGTGGATACGACGGATGTCGAGACTGCCGCGGGGGACGCCGCGGGAAAGGAAGACGGCAATGAAAACGAAGAAAATGTACGTGGACAGCCGGGGCGGCGGCATGGAGGAGGCTCTGTGCACGACGGAGAAGCTTGGCGCCGAGAGCGGACTGGAGAGAAAGCCGCTTCTGCATCTCCGTCTTCTGGCGGAAGAACTGTTCGGCATGCTGCGGAGCATCGCCGGCATGGTAGAGGCGGAATACCGGGTGGAATATGAAGGGAGAAACTTTTCCCTCCGTCTGAGATCCGATCTGAAAATGACCGGCGAGATGCGGCAGCAGTTCCTCTCCGCCTCCACAAGCGGCGAGAACGCCGCCGCGAAGGGCATCATGGGAAAGATCCGCATCATGATCGCCGAGTTCATGGCGGACGATTCGTCGGAGTCCGCGCTCCTTGACGGGCTTTCGCTCGGGCTCATGAACATGGCGAGCCCGTCGGCAAGCGACGTCGGCGCGGGCGCGTTCTTCTGGTCGATGGACAAATACCGGGACGAAGTCAAAAAGAAGAAGAACGACGGAGAGGACGCCGCCGAAGCGTGGGACGAGCTCGAAAAGTCCATCGTCGCCAATATCGCCGACGACGTCAGCGTCCGGATCCTGGGTCCCCGCGTGGAGATCATCGTAAGCAAGGCGTTCTGAGCGGGACGCGGAGGAGATACGCCGAATGAAAAGCATGGGGGAAACAGACGAGACGACGCTGTTCCGCGGCGACGGCGGACGGCCCGCCGCAGTCTGACGCGGACCGCGCTTTGCGCCGGGCGGTGAAAAAAGTGTCCGCTGCGGGATCGTTTTTTCAAAAAAACTCTTTGTTTTTCGACGCATCTATGTTATAATGTTTCCAGCATTTTGATTATATTTCGGAGGGTTGTATGATTCAGATCAGTTGCTGTATCCCGGGCGGGTCGCTGATGCCGGAGGGCGTCGGCAGCGTGCCGGAATCTCCCGCCGCGCAGATCGTGGCGAAGTGTCGGTATCTGCTTGAGCTCGGATACGACTGCACGGAGTGCGCGGGCGGCATGCTCGCGGATCTCACGGAGGAGGACGTGGCGTATCTGTGCGTGGAGAACGCAAAGTCTCCGCTGAAGCTGCGCGCCGTGAACAGCATGTTCCCCGGAGATTACCGGCTTGCCGATCCGGACGCGCCGCACGACGCGTATCTGGCGCGCGCGGAAAAACTCTTTTCCATCATGGAAAAGCTCGGCGTCCGCTACGCGGTCTTCGGCAGCGGCAAGGCGCGTTCCCTGGTCGAGGGAAGAGAAGAAGAGAGCCGGGAGACGCTGTACGCTTTCGTGCGGCGGATGGCGGACGCGGCGGCGGCGCACGGCGTGACGCTGCTCATCGAGCCGCTGCGGAAGATGGAGAGCAACGTGTTCAACACCGTTCCGGAATCCGGCGACTGCATCCGCGCGCTGGGGCACCCGAACGTGCTGCTGCTCTGCGATTCGTTCCATATGGCGATCGAGAAGACGAAGCCGTGCGGCATCGCGCCGTATATGGATCTCATCCGTCACTGCCATATCGCCGACGCGCCGGACCGCACCTCTCCCGGACGGGAGAACGCCGGAGATCCCACGTACAATCCCCGTTTCGCGTCGGCGCTCCTCCGCGGCGGATACGACGGCGCGGTCTCCATCGAGTGCGGGTTCGACGATTTCAAGGAAGAGGTAAAGAAGTCGCTCGTCTATCTGCGCGAGATCTTTTCCTACGCGAAGACGGCGGAGGTCACGCCGATCCGCGATCTGATCGAGGAACCGACGTATATCATCCCCGCGCGGGGCGGCGTCGATCCGAAGACGACCTCCGTCTCCGCCGGCGGCAGGACGTTCCCCGCCTCGCCGTATAAAGAGGGTCTGCTTGCGGTCCTTACTGCGAAGAAGGGCGAGACGCTGACGCTGACGCTCGGCACGGAGACGGTCGCCGGAGCGCCGTCCGTGCGCGCCTGCCCGGAGGAGAAAAAACTGGAAGTCACGATCGGCGGCTGCCGCTTCTCCGATTACGTGTACAGCGAAGCGCAGCCGAAGCCGTTCTTCGGACAGGTGAAGGACGACGAGGGGAATCCCTTCACGCGCCTCGATCTGGGGACCGAGGAGCATCCGCATCAGCGCTCCGTCTTCATCGCCGTCGGCGACGTGAACGGGATCGACTGCTGGAACGAGAAAGGCAATTTCGGATACGTGCGCAACGAGGCAGTGGAGGAGGTCTTCTCCTCGAGCGCTTACGCGACCTTCCGCGTCAGGAACCGCTGGATGGACGGGAAAGAGAATCCGCTCGTCACCGAGACGACGCAGTACACCGTCTATAACCAGTCCGAGGCGTGCCGCGCGCTCGATCTGTGCGTGACCTTCACGGCGGACTACGGCGACGTGCGTTTCGGGAAGACGAAGGAGGCCGGCCCGCTCGGCATCCGCCTCTGCGATCCGCTGCGCGCCGACATCGGCTGCGGTCAGCTGTCCAATTCCTGGGGCGGCGTCGGCGAGCCGGAGTGCTGGAGCCGTTCGGCGGAATGGTGCGACTACTACGGCGAGCCGGAGGGCGTCGGTCCGATGGGCGTCACCGTTTTCGACTGGCAGAAGAACGAGCGCTTCCCGACGGCGTGGCATATCCGTGCCTACGGTCTGTTCGCCGCGAACAATCTCTATTTCAAGGGCGGCTTCACGATCCCGGCGGGGCAGAGCGTCACCTACCGCTTCCGGATCCTCTTCCGCCGCCGTCCCATGACGCGCGAGGAGATCTCCGACCGCTTCGTACTGTACACCCTGCGTTCGCTCTGACGCGGCGCGTGCCCTGAGGAATCAACCGGTCCGGCGGACCGGTGGAAAATAGGAGAGAGGTACACTATGGCTACAACCAAGGTTGCGTTCATCGGCTGCGGCGGCCGCAACGGCGCGCACGTCCAGAAATGCATGGAGAATCTCGACAACATCGAGTACGTCGGCTTCTGCGATATCGACGAAGAGAAGGCGTACAAGTACGCGGAACGCGTGCAGGTCGACCCGACGGGGAAGATCTTCCGCGATTACAGGGACATGCTCGCGAGCGTGAAGCCGGACGCCATCTTCATGGCCGTCCCGCCGCACGTGCACGGTGAGATCGAGCCGGCGATCATCGAGCGGGGGATCCCGTTCCTCATCGAGAAGCCGGTCGCTCTCGACATGAAGACGGCGGAGCATATCGAGTCCCTCATCAAGGCGAAGGGGCTCATCACCGCCGCCGGATTCCAGGATCGGTATCAGGACCTGACGCAGATCATGAAGGACTACATCAAGGACAAGAAGGTCGGCCTCGCAACGGGCGCGTGGTACGGCGGCATCCCCGGCGTGTGGTGGTGGAGACGGATGGAGACCTCCGGCGGTCAGGTCGTGGAGCAGAACATCCACATCTTCGACCAGGCGCGGTATCTCTTCGGCGAGCCGCTGTACGTCAACTGCGCCGGTACGCGCGGCATCGTGGACGGCGACGCGTACGGCGTCCCCGGCTACAACGTGCACGACTGCTCGTCCGCGGTCATCAAGTTCAAGAGCGGCGTGATCTGCACGATCTTCACTGCCTGCTACAAGACCGGCGATCCCGGCATGCAGAGCGGTATGAACATCTACTGCGCGGACGCGACGCTCGAGTACAAGCTCCGCAGCAGCCTGAAGATCACCGATAAGAACGGCGTGCAGGAGTTCCAGCGCGGCAAGGAACAGACCGGCATTCAGGACGAGGCGTTCATCCACGCGGTCCGCACCGGCGACACCTCCCGGATCCTTGCGGACTACAGCGAGGCGGTCAAGTCCCTGCGGCTGACGCTCGCCTGCAACGAGTCCATCGAGACCGGACGGACGATCTTCTTCTGATATCCCCCGACGCAAAAAGGATCCCGGAAGCCGAGGCTTCCGGGATCCTTTTTTCGTTTGTCCGTTCAGCGCGGCTCCGCATCCGCGGCGGCGTCCGTGCGCTGCTGATCCGCCTTCAGATCGGAGAGCTCGCGCAGAAACGTCTCCACGTCCTTGAATTCGCGGTACACGGAAGCGAAGCGCACGTAGGCGACGGCGTCGCAGCGGCGCAGCTTTTCCATCGCCATCTCGCCGATCTCCCGCGAGGAGATCTCGCGGTGCAGCGAATTCATGACCTCGGCCTCGATCTCGGCGGCGATCGCTTCGGCGTCCACGGGGCGCTTCTCGCACGCTTTCAGCAGACCGACGAGCAGCTTGTTCTTGTCGAAATACTCTTTGGAGCCGTCCTTTTTGATGATGAGCGGCTGGAAGGCCTCGATCACCTCGTACGTCGTGAAACGGTGCTGGCACTTCAGGCATTCCCGGCGGCGGCGGATGCTGTCGTTCTCTTCGACCGGACGGGAATCGATCACTTTGCTGTCGTTGTATCCGCACATCGGGCATTTCATGGTCATGGAGAACTCTCCTTGTATTTTGACGGAATACCGCTTTTTTCGTATTATAACACAATATATGCCGCCGTGTCAAGTGAAATCGTATAGAATATACGGCGCGCAAAGGAGGGGATCGGCGGCGGCGAAAGGAAATATCTTGCATTTTTATTCAGCGTGTGCTATACTATATGCGTACAATCAGGCGGCGGACGCCGGTGATAAGGAGGCTCATATGAGCATTCGGACAGGGATTTACGGATACGGGAATCTGGGACGCGGGGTAGAGGCCGCCGTGCACGGCGCGCCCGATATGGAGTTGGCGGCGGTGTTCACGCGCCGCGATCCGGGCAGCGTTCGGATCCGCACGGAGAACGTGCCGGTGCTGCCGGCGTCTCAGGCGCCGGAGATGGCGGGGGAGATCGACGTCATGATTCTCTGCGGCGGCAGCGCGACGGATCTGCCGCGGCAGACGCCGGAGATGGCGAAGTACTTCCACGTGATCGACAGCTTCGACACGCACGCGTGCATCCCGGAGCATTTCGCGGCGGTGGACCGCGCGGCGCGCGCCTCCGGGCACGTCGCGGTGATCTCCGTCGGCTGGGATCCGGGGCTCTTCTCGCTGAACCGGCTCATCGGCGCGTCCGTATTGCCCGACGGGCGGGACTATACCTTCTGGGGCAAGGGCGTCAGCCAGGGGCATTCCGACGCGGTGCGCCGCATTGAAGGCGTGCTGGATGCGCGGCAGTACACGATCCCCGTGCCCGAAGCGCTCAGCGCCGTCCGGGAAGGGAAGGAGCCGGAACTGACGACGCGTGAGAAACATACGCGCGAGGTCTACGTCGTCGCCGAGGAAGGTGCGGACCGCGCGCGCATCGAGCGCGAGATCAAGGAGATGCCGCATTACTTTGACGAATTCGATACGACGGTCCGTTTCATCACCGCGGAGGAGATGCGCCGCGATCACAGCGGGCTCCCGCACGGCGGATCGGTGATCCGTTCCGGCAGAACGGGGGCGGAGGGGGAGAACCGGCATCTGATCGAATTCAGTCTGCACCTCGACTCGAATCCGGAATTCACCGGCTCCGTGCTCACCGCGTATGCGCGCGCGGCGTACCGGCTCGGTACGGAGGGGATGAGCGGCTGCCGCACGGTGTTCGACGTCGCTTTGGCGTATCTCAGTCCGCTGGACGGCGACACGCTGCGGCATACGATGCTCTGAGAGCGGACGGGATCGTCCGGACAATAAAAAACCGGCGCTGCGTCCTCGGACGCGGCGCCGGTTCCTCTTTTCTTCGCTTTTGCGCGTCACGGGCGAGGCGCCGCGTAATCGACGAAGCTGATGTTGACGTCGATCTCCGCGAGCGGCACGCCCTCCAGATGCGCCGAGGAGCCGTACTGCCAGATGTCGTAATCGTAATAGAACGTCGGATGGTCGCGGTACTCCGCGTACCAGAAATCGTATTCCTGGATGCGGCCGAGCTCGTAGTAGAGCAGGGAAACGCTCTGGTTGCTGTACACCATCGGCAGATATCCGGCGGAGGCGACCGTCGCGCAGAAGGCGTTCGTCGCCTCGCACAGTTTTTCCGTTGCGATATCGTTCGTGCGCGCGGTCGGATAATTCAGCGTCTCCCAGTCGAAGACGACGGGATAGGTCACGTTGTAATCCCGGATCATCTCCAGCGTGAAGCGCGCTTCCTCCTCCGCTTCCTCGGCATCGATCGCCTGCGAGAAGAAATACACGCCTACGTGAATCCCGGCGTCCAGCGCGCCCTGCATATTGATATCGAAATACTTGTCCGCGACGATATCGCCGGATTCATAGCCGCGGTAGCCCGCGCGGATGAAGGCGAAATGCACTCCCTGCGCCTTGAGGAGCGTCCAATCGATCTCGTACTGCCAGGAGGAGACGTCGACGCCGAGGTACGTCGTCACGTCCGGATCGTCGTAGTGCATGATCCCCCGCTCGTCGAGTCGGAAGAGGGAGGAGTCGTGCGAACAGGTCGGGAGCTCCGGATTGATCGGCACGATCCGCGTGGACGCCTTGAGGCGGCGTATGTAGCCTTCCGGCGTGTACTGTAGGACGATCCCCGTGTGGCTGACGCCCTTGAGGCGGATCGTGTCGTAGTCGACGCTCTCGCTCAGAAAGATCGTCCCGCCGATGTCGAAGTTGAGCACCGTGACGTCGTTCGACGCGATGACGACGTAGTCCGCCAGTCCCTCGTAGGGGCGGAAATCATATTCGCCGGGGGCATACATGAACGCGGTGATCATGTTGTTCAGCACCGTCACCGCTTCCGCGCGGGTCAGCGGATCGGCGGGGAAGAAGCAGCCGCCGTCGCTTCCGTGCAGGAAGCCGTGCGCCGTCATCGCTTCGACGGAACCGTACGTCCAGTCGGAGATCCGATCCGCGTCCGGGTACTCGAGCGGCGCCGGCTCCTCCGAATCGGCGAGGGCGAACGCCCGTGCGATCATGACGACGGCTTCCTCCCGGGTGATCGTATCGTTGGGAAGGGCGCGGTTGTTCTCGTCGCCGCGCATCACGCCGGCGGCGCGCAGCTTCTGGACCGCGGGCGTGTACCAGTCCTCCGTCAGATCGTCGAATAACTCGTCGGATACCGTTTCATAGCGCATGACACGACACAGGATCACCGCCATCTCCGCGCGGGTCAGCGGATCGTCCGGGCGGAAGCGCCCGTCCTCGCCGACGACGATGAGCGCTTCGCTGAAACGGCGGATGGCGTCCTCCGCCCAGTGCCCCTCCGTGTCGGAAAAGACGACCGGCTCCGTCGGGAACGGGGTCGGGTCTTCCGGCGCGGGATCACCGGACGGGGGATCCCCCGGGACGGGATCACCGGACGCGGGATCCTCCGGCAGATCGGTCTCCGTGAGGGCGGTTTCCTCCGGTAGGGCGGTCTCATCCTCCGCTGAGGCGGCAGGCATCGTGCCGAAGAGGAGCGCGGCCGCGAGGGCGGCGCACACAAGCGTTCTGTATTTCATGGGCGCTGTTGTCTCCGTTCTGTCGAAGCGAGTCGATTCTGCTTATATTATACAGGAAATCGGCGCGCGAGTTGTGGACGTTTTGTGAACGATTCGGCGTGGGGGCGTGCAGATTCAGGCCTTTCTTCCGGGATCCGGCAGGGGAGAAAGACTATGGATCGCGCTGCCCGTGCGGCGGCGACCGGCGTCATTACGGCGGGATCGGCAAACGCCGTCCGGCGCCCCGATCGCCGGAAGAAGAGACCGGACGCCGGGATGATCGGTATGAAAAAACCGCCCGTTCACGGACGGATGGCTTTTTCGTGGGGGCCGGGCTCATCAGAAAAAAGAACGCTCGTACCGCCTGACGGAATAAACGGCGGCGGTCCTTTCTCAGTCGGTTTTGCCCGCGGCGGCGGCCTCCAGCTTTTCAAGCGTTTGGGTCATGATTTCGTCCGCCTTTTGCCTGTACGAGGCGAAATTGAAGGAATTCTTGAGAATGACTTCATAGTACATTATGTCGTACGAGCACTGCTGGGTACAGTAGATGCTGCCGATATCGATCATCGAAGAGTCGAGGCAGATCTGTACCATTTCCGCCATGCGCTCGTCCCGCGCGTTCTTATATTTCATCGTGGACTCGATATAGGCGGGCCGCACCAGCTCGTACCCCTCGTAGGACAGCCATTCGAGCACCGCACCGGACAGCGCGGTATCGCTGACGGTTTTCGGCAGGTTGTAGGTCATCGTATCGTAGTTGGCGCATTCGTAGGAGGGCTGCGCCGCGTCGGCTTTCGGCATCGGTGCCAGAGTGTAATCGTTCGTCATATCCTTCATCTGATCCACCGCGCGGAAGAAACCGTGCAGGAACAAGGAGCGTCCTTCGACGAACTGCGTCGTGGTGTTGAAAACGTCGGCCCAGACGGCGTCGGTGTGAAAATAGTTATACGCTTTTTCGAGAAGCGCCGCATACTGCTCGTTTCCCCACGCGACGGTCAGACGTCCGTTTTCGTCCTTCCCCACGGAGTTCATGCCTCCCGCGCGGACCACGGACGTCTCCCACGTGCTCGGATAGTAGAAGGTCAGGCCGAATTGGTCCGCCTTCGCGGTGAACTTCCCGTCGCCGTCCAGGTCCATCGAGGCTTTCGCGGCGTACCCCATCATCTGATCGAGCGTCCACGTGCCCTCGCGGACGGACGCGAAGATCTCATCCGGGTCCACGCCGACGTTCTTCGCAAGATCCGTGTTGATGAAGATCCCGATCGTGTTCGACCACATCAGCAGATTGGACGCGGAGCTCGCCTCGAAATTCTTTCCGCCGATCTGCAGCTCCTTATTCACGGCGGGGAGCCACCACGGCGCCTCCAGGTCGATATACTCCACCCCACCGAACGGAAGGAGATAATTCTCCAGCATCATGTTGACGGAGAAGCGGTCGAGCAGGTTCATCGCCGCAAACGCCGCGTCCCCGGCGGATACCGTGTTCTCCGCGATCGTGTTCGCTTCTTCATACCCCCGCTGATCTTCGATGATCTTGACTTTCAGCCGCTCTTCCGTGCGGAGCTGCATATCATACTGCGCATCGTTCAGGATCTCTCCGACCGGCTCTTCGACGGTGACGTAGCAGTAGGTGGTGTAGCCGCCGGTGAGGAAGGTGAAATCCCGTCCGTCAAAGGTCAGCCCGGCGGGCAGCCTCGGGGCAAGGCCGGTTTCCGGCGCTTCCGTTTCCGCTGTGTCTCCGGCGGTGTCGGAAACAGCCGGCGCCGTCGTGTCGGCGTCGGGATCGGCGGGCTTTCCGCATGCGGCGAGCGGCAGAAGAAGCACTGCGATCAAAAAGAGAATAAGCGCATTTTTCATTGAACTGACCTCCGATAACGGCAACGGACCGTATTGATCGCGGGTCGGCGGATCGCCCGGACAGGATCCTTCGGCAGAACGATTTCCGCGAGGGCGGCGCACAAAAGCGTTCTGTGTTTCATGGGCGCTGTTGTCTCCGTTCTGTCGAAGCGAGTCGATTCTCCTTGTATTATACAGGAAATCAGCGCGCAAGTTGTGGACGTTTTGTGAACAAATCGCCTCGGGCGTACGTCGATTCCGCCATATTTTCCGGGATGAGGCAAATGAAGAAAAACCTTGGATTCCGTCTTGTATTTTCAGGGGACGTATGTTATAATATGGACGGAGACGCCGCGGATCGCCGCCGCGTCCCGCATGCCGCCCGCAGGCGGCAGGAAAGGGGTCAACTGACTATGGAAAATCTGAAGCCGACCGATTGGGGCGGATACCGCAAGCTGGATTTCACCGTGGGAGGCCGCGACAGCTTCATCGTCTGTCCGAAGACGGAGGCGCCGGGACGTCCGTGGGTATGGCGCTGTGAATTCTTCGGCGCGTTCGATACCGCGGACCGTGCGCTGCTCCGCATGGGGTATCATCTCGCGTATCATTGCGTCAGCAATATGTACGGATGCCCGGAATCCGTCGAAATGATGCACGAATTCTACACGGAAGTCACCGAGACCTTCGATCTGGCGCGGCAGACCGTTCTGTTCGGCTTCAGCCGCGGCGGGATGTACGCCGTCAATTACGCCGCCCGCTATCCGTACGAGACGGCGGCGATCTATCTGGACGCACCGGTCCTCGACATCCGCTCCTGGCCCTGCGGCCCCGGCGGGAACGAGAAGTGCGCCGCGGAGTGCATGAAGCTGTACGGCGTGACGCCCGAAACGCTGCCGTCCTTTGAGGGAAGTCCGATGAAGGAGGCGGAGTGGATCGCCAAGAACAGGATCCCCGTGATCATCGTGGCGGGCGGAGCGGACAAGTGCGTCCCGTATTCCGAGAACGGAGAGATCTTCGCCGCGCGCGTCCGCGCCGCAGGCGGCGTGATCGAGACGATCGTCAAGCCGGATTGCGACCACCATCCGCACAGTCTGGAGGATCCGCGTCCGATCACCGACTTCATCGCGGAGCATACGGATTTCGCGCCGCGTCTTCCGAACGCGCAGTATCGCCTCAAGGTGGAGAAGCGGCTGACCGTCGGCTTCATCGGCGGCTCCATCACGGACAACACGACGAACGGCTACGGCTGGCGGCCGCGCGCCGTGGAGTACCTGCGCACGCACTATCCGGACGCGGAGATCACGGAGATCCAGGCGGCGATCGGCGGGACGGGTTCCGAGTTCGGCATGTACCGCTGCGAGTGGGATCTCATCTCCGGCGCGCCGGATCTCGTGTTCATCGAATTCGCGCTCAACGACAGCGGCGATTTTTACCCGGACGGCGAGCCGGTCAGCGGCGCGTGCACGGAGACGATCGTCCGCAAGCTCCGCGAGAAGCTGCCGTACACGGAGATCGTGCTCGCGTTCACGCTGAACAAGTCGATCCGGGACGGCATGGATTCCGACCGTCCGTACGCGAGCCGCGACGCGCAGACGGCGCTCGCGCGCGTCTACGGACTGCCGACCGTGAATATCGGCGACGCGATGTGGCGCGCCGTCAAGCATGAATACGGCGGCGACTGGATCCCGCTGACGAAGGGCGACTGCGTCCATCCGAACGAAACGGGATATACGTACTGCACGCGGGAGATGACGGCGTTCCTCGACGAGGCGCTGCGCGGCGACAGCCGGATGCTGACGCGCTATGCGTGTCCCGATCCGCTCAATGCGAAGCACGTCGTGATGAGCGCGCATCTGGAGGACGCGTACGACGCCGAAACGGAGGGCTTCGAAAAGATCGATCAGCCGCTGCTCCCGTGGAGGCCGTACAAGCATTACCTCGAGGGACATCCGGGAGACGCGCTGCGCTTCACCTTTACGGGGACGACGGTCGGCATCCTGAATACGCTCCCGCACGACGGCGGGAAATTCTACGCCTCCGTCGACGGCGGGGAAGAGATCTGCCGCATGGCGCGGGACAGCTATTCCAAGCACTTCGACCGCATCCACTATATGATCCTGTTCTCCGGCCTGACGCCCGGCGAGCACACGCTGTACATCCGCGCGGAGGACGCCGGCGATCCGGACGATCCGGGCAACGTGGTGCGCATCGGCGCGTTCCTTGTGAGCTGACGGACACAAAAAAAAACGCGGTCATTCCGAACGGAATGACCGCGTTTTTCGTTGTGTTTCTTTTTTCGTCACGAGGCGGAGCCGACCGCTTCGCGCAGCGCCCGCGCCAGCTGATCGGCGCAGGAGGTGTTCTTGAAGCCGCAGGTATTGCCGGAGAGCAGGCTGATGATCTCCTCGGCGGGCTTGCCCTCCACGAGAAGGGAGATCGCTTTGAGGTTCCCGTTGCAGCCGCCGGTAAAGCGGACGTTGTGAACGATCCCGTCCTCACAGTCGAAATCGATGGCGGTGGAGCAGGTGCCGCGCGTTCTGTACGTGTAGTGCATGACGTGTCCTTTCCGTTATTTTGAAGTCAGTCCGTCATCTCGGCCAGCTCGATATCCGCGCTGCCCGCGATGAACGAATACGTGCCGATCGCACTGATCATCGGGGATTTCTCATAGGGAACGTCCTCCTCCTCGCCGCAGAGGAGGAATCTGCCGCTCGTCTCCACGTGGAAGCCGTACGCGCGGATCGCGGAGGGGAAGCGCATGCTGACGGTGCCGGACTTCGCCTCCACGTCGATCCCGGAGATGCTGACGGCGTTTGTGTTCAGATTCAGCTTTTCCGTGTGCAGTTTGAGAGAATCGATATATCCGCCCTCAAAGGTGAGCTCCGTATTCGGCGCGGTGACCTCCAGGGCGCACGCGGTGCGGTATTCCTTAAGCGATACGGACGCCGACTTGCTCGCCTTGACGATCAGATCGAATTTCGCGGCGGTGTTGTCCGCCTCGAGAGTACAGGAGGTGCAGTCCACGGAGACGACCTTCAGCTCGGAATCCGGCGAGAGATAGATCGTGATCTGCCGGGGCTCGGAATTGAAGATGCCGCCGCGGAGCAGATACCGGACGCCGGAGAAGGAATAGCCGCCGCTGAAGCTGAGGATCGAGCTGATGTTCGGCATATCGTCGAAGGAGAAGATCTGTCCGGCGACGGACAGCGTGTACAGCCCTTCACGGAAATTGGAGAATTCCGCATAGGATTCCTCGGCGCCGCCGACGATGCGGACGTCGGCGTTCTTGAAGATCAGCTCGATCTTGCCGATGCCCTCCGGAATGTCCCGGCGGACGGTGTTCGAGCCGTCCTCGGCAGTCCGGAAGAGATCGTACCCGTCGAGCACGGCGGTATCCTTGGCGATGGAGCAGGCGATCCAGCCGCCGATGATAAGAAGGACGGCGACGACAAGAAAAATGATGGACGTCGGTTTCACAGCTTGTAGCACGCCTCCTTTGCCATGTGGAACAGATCCTTGAGCTTTCCGGTGCAGTAACGGAAGAGAGCGCCGAGCCACTGGATCAGGAGCGGGATGAGGCGCACGGCGAGATTGTAGACGAGGATCCCGCCGAACATGACGCACCCGGCGATGATGAGACCGAGCCCGATCTCATACAGACCCGGCGCGCGGGAGGCGGCGGTCAGAAGCTGCGTGACGCCGTACACCATACCGATGAGCGAGAGGAGCGCACCGGCGGTGACGCCGACGATGAGCCCGCCGACGAGGAGCACGATCAGCCCGCACAGCACGGCGAAGATCGCGCCGAAAACGGCGGCGTACGCCAAAAACAGTACGAGCGTGATCGGAAGCGTACAGAGGAACACGATCCAGAATATGCGCTTGCCGCGGGCCGTCGGGGCGCGGCCGAGTTCGTCGTCGTCGCTGACGAACGCTTCGTACTGGACGACGTCGTTCTCTTCTTCCTCCGGGGTTTCCCGTTCCTTGTCGGAGGAGGCGGGGGGCGTGCTTTCCTTTGCTTCGCGGCGCTTGACGGAGACGATAGACTGGGCGAGCTCGGCGACCTCGGAGATGTCCGTGATACGCTCGATATCGGCGAGATCCTCCGGAGCCAGCGTGTGCTCGATGGCGCGCACGCTGCGGGCGGCGGATTCCTCGGAAACGCCGCGGCGGATCAGCTCCTCAGCCAATATGCGGAAAAATTCATCCTTCTGCACGCGGTTCATCACCTCTTTTCGCAGGCAGATATGGATTTTTATCTTCCGTTGTGATACAATGTAGAAGACGGCGGCACCCGCGTCCGGGCGGCATTCCTGCCTCAGACGGACGGCGGGGCGCAGCGCTCTCTATTATTGTATCAAATATGCGGGGAAATATCAATATGAGAATGCGAAAAAAAAAGCACGGAAGCGAAAGACTTTCTGCTCTGTCCGCTCTTTTGTGCCGCGACGCGGCCGCCCTGCGGACGGATCCCCGTGCGGTTTTCGGGAGAACGGCGCCCGTGCGGCTTGAGATCGGCTGCGGAAAGGGCGATTTTATCTGCGCTCTTTCCGAGCGGGAGCCGGAATACGATTACGTCGCCATGGAGAAGGTGGACGACGTGCTCGTCGCCGCCATGGAGAAGTACGCGTCCCGCCGCGGTCTCGGACGCCTCGGCGTGCACGGCGGCTGGGACGCGCCGGACGGGACGAATTACGTCGGCGGCGCGGTCTGGCAGATCCCGCTCTCCCTCCGGGGCAACGTGCGCTTTCTCTCCGGCGACGCGAAGGAGCTGGGAGAGTGGTTCGCGCCGGGGACGCTGGACGGCATCTACGCGAATTTCAGCGATCCGTGGACGAAAAAAGGGTATGAGGACCGCCGCCTGACGGCGCCCGGCTTTCTTACGCTGTACGCGCGGCTATTGCGTCCGGGCGGATTCTTCCGCTTCAAAACGGACAACGCGGCGCTGTTCGCCTATTCGCTTGAAACGGTCGCTGCCTCGCCGCTCACGCTGACCTTTCATACGGAGGATCTCCACGCCTCGGAGCGCGCGGCGGAGAACGTCATGACGGAGTACGAACGGAACTTCACGGAAAAGGGCGTGAAGATCCGGGCGCTGGAGGCGTATCGCCCGCTGTGAGGGGGAAACGAACGCCGTTACGTGAACTAAATGTAAATAATTATAAGATATTTATTGAATTTCTGCGCGCACCGCGCAGATTTTCGTTTTTTTCCTGTCTTATAGTATGGAAGGGTATCGTAATGCCTTTCCGATCACGTTCTGAGAAGGAGATCCTCGTTATGAAAAAGATCCCGTCCCGCGCCCGCCGCACGCTTTTTGTACTGCTGTCTCTTCTCTTTCTCCTCACCGGCTGCGGGAAGGAGCTCGTCTACCTCGATCCCGTCCCGACCTCCGCGGCGGATACTGCGGAGGAGCCGAGATATACCTCCTGGCCGATGCCGGACTACGACCCGGACGGTCCGCGGGTGGAACATCTCCGCAGTACGGTCGAATCCTTTGTGGAGACGAAGCACTGCATCGTGTTTACGGATAACAGGGATAACGTAATCAAAAAATATATAAACAAGGCGAACGGCACGGTACACGTTCTGTGCGGCGACGCGCTGTGCAAGCACGAAAAATGCTCCGCACGCGTAAATGGCAGCGACGGCAACAGCTCTATGGTTTATGCACCGGAATACGGACTGCTCTGTTGGATACAGGTATCGAACCGGATGGCTACGGGACTTTACCCGTACGATAAACTGCAGTGGGAGATCGTATCGATCGATATCGACCATATGGATTTCACCATCCGTCGGCACTACATCAGCAAACCCGGAGACAAGCTGCAGTTCATGCGGTACGACGACGGAAAACTGTACTTTATTTATCAGGCACTGGCGGACGACCACGAGGACGAATGGAAGTATGAATGGCGTCTTGACGCGCTGTCGCTGAAGGACGACTCGGTCGAGACGGTGGGAAGAGTTTCCTCGTCACTGTTTACCGTCCGGGACGGCGTTGTATATTATCATAAATCATCGCTTCAGATCTTGTATTCCCTGGATCTTGTGAGCGGGACGCAAACGGCGCTGCACGAATCGGAACAGGACGAGTCGCAGTACTGGTTTTGCGGCGACCGCTTCTACTGCTACAGCCTCGTTGACGCCTGCATGAGGGAACTGGACCTTGACGGGAACGTCGTCCGCGAGGTATTACGGGCGGACGAGTCCGATCCAGATTACCGACACCGCTGGGCGGTCGGACCGGACGGGACGTTCTACGAATTTATGCTCACCTACAGCATCGATACGGAATACGTCGCCGACAACGGGAAGATATTCCGCTGGGTGAACGGAGAGCGGGAGCTGTACGCGGATCTCGGCGAATCCAAGTGCATCAACAACATCACCCCGATCGGAGACCGACTTTTTGTCTTAGTGAGGCCCAACAATAACGGTACCGAATTCTACTACGTCGTTGGCAGCGTGGCAAATAAAGTTTCGAGGTGAAAAGGATATGAAACCGAAGCTTTTTCTCTGTACGCTTATTCTCCTTCTCCTCACTGGCTGCGGGAAGGAACTCGTCTACCTCGACCCCGTCCCTACGTCCGCGTCGGCGGATACCGCGGAAGCGCCGAGTTATTCCCTTTGGCCGATGCCGGACTACGACCCGGACGGCCCGCGGGCGGTACATCTCAGCAATCTGGTCGAATCCTTTGTGGAGACAAAGCATTGCATCGTGTTTACGGATACCAGGGATTTCGTACGCAGAAAATATATAAACAAGGCGAACGGCACGGTACACGTTCTGTGCGGCGACGCGCTGTGCAAGCACCAGGACTGCTCCGCGAGCCATAATAATGTTTTCGATGGAGACGGTTCTCTGGTCTACGCGCCGGAATACGGTCGGCTCTGCTGGGTACAGACAACGACCCGGATCGGTGCGGGACTTGTCCCCTACGATAAACTGCGGTGGGAGATCGTATCGATCGATATCGATCATATGGACTTCACCATCCACCGTCATTACATCACCAAACCGGGAGACAAGCTGCAGTTCATGCGGTACGACGACGGAAAGCTGTACTTTATCTACCAGGCCTTGGCAGACGACCACGAGGACGAATGGAAGTACGAATGGCGGCTTGACGCGCTGTCGCTGGAAGACGATTCGGTCGAGACGGTGGGAAAGCTTTCCTCGTCGATATTTACCGTCCGGAACGGCGTTGTGTATTACCATAAATCGTCGCTTCAGACCCTGTATTCCATGGATCTTGAGAGCGGGACGCAAACGGCGCTGCACGAATCGGAACAGTACGAGTCGGAGTATTGGTATTGCGGCGACCGCTTCTACTGCTACAGCCTCCTTGACGCCTGCATGAGGGAGTTGGATATGGACGGGAACGTGGTCCGCGAACTCTTCCGGGCGGCGGAGACCGACCCGGAGCGCCGTCACCGCTGGGTAGTTGCCCCCGACGGGACGGTCTACGAGTTTATGCTCACCTACAGCATCGATACGGAATACGTCGCCGACAACGGGAAGATATTCCGTTGGGTGAACGGCGAGCGGGAGCTGTACGCGGATCTCGGAGAATCCAAGTGCATCAACTACAT
>JAEEGL013158681.1_pt1 | contig 77023 bp, 62 predicted proteins | sample 9134231 | NCBI WGS metagenome assembly JAEEGL01 (sample SAMN16246548, study PRJNA631951) | gut metagenome | biome: gut microbiome; feature: rumen; material: fiber-attached | host: Bos | place: Iran: Karaj | collected 2018-10 | reverse complement strand
TATGCGTAACCGCCGTAATCTCCGTCAAACGCGATGCGCTTAAGTTTTGTGTTCTCACGGTACAGTGCTTTCATGATATGGGGCATGCCCACTTCGCCGCCGTCGGCACAGCCGTAAAACACGGCGTTGAGCACGATATTCTTGATCTCGCCGCCGGAAAGCTCGAATTTCTCAGCCAGGAATTCGTAATCGATATCTTTAGCCAGGGGAACGTCTTTTCCGAAAGCGCTTTCCCATATCCCCTTTCTGGTCTCCTTATCCGGCAGCTGGAAGCTCAGTACATAGCGGATACGCCGCATAAAAGCCTGGTCGATGTTCTGCAGGTTATTGGTGGCCAGCAGTACGATCCCGTCGTATTCCTCGATCCTCTGCAGGATGAAAGAGATCTCGGTATTGGCATATTTGTCCTTGGAATCCTTCACCTCCGAGCGCTTGCCCATCACGGCATCCGCCTCGTCAAAGAAAAGGATCATGTTGCTCTTCTGCGCCCGCGTGAAGACCTCTTCCAGGCGCTTCTCGGTCTCGCCGATATATTTGTCCACGATCTGGGACAGGTCCACCTTGTAGAGCTCCAGTCCCAGCTGCCCGGCGAGGGCGTGGACGGTCATCGTCTTGCCGGTACCGGGAGGGCCCGCCAGGATCACGGATACGCAGCGGCCGTAGGCGTATTTCTTCTTTAAGTTCCAGCCGTCATAGACCGCATGGCGCAGCTCCACCTGTTTTACGATATCGTTCAATACATTACGGTTGCGCTCGTCGATCTTTAAGTCTTCCAGCGTAAAGCCGGGTTCCACGCGCTTAATATTGTCATAACGGCCGTCGTCCAGCACCTCATAGCAGAGCCGGCAGATCATGCGCTCGTCGATCTTTTCGCCTGCCGCGGCTTCCGTTTCCATGGCCCGGGCAACACGCCGGATCTGTCCGGCCGTGAGAGTCATCTTGGAAGCCAGGGATTCCGCCAGCTCCTTATTCTTCTTCGGAAGGTAACCCTTCCAGAGCGCCAGCGCCATAGCCGCGCCACGGGGGATACGCAATGCAAAATACTCACTGCACAGGACCGGGATGAGCTTTACCTCCGGCTCCGTCAGCAGGAATAAAGGCTTGCTGCAATGCATGCGGTAAAGACGTTCCAGTCTGCCAATCAGGAAATCCGCATCCTTTACCCGCTTTATACCCCGCACGACCAGCGCCCTGTTCTCCAGAATGCAGCTGCGCACCAGACGCCGCAGAACCTCCTTCGGCTCCTGGGTCCCGCAGATATAATCAAACTCCACCGTCAGGAGGTCGATGTCACACTCCTCGCACGCCGCCGCTACCAGACTGTAGCGCCCGCTCTCCCGCTCTCCGGAGATGAGCAGATCAAAAGCCCCCTCATGCTCCTTAAGGCGTTTCACAAGCATCTTCCGCTCGGCATCCACTCCGTACAGCGGCGCCATTTCCTCCCCGCAGTTGCGCTTTCCGGCAAATTCCGCAAAAGCGCGGTCCATCTCTTCACTTCCGCCCAGGCGTCCCAGGAGATATTCATCCAGGCGGTATACGGCCCTGTGAAAATCCTCCCCCGCTTCTTCGGGAGCACCCAGAAGGAAGCGCAGCTTCTCCGCCGCCTCCCGCATCGACACCAGCGCTTCATCCGTCATCCCGGTATAGCCGGCGGCACGGGCCGCCGTCAGCAGATTTACACCCCTGCCGTTTCCGCTGTTAGCCAGTTCCAGCACTTCCTCCGCGTGTCGGTCCATAAAACGCAGGCAGAGCAGTTCTACAAGGGAACGTGCCACCTCATTCCAGCCCAGGATCGAAAAAAGTCCTGCCAGCTCCGGCCGGGTGAAAAAGAAAGCCTCTCCCTCCAGAAGCTCGTCTTCCTTCACATCGGCTATAAGCAGCCGGGGATAACGGGAAAAAAGCTCTTCCTCCACCCTGTCCTTCAGCAGCAGTGAAAGCCGCAGGGCTCCCATCGCCGCCAGGGCACGGAGTGCCGTATCCGCGGTCTCTCCGGTATTTTCTCTTATCTCTTCTTTTTTTGTTTCTGCCTTTTTTCTTGCCATCGTTTACTGTTTTGCAAATTTTCCTTTCATCATATGAAGCAGAGGATCGTCCTTTGCCGTACCGCATTCCGGTAGTAAAAGGGATCGGAACGGATCCAGATTTTCCGCTCCGATCCATCCGATCTCCCCTAGAAGCGCTTCAGGTAAAACAAACGCATATTCTGCCATAAAGATCCTTTCTTATGCCAGCCCGACCTGTTCGGCATAGGGCTCGAAATCCGCCTTGGTAAATACCTTACCGACCTTGACAAACTCGTATTTGATCGCATTCAGATAATGCCGCATGCATACCTTGCCGTCGGCCGTGGGATCGGCCGCCGCCAGGAATGCTGCGTTGAGGATACAGTTCTTGATATTACCACCGGCAAACTCGTATTTCTCAGCCAGATAACGGATATCCACATCCTCGTCAAGCGGCGTGGTCTTGGGGATCGTAGTCCTCCAGAGCATCTCTCTGGTATCCGCATTCGGGAACTGGAATTCCACGATATATTTCATTCTTCGGAAGAAAGCGGGGTCGATATTGTGCTTGTAGTTGGTGGCCAGTACGCACACGCCGTCGTAAGCTTCCATTTCCTGAAGGAGCAGTGCGGTCTTATTGTTGGCCGAAGCCTGGTTGGAACCGCCGTCATCCGAACGTTTTGCAAAGATGGTATCGCACTCATCGAAGAAAAGTACGACGTTACACTTCTTTGCCTCGCGGAAGATCATCGACAGGGATTTTTCCGTTTCACCGACGTATTTATCCACGACCTTGGAGATATCCACGCGGTAAAGCTCCAGATTCAGTTCGTGGGCAAGCACCTGCGCCATCATGGATTTACCGGTACCGGGAGCTCCGAAAAGAAGCACCGTAAGGCCGCGGCCGTATGGATATTTCTTCGTGTAATTCCACTGCTCGTAGACCTGTTTCTTGAAATTCATCTGCTCGATCGCATGGGTGATCGTCTCTCTCTGGCTCGGGTTCATGACGATATCGTCAAAGCCGAACTTCGCATCCACTCTCGTCGCCTTCTGGGAAAGCTCGGAGGACATCTGCCGGTTACAGCCCTTAAAGAGGTTCTTACGGGAGATCTGCGTCTCCTTATCCATGACCGAAAGGTTCCTGGCTTCCTTCAGGGCGTCCTTGATCTTGCCCGCGGTGAACACGAATTTCGTGGACATCTCCAGCAGATCCACGTCATCATCGAAGGTATACTTCTGTGCAAAATACTTCCAGCATTCGAAACGTTCGGTGGTGGTAGGCGTGGGCAGTTCAAACTCCGCAAAGTACTCCTTCGTGATCTCCTTCATGGAGATGTTGAGCTTGGACATCGCAAACACGGTGATCTTCTTTTCCGTAAGCTTTGCAAAGGCCAGATCCATATAACCGAAGAATTTTTCCTTCTCCTCATCCCTGTACTGCAGATCCGTAAGACAGCAGCAGGCGTTGGTCAGGATACACTCGCGGGTCACGGCCCAGAGCGCTTTGTTCACAAACTGGAAATCATATTCAAAAAGCTTCTTGCAGTTGATGGTAACGGCCCGCAGCCCGTTCTTTTCGCAGAAATTCCGCACGAAGAATTTACGGCCGCTGCCTTCATCGCCGTAGTAATAAAAGATCCTGGTGCCTTCCGAATAGGCGATCTCCATGGCATCCAGCACAGAAGCGTTGGCCATAACAGGATCCAGCTCCTCGTCCGTGGCGAGCATGGAAAAGAATCGGTCGTAATTTTCATCCGTACGCAGGGGATGACGGCCGAAAAGGAAGTCGATCATACGCTTGTCGGGAGATACCGCCGTGGAGAAAGGCATGCTCTGCCGCACATCCAGGTTCAGGATGGGCATGAGCTGCTCCAGGCAGGCCGACATATCACCGTAGGCATTGGTGATGGAAAATTTATCGCTGAAATAAAGCTTCGCCGCGGCTTCGATGGTCGGTGCCGACAGCCCGCCGTTTTCGTTTACGATCTGGAATACCCCCGCGTAATCCGTCTGGGTGGATGAAAGCACACCGCAGGCGAAGCAGAACAGGGTAAAGGGTTCAAAATCCAGCTTTTTGGCCAGGGAATAAAAAGGCAGTGCGATCCCGGCCTCGACCGTCTTCTCGGCTCTGGCTCCGATATGCTTAAGGCGCTCCTCAAGCGTCCCTTCCGATACCGCCGCCTTCGTCTTTTCGGGAATGCTCTCGCTTTCATCCGAACCTCCGAAGCTTCCGAGCAGATCCAGCAGATCGGCATCCAGATCCCCAAGGGTATCTTCCTCCAGAGCCGCCTCTTCTTCTCCCGGAAGTGCTGCCTCACTGCCGTTCTGCTGCCGCTTTTCAAAGCTCTCCAGCTTCTCCCGGCACACATCCGAAGCTACCTCCAGATCCGGATAAAGGACGTTTTTATAGCCGCCGTTCCCTGCGGCATAGATGAGCTTCATGCCTTCGATATAGCGGTCCAGCGCCGTATTGACACAGGCAAAGACGTGATCCATGTACTCGCCGTAACTTTCATACGGCTTCACGGACGGATCGGAGACACTTTCCGAAGCAGCCTCCTTTTTCGTCTCTTTTTTCCCGGCTGCTTTCTTTTCGGGTTCTTCCGCCGTCAGCTCTTCCAGGATCTCCTGTTCTGCGTTTTCTTCCGTTTTTTTCTTTCTTCCAGCCATGCTTTACTCATCCCCTTGGGTGCGAAATATCGCTGTTCTGTCAAATACACTTTCTCTTGTATTGATCCCGCTGCTTTCCTCAGGAAAAACGCCCTTGTCTTTATTGATGGGCGTCATGCGCTGACGGACGGCATAGGTCATCCACTCCTCGTCTTCCTCGAGCTGCTGCCTTTTTTTCTTCTCCGCATTCCTGCGGTTTTGCTGTACCAGCCTGTCTACAACGACACTCATCAGTCTCGGTACTCCTCCGGATAATCCGCTGCCGCCACCTCTTTAATGGACAGATACTCGTTAAAACAGTAGCCTTTGATCTTTCCGTCCTCACTGATCACCAGCGACCATTCCTCACCCTCTTCGAGGATATAGCCGGTGCTGCCGGGTTTCAGCCGGTCAATGGCTGCCGAGCTCTTCTTCGGCTCCTTGCGGACGTTCAGCCAGCTGCTCACATCCTTCAGACTGAAGGCGTAATACTTCCTGGACGGTTCCGGAACGGGCGTGGGCGTGGGGGTAGGCGTCGCAAGCGCGGCTCTCTCCGCTTCATTGAGTGAGACCACGCCGTCGCTGTTCACCCAGCTGCTGTCTACCGGGCGGTCGCTGCTGGCGTCGCCCATCACGCGGGCTTCCCGCATCTCCTGTATGCCCTCCGGTTCTTTGTCTTCGGCGCCTTTGGCTGCTCCCTTCGGGATCAGGATGACCACTACCACCACGGCAATGATCAGGTAGATCCCCATCATCAGCAGCAGTATGTTCGAACCCTTCTTCATTCTTCGGCCTCCTTCATCTTCCTGCTTGCAGGCAGCTGAATATAGATACCCATGCCCATATCCGGCATGGATTTTCCGTAAATGGTCCCTCCGTAATAATCAACGATGGCCTTGGCCTGTGTGAGGCCGAGACCGTTTCCGCTGATACGGTTGGATCCCTGATAGTTCAGTTCAAAGATATGTTTTGTCTCGTCTTCTTTAAGACCGGCGCCGGTATCCTTGAGCACGATGAAGATATCGTCCTCTACCCTGGAGATGGTGATCACCAGTGACCCCGCACGGTTCATATACTTGATCGAGTTGTCGATGATATTGCGGAAAAGGATCAGAAGCCGCTCTGCCTGGGCTTTCACATAAAGCTGCTCCTCGGTGGAGGAAATGCGTATGCTGAGTCCCACCTTGCGGGCAGCCTCGCCCAGTTCGTCCGAAGCTTCCCTTGCAACCTTAATGATATCCACCATGATGGGCGGATCATTCACGGGAGGCAGAAACTCGTTGATATCGTTCTTTGCTTCCTCCAGCTGCTCTTCCGCCGAATGAACGGCAGCCTTTAAGGTCGCAAGCTTCTGTTCATTGGCCTCCGCTTCGCTCTTTAAACGCTTCAGCTCTTCGGTCTTATCGTTCAGCTCGATCTCGCGTGCATCCAGCGCCCGCTGCATGGTCGTCTTTTCGTTCTCTCTGTCCGCCTTAAGATCCGAGAGCTCCTTCTGCAGTTCCTCGGTCGCCGTGTAATCGGCACGCTCCAGGCTGTACATGAAGGCCATGAGCATCAGGCACAGGCTGTGCAAAAGGATCAGGCCGATCACCGCCCAGCCGGGCAGTCCCATGACCAGCGCGACGATCGACGCGATGAAGAACACAAACGCCAAAAATCCTACAAATCCCTTTCCTTTTCGCATTTTTCTTCCTCTTTCTGCGCGAAAAGAGTGAGTTCCCTCACTTCTCCCGCTTCGTTTTTTATCGTTTCCGCATCATGCGTAGCCATCACGATCGTTGTTCCCTGCCGGTGGATCAGCTCCAGCAGCCGTGCAAACTCCCGTGAGGTCCTGGGATCCAGATTTCTCGTAGGCTCATCTGCGAGTAAGATCTTCGGATCGTTGAGTATCGCCCTGGCCAGACAGATCTTCTGCTGTTCTCCCCCGGAAAGCTCGTCCGGCAGACGGCGGTGCATATGATCCATTCCGAGAAACTTCAGCACATGCATGATGCGCTGTTCGCTTTCCTTCTGTCCCCAGCCGTAGATCCTGCGGCTTATATTCAGATTCTCAAATACGGATTGCGAGCGGATCAGCCTGAAATCCTGAAAGATCACTCCCAGTCTGCGTCGATAGTACGGGATCTTAGGATCCGGAAGCTTTGTGACATCCTCGCGATCTACAATGACCCGCCCCTCCAGGGGCAGGATCTCCCGTAAGATCAGTTTGATCAGGGAGGTTTTTCCGACACCGCTGGGCCCGGTCAGAAGTACAAATTCCCCTTCCCGGATGTGCGCTTCAAAATGCCGCAAAACCCAGCTGTTTCCATTATCATAGCTTATGCCCGTATCTTCAAAACGGATCATTCTTCCTCAATATTAAGGATATCCGAAAAGCCGGTGTCCTCAAAGATCTCCATCACATCCTCATTCACATTGCGGATGATGAGATCTCCTCCCTTGGACATGGCTGTCTTGTGTCCCAGAAGCAACGCCCTGAGTCCGGCAGAGGATATGTACTCCAGCTCCTCAAAATCCATGATCAGTTCATTCACCTTCTGAAAGGATCTCAGGATCTGATCCTGCAACTCGGGGCTGGTGTTGGTGTCTACGCGTCCCTCTACTTCCAGAACAATCGTATCGCCGTCTCTCGTTTCCGTGATCCTCATTCCCTACTTTCCTCCATTTACTTTAGTGTCAGCACGCTTCCCATAGCCAGATCGTCATCCAGAACGGGAGAACTGCCTTCGGGGATCGCCGCATTCATATCAAGATATGCGTTCCCATCCATTGTAGCATTCTGTTCCAATTGTACAAGATGTAATCGCGCTCGTACAGGGGTAAATTGTTCCAGAAGAAACATCAGCTGATGCCGTGTCGTCTCCTGGATCTGCCCGTGAATGAGCACCGTCACATCCTGCACGCCGCCCGAACGCATACGCGTCGGGATCTGCGCTCCGTCCGAAAGGAGATAGCCGCGCAGCTTGTTATGCTCCACCACATCGGCTTCACAGCCGAGCACGATCTGTATGATACGCTCCAGCGCCCATTTTGTGCCTTTCCTGCGGCTCAGCTGATAGCCCTCGCGCACCAGGTTCCTGCAGATCTCCTCCGAAAGGAAATCGCCGCTGATATCAATGCCCAGCCACGATGCATATACCGGCAGGAGCTCCGCCGGGCAGGTATCGATATTTAAAAGCTTCGGCAGGGTATCGATCTCTTCCTGCAGATCATTGTACAGGCTGGAAAAGACCGACATCCAGCGGTGGAAAAAGCTGTTGCGCTCACGATAGACCTCCGGGAAGGTCTGCATGAAATTGTCACCCCGGGCATAGACGCACATATCCGACAGCGTTGCGACACCGTCACCGATCACATCCACCGCCAGGAACAGATAGCGGCCCCTGAGGGAATACAGCAGCATATCCGTATGATTCACGCTGCGTATGCATCCCGCTTCCTGCATGATGCGCAGTTTTTCGGCGCGGTCCACGGAAGGATCCGCAAAATATTCCCTTGCGCTCTTTCCGGAAAAACCGTCCTCTTCTTTCAGACGGTCCATGGCCAGGGCATAGATGTAAAAAGCCGTATCTCCGCCGTGTTTTGCCTTTAGGGAGATCCTGCCCCATTCGGAATCCTCCGCCGCACTGTCGATCGGCGCGAGAAAGATCGTATGAAAATGGATGTTTTCACCGTCCTCACCCTTAGTGATCGTACGCACAGCGTCATCCGGAAGGATCTCAAAACCTTCCATGCATGCGCTCTGCCAGCGGTTATTCCGGATACGGTATCTTTTATCGCTCACGTTTTTTCTCCTGTCGGATCAATATCCGCCTTTTAAACTTTTACGGTTTCGATCGAGATCTCGCCGGCCATGCACAGCACATCCGCTTCGGGATAAATATCCGAATCCACATAAGCCGCCAGCTGGCGGTCATCCGGCGTGATCGTAAGTTCATATACAAAAGAAACACACTCCAGCGCTTCAATGGCCGTAAACACGTCGCGGAAGCGTAGGGGCTGTCCGAAATTCCTGTCGGAATGCACATCGTCCAGAAGACGCTCGATGGTCCGCTCGATCTCGGTCTTCGGATCCGAATAATACTGCCGCACATAAACGGTCCCGCGCACATGCACTTCCACATAACGCGGCGAGACAACATTGATCCTGGTCGTCAGGAGCCTGCGCTCCTCCAGTCTCTTTACGATGGCCTGGCGGTATACCTCCGAAAGTACCGGACGTTCTTCCTCCATGGCAGGCAGCACCGCCAGCTGTACCAGGTTTTCCGCCTCGTCCAGTACCGCATGGGCCTTTCTGAGACAGAGCCCCGGCGTCTCCAGCGCAAGACGCTCATAATCTTCCGCCGTAACCGCCGTATAAGGCGTATCGATATCCCTGCGGAAACGCATACCCATCTCCTGTAATGTTTCCCGATGGGCACCGCCCGTGCCGGGTGCCGGCGTATACCACTGCACACCGCGGACCGGGATCTCGGGACGGAAACGGCTCATGGCGCGCACGTTGCCCTTTTCTCCCTCTGTCAGTGCGATGGATGCGATAAACAGCTCTGCGCCGATATAATTTCCGGCCTCCTCGATGATGATCCTGCCGTCGTTTTCCAGCAGATGGTAATAAAGGGAACCCTCTTCCTTCTTTTCGGGACGCACAAAATCGTAATAATATACACCGTCCTCATCCTGCCGTCTTGCGATGAGGGAAAAGGAATCCGCAACCAGTCTCTTAAAGGGCAGCTGAAGCTCCTGGCCGTCATAGCCCATGACCTGCCCTATATCATATTGCCGCATAACTTCGGAATTGTAAAGTACTACACGCACGGGATCTTTCAGTTTCTGATCCGGCCGGTACTCTTCACCCTTGAACTCTATGGTAAAGGAATGCTGTCTGCCCTTGATATCCGGTTCTCCCGGGATATATTTACAGCGCCGTCCCGGCTCGGTCCCGTCGTACGAAAGCTCATAACGGCGGTAAGAGCTGCCCTTTTCTTCCTTGCCGAAGACCAGGATATGCTCGTCTCCCGCCAGCGGATGACGCACGGTAAATTTATCGCAGCGGTTAAAGATCAGTGCCGCGGCCTTGGTATCCCGCTGCCAGGCTTCAAAGAGAAAGCTCTCCACCTGGGTGACCCTTGGCGGCATATCATAATCGGCTTTTTCCAGTATCGCGCGGATGCAGTAGCCCTGCGTCTCGGTTCCGCCGTATTTTGCCGCGCCCTCCGGGATCCGCAGACGGATCTCCCCGCTGTTTAAGAAACAGCCGGTGAAATCCCGGGCTTTGATCTCCACAAAGCCCGTATCCGTAAAGCATTCCCAGCGCAGTGAGGCAAAGATGTTCTCCACGCGGTCGTCCACGGGATTTCTCTTTACCCTTTCCTGTATCGTCACATAAAGGATCAGCTCGCGGCCTGCTTCCGGCAGATCGCTTGCAACCAGATAGATCGCGTTGCCGGCCTCCGGCTTTTCCCCGAAGACCGCCACGCCCACGGGCACATCCTGTCTTGTGATAAAACTCAGGTTGCGGGTACCGTCCTTATCCTCCGCATAGGCCGCCTCCAGGCGTCCCCCCAGCTCGTTGACACGGTTGGTCTCAAAGACCATACCGCCCAGCATGAAGCGCGTGCCGCTCTGAAGCGTGAGTTTTTCCGTCAGCCCGTCCGCCTTCATCAGCACGCGGGCGCATTTTCCCTTGTTCGGACGCATCCCCACCAGGGAAAAGAGTCTCCGGCCGGCCTCATAGGGCATATTGGGGATACCGGCAGCCTGCAGCGCCGAGAAAGCGCTCAGGTTTTCCAGTATGGTGATACCGGGATCCGAAACATTGTAGTTGGTCCACTCGGAAGAAAAAAGCGGGATCTCGGCAAGCGCCTCCGTCATCAGTTCTTCATAGGTTTTTGTTCCGTTTCTTTCAATCCGAAGCATCTTTCTCACCCTTGTTATAAATGATATTGACCTGGTGCGCGCCGCTCTTGCAGACCATGAACGGCCGCAGCTTCAGATCATCAAAATCGGTCTCATGTTCACCGTCGTTATCCGTGTACCGCGCGGTGATGGAGGTCTTGCGGATCAGGGCCTGGTTCTTCAGACCGTTGAGCTGCAAAAGCAGCTGGGTCTTTTTGGGCATGGTACCGATCTCCCAGCCTTCGCCGTCCTCCCCGCCGCCGTTCACGGGATCGAGATAACGTTTGAGCGTATCCGTGATACTGTTCTGCACATCAAAGCTGTCATCCATATCCATGACCTCGAGCCAGACCGCCACGGAGATCTCCACAAAGATCGGCTCCACGATATGCAGGCGTTCCTCCGGTACCGTCATTTCGCACTGTTTCAGGAGGTAGCGCTTTACGGGTGCCATGATACGGTGGAAGGAGAACGAACCGTCCGCATGATCCTTCATCAGAAGGACAAAGCTCAGTTCCGCAGGATTCTCCCTGCCCTCGACGGTCATACCCGGCACGCAGGCCACCTTGTCGATGACCGTGGAAAAGCGGAGTATCGCACGCTTATAATCGTTCATGCTCACGCAGCGGTTACTCGAATGGATGCGGTCGGCACCGCGCTGCAATGCCTGGGGCACCGTCTCCATATTGCAGCCGCCGTAGGCTTTCACCGGATTGACTACCGAATCGATAAAGATCTGGTTCTCGGGAAGTAAATTCAGGCTGCCGGCAGGCAGATTTCCCGCTTCTCCCGCACAGGTACGCAGACGTATACGGAAAGCCACATTATCGGTCACACGCGGGATATCGCTGTGAATCCCGTCTCCGAAGATGATCTCGCTGGTAAGGCGGTCGATACGGTAGACGCGTCTGGCGTCCCATTCATGAGAATTCCCGGGTCTTCCGTCCCATTCCTCAAACTGCTCCGTTTCGCGCCATCGGATAAAGCAGGAGGAGATATTCCCCACCAGGTCATGATCCAGCTTCACATCATCCGGATGCTCGACGGCCAGACGACGCATCTCATCACTGCTCAGGCTGCCTTTCTCATTCACCCACACCTCGGCGTCCAGGATATTGGAAGCTCCGAGATAGGTGTGATAGCCCGATTCCGCACCCTCGATATAGAAATCCTCTTCCGGCAGGCTCACGGCATTGGCTACCATCACCGAATTGATGAGGATATCCTCCACATGGACCATGAACTTCCGGTTTTCCTTATCCTGCTGGGTCTCGTTGCGCACGATGCGCAGCCAGTATCTCTTTTTGCCCTCGATGGTCGTGGCGGCAAAATCCGAAGGCGGCAGGAACATCACGATACCGGAATGGGTAAAGTCCTCCGTTCCGTCCACCACCTTCATCATACGGAAGCCCCTGCGGCTGCTGTATTCAAACTGACACTGTATCCCCTTCTGCCCCAGACCGCCCTGGATCACAAAGAGCAGGCCGATGGGGCCGGTCTCCATGGGCTTGTCAAAGCCGAGATACAGAGCGTCATCCGCAAATTCCGTAGGGGTAAAGATATTGAAGGCTTCTCCCTTGCGGCTGTCTGCCGTCAGATCCCGGTAAAAAGTCCCGCAGATACTGCGCAGGCCCGCCGGCCGCATCTCCCGTCCCACATAGGTGTAGGAGACCTTCAGTCCTGTGATCACCGGATAATGATGGATACCGGGACGCATATAGCAGTTGTCCGAACGAAGCAGGCGCATGCGCAGAAGCCGCCCCTGATAGGAACCGCTCTCGGAAACGCCCCAGTCGTCGGGACAGATAAAGGAAAGCTGGAACTGTCCCGCATTGAGCTCCGCAAAAAGCGTACGGTATTCGGTCTCGCAGTTCAGTTTTTTCCAGCCGATCCCGTTGAAATATTCGATGGTGATCTCATCCGCATAGGCGTCCGCCGCCTCTTCGGCACGGACGGCCCTGGTCTTTTTCTTGATGATCTTCAGTTCGACCTGTTCTTCCTCACGGCCCACTTCCAGAATATGTTCCTCAAAAGTCAGATGGAAGTCCATGGTGACACGGGAACCTGCCTTTTCAAAGCAGTTTTCTTTTCCGATGTAGCACTCCGCAAATATGGAAAGCGTATCGCTGAAAGGAGCGAATTCATCCACTGACAGTTCCGTACTGCCGTCTCCCACATAATCAGCGGCAAGAGCCCCTCCCTCCGAGGAAAGAAGGATGTTGTTCACCTCCATCACCTCGGTGAGCGGATGAGCGGATTCCAGGACCACCACACTGTCCTCTTCCTCTGCCGAAACATTGATCTTTCCGCTCTCGCCGTCCTTATGAAGACAGTAGGAACCGTCTTCCGCGATGCTCATATCCGAAAAGGCGTGGAGCTCTCCGTCCTTTCCGTACCAGCGGAAGAAAAGCTCTCCGCTGCTGATCATATGGGGCAGACGGTCGTTACCGTCGATCCTTATATAGATCGACTCGTTTTCCACATCAAAGACACGGGGATGCAGGATCGCCAGAGCATGACGGCCGATACCGCCCTTCTCCCCGAAAAGGATAAACGGCGTGATCCCCGAAGCTCCGCCGGAGAAAGCGCTCTTTTCCTCTTCCTCTTCTTCCTCCGCTTCCGGAGTCTCCACCGGATTCTTCGTATACAGCTGCGGCGGAATGAATTCACCCAGCAGGGGGATCACCGTCCCCTCCTCGCGGTCTGTCATAAAGATATCCCGGAGCCGTGATGAAGTCACATACAGATCTCTCTCCGTTTCAAAGACCGGCGGCAGCATACCCGGAACAGGAGTATCATCCGTGGTGATCTGGGTCCCCTTCGGTACCTGGGCTCCGCTGATGGAGCTGTCCACCAGATGAAAAGTCACGATACTCCTGGCCGGCAGCGCGCGCTTCAGCGTCAGATCCAGAAGGTTGATAAAAGCCGCGTGATAGATCTCGGTCACATTATTGATGCTGCGGATATTATCCTGCATCTGCCGCGCGTAAATGCGTGCGATGGTAGCGCCGATATCGGGATCCTGGATATTGCAGTGCCATTCCGGCGTATAGGAAAGCGACAGCTTCCGGATCTGCTCCTCGATATCTTCGGTTGTCCTTTGATCGCTTTTATACGTCTTCCACATCTTCCGGTTCATAATAGTCCGTTCCCGCCTCTTCTTCCTCTTGTGCTGCGTTCAGATAAAAAGGAAATACCAGATTGTCCCTTACGTTGGTCCTGCGGATCGTATAATCCACATTGATGAAGAGTATCCCCTTCCGTTCCCGCTCCTCCGTAGTGATATTGACCTCCCCGATCCGCGGCTCCTGTTTCAGCAGCGTCTGTGTCAGCGTATGGACCAGCATGCTCACCGAGGTGCTGCTCAGGTCCATAAAGGTGTAGCTTAAAAGCTCGCTGCCGAAATCCGGGCGCATGAAACGCTCGGACCTCGTGGTCATCAGGATCAGGTAGACGGACTCCTTCACGCTCTGTGCATCGGATACCGTGGCGATCCTTCCCGTGGTGGGATCGATCTGCGGGGGAAACTTCATCCCCGTTCCCAAAAATGTACCTGCCATGCTGCCTCCTCTTTATCCCAGTTTGATCGGCGTGCCCGAAACCGTAACCGGCCCGCCGCTTTCCAGCTTTGTCATGGAATTGCCCTTGATCTGCATATTGGCACCCGTGATCTCCACGCGTCCGTTGGCCTCTTCCTTGATGCTGTCCGTGGCCTTTAAGTTGATCTTGGATGCGTTCAGCTCCACCGTACCGTTGCTGCCGTTCATGGTGAGGGTGATCTTGTCTCCTACCTTGACGGTAAGCTTCTGATCCGTTTTTACTTCGATATTGCCTTTCCCGTCCGGCGTATTGATCTTGATGATGTTCTTGGCGTCCTTATCCGAAATGGTGATGCAGTCCTTTTCATTATCCATCTCGATCCTGTGCTCTTCCTTGGCGGTACGTATGAAGATCTTGTCCTTACCGCCGTCATCGTCGTCGGGATTGTCTTCAAAATAGATCGTGCTGCCGTGTTTGGTCACGATGCGCTTGTTCTTGTTCTTTTCATCAACGGAGCCCTTAAGGAAACTGTCATTTATCAGCGGGATGCAGCCGATGACATAGGGCCGTTCGATATTGCCCTGCTCAAAAACTACCAGCACAAAATCCCCGACCTCCGGGAGAAAATAGTGCCCCCAGCTTTTCCCGCTGGAGGGCTGTGCCACCCTGGCCCAGAGCAGCTGGTTGGCCTTATCGTCCCGGGTCAGTATACTGACGCAGACACGTCCGGGCATATTCTGGTCATAATTATTCGTCACCTGCCCGATGACTACACCGAAGATACGGTTATCCCCGATCTCGGTCTTTTCCACCTGCTTCTGTGCGATCTCGTCTACGATCTCAAATAACGCCATTTTTCACCTCGGTTACTGCAATGTGGCGGCCCGGCCGCTGATATGGGTGGAGTAAATACCCTGCCCTTCCATGCTGTGGGTCACGCTGCTGATATAAAAGCGGTTGGAAGCGCCTTTCCCCAGTCCCTGCACCTGAAGGAATTTCCCCGGTACGATCTCGGGCAGTCCCACAACGTCTGCCTCCAGCGTACCGAAACGGTAGCTCATCTGTTCCATCAGGTAATTCGCCCGGTATTCCGCATCCGTCTGGGTGGCCGCCGTGGGATCGATATATACCTTGGTCTGTTTGCTGACCAGCTGCTTGGCTATATTTCCCTCCGACATCTTGCCCTCCAGCTTCTTTTTGGAGGAAAACACCTTTCCTTTGGCGGCATCCACGTTACGCACTTCCACTTTTCCCACCAGTCCCGTCACATCATAGCCGATCTCGAAAGTCATCATTCCGTCATAAGGCCCGATGGTGATCAGATCCTTATCATCCGATTTGGCCTTGCGGAAGAGTATCGTATCGTTACTCTGGAAGAACTCATAATTGAAACGCTTGGCCGCCCGTACCACGAATTCATAATCACTCTCATTCACCATCTCAATGGTCTTATCCGTGGTCTCATTATTATTGCCGCTCTGCTGCGCATCCGGGGTATCCGCAATATTGATATCGTTGAACAGGCCCTTATCCCCCTTCAGCTTCTGGTAAAAAGGCTGGTCCAGAAGGAGCTTTACCGCCTCCGAATAGGATTGGGCCGTAAGCTGCTTGGCATAACTGTTGGCCATCATGATACCCTTGATATCCATGGCGTGCACCTCCACCGCCGGGATCTCGTCCCTGCGATAGACAAAATTCACCTGGCTGATAAAGCCCCGGAACACATCCCTGACACTCGAGCCATAGCCCATGCTGATCTCCACCGAAGACCCCAATGCGATCAGCTTTTTCACAGCTTCAAAGCGAAATTCATGGATATACACATCATAGGTATTATAGATCTTGAACTCCGCTACGGAGGCCTCAAAACCACAGGAAAGATCAACAAAAATATCGCTTACGTTGAATTGGCCCTTATCCTTGGAGATTTCCTTCCCACCGACCTTAACGATCACCAGGGGATTGTTAAAATTCCCATATTGTTTTTGTAGATCCCGAAATTCAAACATGATATTCCTTATCCGAGATTGAGCACGCTGCCGAGCGTCTGACTCACACCGACACCGCGCTCTCCATCGCCACTAAACGCCTTTTTATAGGCTGCTTCCCATTCTCCCAAACTGTTGGGATAGGGATCCTCGTTAAAGCACTGGATCGACAAACTGACATTAGCCCGCACCGGCTGTCCTTTACGGTTAAACATCACATACTGGGCACTGACATCATTCAGTTCCCCCGAATACCGCATTTGTCCCCAGGCAAAAGTAATCTTTCTGGTACGAGGACTGCGTATGGCCCCCATAAAGGCCTCCACCGTTTCCCTTACCGTAGGTTCCTTTCCCTTCCCGGCCAGCTCCATCCCCCCTCTGATGGCATTCTGAGTCAGCTGGGTGGGAGAGAGATTCATCTTATCCTCCAGAAAGGCATCAAAATTATTCTCCTGATCGATCACCAGCTGCACCCTGAAAAAAATACGTACCCGCTGTTTTCCGGGCTGTACTGCCTCACCTGTATCAAAGGTCATGATATTCATCTGCCCCGGTCCGCGGGCCTCAATCTGCAGGGAAGATGGATTGAACTGTACCACATATTTCTTTTTGTTCGGCTCAGGTAATACGCTTTGTACGAGCTTTTTGGCCGCACCGACAGCTCCGCCCAATGCTCCACCCGGTCCTCCGCCTTCAGCTTCTACGGCATCCTGTTCCTGAACACTCACTTCTTGGACTTCATGGATCTCGACCACCGCTTTTTCGATGATCCCAAGATTTGTAAGTGCTGCATTTCCAAGCTTGGTTGCATTCATAATCATTCACCTTATATGCTGAAATTCAGCAATGCATTGTTCTTCGCCTGATCCCACTTGCTGGCCGCCCCTGCTACGCCGGTGGCAAACACCTTTTTGTAAGACTTGTACCATACGCTGTTTATCTCGGTGGCTTGGGTTTCCAGCAGTTGCTGCATTGTGACATCCACCGTGGCCCGTATGGGGTTTCCGATCTTGTTGAACATCGTATACTTGCCGGTCACCTGAATTATACTACCCGCAAAGACCATCCCGGCCCAGCAGAAGATCGCCCGCCGCGTCAGAGGCGAAAAGAGGGAAGCGATCAGTCCCTCCACCTGGGTACGCACGGTAAATCCTTCCGAATCATCAGCCCAGTTTTTTTTCAGATTCATCGCCTCGGACAATACCCCTCCTGCGCTCAGCATGGAGGCATCCAACATAAAGGCGTCCATCTGGTTCATGGCATCAAAGACCAGCTGGAAAGACAGGTTGGTCACCGGAGGACTGCGGAACTGCCGGATCTGGGTATTGGCCATATTATCCAAACTGCCGTCATTGATCTCCCTTTCACCCTGGGCACTCTGAAGATAGATGGTAGACGGATTGTACTGTACCTCCATCGCACAGAACCCATTTTCTTGGGCGATACTTTTGTAGTTATCAAACGATGTGCTACCGTTTCCTGAAACGGAATTACCCTCCAGACGGTCCTGTGCAGCATTCAATTTCCGAGTGTCAGCAGCAAACGCAGAACCCATTCTCGACTGCAAAAGAGAATTTATGGGACCTGAAGTCTGCATATCAAATTGTTCCTGTCCGGTCTCAAAAAAACCTCCCAGATCATAATCTCCGTTTTGAATAGCTTGATCGATGGCATTTTGTTTGAGTTTATTCAGTTCTTCCTGAGAGGCCAGCATATCCTGCTTATACTTGCGCATAAAAAGCACCGCCTTCGGCAGATCCCCTGCCAAAGATGCCATACCGCCGGCTATCGATTTTCCAACATCAGCCAAACCCATCAGATACCTCTCCTCGCCTTTTCACTCCTGAGCCGCTTTTCCAGACGGGTGTATACTTCATTGGAGATGAGCCCCAGCTGGCGCCGTACGCCCTGCTCCACCATCTCCGCCACTTCGCGCCGGTAATCGATCTCGGGAGGACGGACCGCGTTCTCGATCACCCTGGGTGCTTCTACCTGCCGGTACTCCGTGATCTGCGGCGTTTCCTCCACTACTCTGCGCGTCTGCGTCTCGTTTCTGCGGTATTCCTCCAGCGTGGCCAGCACATCTTCCTCGCTGAGCTGCTCTTCCACACGGTAGACCATATCCGCCGAGCTTACAAACTCCCGGCGCGCACGGACTTCCCTTTCCCCGCCGCTGCCTCCGAGCTTCATTTTCAGAAGTATCGTCTCGGCCGGACTGTTCTCGATACGCGTGGTACGTTCCTTCTCTTCGATCAGCCCTTTTTCCACCCGCAGCTGATCCAGGATCATTTCTTCATAATACCGCAGCTCGTCCGCGGTACGGCTTTCCTTTAAAAGCTCCGTCAGAAACTCCCGGCTGCTTTCGCTTCCTTCTTCTTCCAGGCGCAGCAGAGTTGTTTCCGCCATGCTGTTCACGATGCGGGAGATCCGTTCCTTCTCCTCGATGAGGCCGTTTTCCACCCGCAGCTGCCGGGTGATCAGATCCTCGTAACGCCTCAGCACCTCCGTGGTACGGCTCTCATCCACCAGCTCCGTCAGCAGTTCGCGGCTTCGCTCACGATAGACGCGCTCCGCCTCCTGCGCACGCGCCTCTTCCTCCTGCCGGTAGATCATCAGCTGCTCTTCCCGTGCCGTTTCCTCTTCCGGAAGCCGTTCCGTCACGGCCTGCTGCAGCTCCGCCTCCATGCGCATCACTTCGGTTTCCTGCATCGTTCTCGCAGCATCGCGCCCCTGCGGCGCTTCCATCTGCTTCAATATCTGCACCGTATCCGGCGGAAGCAGCTTATAGATCTGCTCCAGCCTGCGCTCGACAACCGTAGGCTCATTTCCGTCGTCCTCTTTCAGAAGCTCGATCACATGCTCCCTGTCCTCCAGGCTGCGGAGACTCTCCCTTATGGTGCGCTCCCGGTCACTGGTACGGTTCGTCTTTTCCTTCTGCGTCAGCAGTATGCGGCGGATCTCCCGATAGCGCTCCAGATTCTGCGTATTCCGCTCGTTGATGCGCTCCATCTGCTGCTCCAGAGTTTCGTTCGTCTCGTTTTCCCGATAGAGAAGCTCCGTCTGCTCAAAATCGCGCTCCGAAAAGCTCTCGCTCATACGCTCTCTTTCACGGAGCAGCGCACTTTCGTAATCCGTATGCTCGCGGAGGAATTCCTCTCGCATATTTTCAAAATACCGTTCCCGCTCCCACTGCAGCTCCGAAGTCCATTCTTCGGTCTCTTCAAAGAGCTCCTGCAGGATATCCAGCTCGCGCCGCTCCGCCATATTCACCACTTCCATGGTGTTGTTTTCAATATTTACGGGACTGCGGCCTTCTCTGGCCTCGATCAGGATGCGGCTTAAGCTGTGATCCGCGCTGCGGTAAAAGCTGTTGCGCAGTTCCATCCACTGCCGCTTCTCATGCTCGGTCCGTACGGCGATGGCGTGGTCGAAACTGCGGATCACTTCCAGCAACAGTGCGGAATTGATGCGCTCCCGCATCCTCTCCTCGCCTTCCGCCTCCACAAGAGTCTCTTCCTCAAAGCTGTTTTCCACCCGGTAGATCAGGGGGGCCGTCTCTCCGGCCGCAATACTGCGGAACTGCTTCAGAAGCAGCTGTCTCGCGATATAGCTCTGCTCCGAGGTGGTCACCTCCAGCTCGTTCAGCTCGTTGGATACATTGCTGTGCTGGAGATTCTGCACGATCTGGTAGATCATGCCGGTCTGCAGGCGGTTCATGATGCTCATATACAGGCGGTTGACGGAACGGGCAGGCAGTTCCTGCTCTTCGCCGCGCTCCTCTTCCTCCTGCTGCTGCCGTTCCTGCCAGGAATAGATCAGTTCCTGCAGCCCGGCCATATTTTCCATGTAAAGCTTGGTCAGCTCCGTGCTGTTTTCGCTTTCCGTAAGGAAGCTTTTCGCCTCCTCCATGAAACGCCGCTCATCCTTTATCCCCAGGCTGCGCAGCACATTGCTGATATAAATGCGGTCCTGATAGTTCAGCGCTACCTGACTGCTCATGAGGATGCGGTTCACCGCATTGCTGATCAGGGTCTGCTGCACTTCGGTAAAGGCATAGACATTGTTCTGTATGCCTGTATAGTTTTCCCCGCCTTCCGCGATCAGAAGCTGGGGCGGTGTGTGCAGCATGTGCGTCAGGCTCTGGCTGCTCACATGCGCGCCCATCACGGAATAGTTATCGCGGATTCGATCCGCAAAGCCGTTGTTTTCCAGGCTGAAAGAAACACTCTTCAGTTCGACAGGGGCTTTGATTGTGAGCAAATCACTCTCCTCCGCCCTTCAGCATGCTGGCCATCATGGCTCTGGAATCCTTAGGCCAGAGCACGGGAGTGGCACGCTCCTTATCCTTGGCCGGGGCAATGGCACGGGTATTCGCCGTAGATCCGCTCGCCATTCCTTCCCACATCACGCCTTCCGCACGGTCGCTGTTATTACCCGGGATGATGGCGCGGGTATTCGCCGTAGATCCACTCGCCATTCCTTCCCACATCACGCCCTGGGCGCGGTCCTTATCATTGCCGGGTACGATGGCGCGGGTATTCGCCGTGCTTCCGCTCGACATCCCCGTCCACATCACGCCCTGAGCACGGTCCTTATCATTAGCCGGGGCGATGGCACGGGTATTCGCCGTGCTTCCGCTTCCGCCTGCGAAGCCTTCCCACATCACGCCTTCCGCACGGTCCTTATCATTACCCGGGGCGATGGCGCGGGTGTTCGCCGTGCTTCCGCTTCCGCCTGCAAAGCCTTCCCACATCACACCTTCCGCACGGTCCTTATCATTGCCCGGCGCAATGGCACGCTTATTCTCCGTGCTTCCGCTTCCGCCTGCAAAGCCTTCCCACTGTACGCCTTCCGCACGGTCCTTATCCTTAGCCGGAGCAATGGCACGGGTATTGGCTGTGGAAGGATCCTGACCTGCCTTGATCCCTTCCCACATCACGCCTTCCGCACGGTCTTTATCCTTGGCCGGAGCGATGGCACGCTTATTGGCTGTAGAGCCGCTGCCTCCCTCGAAACCTTCCCACTTCACGGCCTCCGCACGGTCCTTATCCTTCTCCGGGAAGAGAGCACGCTTATTGGCTGTAGAGCCGCTGCCTCCCTCGAAGCCTTCCCACTGCACTCCTTCCGCACGGTCCTTATCATTGGCAGGAATATTTGCACGTTTGTTTTCCGTTGAGCCGCTTCCGCCCGCAAAGCCTTCCCATTGCACAGCTTCCGCACGGTCCTTATCCTTCTCCGGGAAGTTCGCGCGCTTATTCGCCGTCGAGCCTTTACCTCCCTCGAAGCCTTCCCACTTTACGGCTTCCGCACGGTCCTTATCCTTTTCCGGAAGGTTTGCACGCTTATTCGCCGTCGAGCCTTTACCTCCCTCGAAGCCTTCCCACTTTACGGCTTCCGCACGGTCCTTATCCTTTTCCGGAAGGTTTGCGCGCTTATTCGCCGTCGAGCCTTTGCCTCCCTCGAAACCTTCCCACTTTACGGCTTCCGCACGATCCTTATCCTTGGCAGGGATCGTGGCGCGCGTATTCTCCGTGGATGCGCTGTCTCCGGCAAAACCTTCCCACTGGACAGCCGCTGCACGGTCTTTATCCTTGGCCGGTACGTTCGCACGCTTATTATCCGTAGAAGGAGTCTGTCCTTCCGCCAGACCTTCCCAAAGCTCCGGAACGGGTTTCGCGTCATCACGATCCGTACCGCCTGCCTTTGCGATGGCATCGGCACCCACATGACCCTGGGCACGGGTAACCGTTGCTCTTGCCGAAGCTGTACCGTCGGGCGCTCCTCCCCACTGTACGGTCTCTGCACGATCTTTATCATTTACAGGATACTTCGCACGCTTATTGACTGTGGAAGGAGTCTTTCCACCCTCTATACCGTTCCAAAGCTCCACCGTCGGCTTTGCTTCATCACGATCCGTTCCGTTACTTATCGCCAGTCCCTTATCATCCTCACTCCGGCCCACATGACCCATCGCACGTTTCACGGTCTTTCTGGCCGAATCAGTGCCGGCAGGCGCGCCTCCCCATTGTACGACCTCCGGCTTCGCGGTATCACGGTCTGTTCCGTCTACGATCGCAAGGCCCTTATCCGTTTCGGATCTTGCCACATGACCCTGGGCACGTTTTACAGTGCCTCTGGCCGATACCGTATTCGCATCGGTTCCTCCCCAGCTGATCACTTCCGCACGGAACGGATCTGATTTCTGCCCTTTATTCGTTCCCCTGTTTATGATCGAATTCTGTGCCCTGAGATTTTCAGTGGAAGGATTCTGCGGATCATCCAACCCCTTCCATCTCACAGCATCCGCATGCACTTTATCAAAGATCGGTTCCCTCGCGAAACGGTTATTGTTCACCAGATCCACGGTGTTCTTCATGATGGGATTTCCGTTCTCATCCGTGATCGTGCGTCCCTTGCTGTCTTTCAGTTCTTCCGAAGTAGCCTTGACCTGTGCCATCTCGAACTGAGGACCATCCCACAGGCCGTCCGGCACGGTAATGCGCATCATCTCGCGATAGCCGATGGTCGTGGTCTCGGTATGAAGACCGCTCTGTTCCGCGTTCAGTTCCCCGTATTCCTTACTCATAACGGTGCAGCCGGTAAATGTATAAACACGGAAGGGCACGAAATGCGCAGTGATCGGCAGACGGCAGACAATGAGTACCACAGGAAGGATCAGATCCGTCCCGGGCTGCAGGGGATCCAGATAATCCACGCCCACATAACGCTCCACCTGGAAGGTGAAGGGCTGGGAGACCGGTTTGCGGCGCATATGCACGTAGTCATTCAGGCCGCCTTCCTGGATATATTCATATTCATTGGCCTTGGTAAAGCTGTGAACCCTGCGGCAGGGCAGATCAAAAAGCCCCTCCACACGGAGCATGAAATTGAACGCAGGAGAAACATTCCGGCCGGTATTGTATACCAGCCAGTTCTTATCCTGATCGTTGAGCGGTTTGCCCATACCGTCATTCTGTTCTCTCAGACGCCGCTGCTCTTCCTGTTCGGCTTCCGTTAATTCTTCTACTGCCATTGATCCATCCGCCTTTACATTGTTCTGGTGGCCTTCATATCAAAAATGCTCTTTTCTTTCTTTTCCTTTGAGGGATTCAGCTTCTCATTGATCCCCGAGATCTCCCTGCACCAGCGCCTGCGGCTCCGGTGATCGATGGCCAGCACCTCTCCCTCGCTCCAGTGGAAATAGTACGAGATAAACGCCATCTCCCGGTACATCTCATCCTCGGGATAGAGCTTCAGCCCTCTTAAGTAAAATTTAGCGGTACCTCAAAGGTCTGTCCGCAGTCGGGGCAGGTCACCTGCATCACCGGAGGCTCAATATCGTTGATCCGCTGGTACATATCCTGCAGATAAGCCAGATCCGCGGTAAAAAGCTTTTCGATCAGGGTGGCGGTGATACCCTCCACGCCTTCCAGCTCCGTGATCACGCGGCTCAGCACCACGATAGTCAGATAGGAGGGATTGGAAAGGACACGGGGGTCATGCGTGGCGCTGATCTCGTCGCCGGCCGTGGCCAGACGCATCTTTCCGCGGCGGTGCAGCTCGCCCGTGCTGTCCATATAGCCCTTCGGTAATGTGAATTCATAAACTGTATCCATTTTGTCTCTCCTTTAATTCCTTACCGGTACTCTGAGGTGCATGGGCTTTCGCCCATACACCCTGACTGCCGGTAAAGGCAGCCGATCTTTTTGATAATACCCCGGGCAACCCCTGCAAGCATGACTGCTTTATGCAGCTTTGTCCCCTGGCATTGATCAGTTCGGGATCACCAGCTCTTCGTAAGCGATCTCGACAGACTCGATCGCCACGTCGCTCGTCTTTGCATCCAGATCCGGAGCATTGTACTTTGTGACCCAGGCATTGGTCAGCGTCCACTGACGGCTGCCGACGGAGCTCGTCACCGTAGCGGTGGGAGCGCCTGCGTTGATGTCGATCAGCTCGATCGTCACGTCGTTTCTGGGGATCTGGCCACGGATCTCGGATACGCACTCCTGGATCCAGGTCTTGAACGCGCTGTCAAGAATGTAACCCATCTTCAACGTGATGTTCCCGTGCTTCACGAGGCCGGGAAGCTTAACCGGTGCCAGGCTTCCGGAGTTACCCTGACGGAACTCGATCACATCGACCGATGCTTCCACGCCGGACACTTCGCTGAAAGCCGCTGTTCCCGCCACGGATGCAACCGTGACGAGGAAGTTCATTTTTGTCAACGGATAAGCGGAACCTTTTCCGTTATCATATGCTGTTGCTGCCATCTGTCAACCCTCCGTTCTTTTTACTCTTCACCGCCGCCAGCTTCTGCCGTATGCTGTGTCACACGGAAGATCACGAATTCAGCCGGTCTGGACGGTGCGATGCCGATGTTACAGATCAATCTGCCGTTCATGATATCATCACGCGACATCGTTGAAGGGCCGATCTCGACGAAGTAGCTCTCTCCTGCAGAGCTGCCTGCCAGCATGCCGTTTCTCCACAGGCCATCCAGGAAGGACGAAACCGTGAGAGCCACACGCTGCCAGAGAGTCGCATCGTTGGGCTCGAACACAACCCAGTTGGTGTTTGCCTTGATGCTCTCTTCCACAAAGATGAAGAGTCTTCTTACGTTGACATACTTGAAAGAAGAGTTGCTGGATGCCGTTCTTGCACCCCAGATCCTGATACCCTGGCCGGGCAGTGAACGGATCAGGTTGATGCCTTCGGGATTCAGGATGTCCTGCTCTGCCTTCGTAAAGTTGATGGACAGGCCGGTGCACATCACGGTCTCGTTGGCGGGTGCTTTATGTACGCCGCGGGCGATATCCGTTCTGGAATAAACACCCATCACAGCGCCTGAAGGCGGGATAAATGCCGCTTTGTTTGCTGCGCGGTCAAATACCTGCACCCAGGGATGATACATAGCCGCATAAGTGGAATCCACCATGCTGCGATAGTCGATCAGATCCTTGGTCTTGTACATATCCTTCGGCATATCCAGTACCGCGAAACGGCTGTGAAGGTTCTCACAGTGTGCGATCAGGGATACGATCACCTCGGGAATGGTCACGCCGGGAACGGCCATCATGCTGACATTCGTGTTCTCCATGAATGCCTGGATACCGGTACGGTTTCCGGGGCCGTCGTCCACACCGATGAAATCACCGGCAGAGATCTTCTCAACATTACCGTTCGTGCCGCCTTCCAGCAGGAAGGAACCTGTTTCTCCGCCATTGTCCAGGATCGCGTCCACGGGATCAACGGCCTCCTCGATGGGAGCCACCTCGATGTCCACCAGCTCGCTGTTGTTCATGCGTGCGCCGATGAAACGGGGTGAAGAAATGTTCAGGGACAGATCGGTATAATTCTCAACCTGGTCGCCGTAGCGGACAGACAGGTCGAAGTTTGCCAAAAACAGCACATTCTTCGGAACCATGGCCTTGTCGATCGCATCCTTGGGCAGATCTTCGTCAAAGGTCACGATGTTGTCCATGATGGTCATGATCATGAAGAAAGCTCCGTTAAACTCTACGATATCGCCTTCACGGAAACCTTCGGTGTTCTTGGCCTTGTATCCGGTCTCGGTCTCTTCCAGGATCTGCATCTTCTGCTTTCTCACCGGTGCTACCACCACCTGGATACGGTTGCCCCACTTACCGGGGTTCTTTGCCTTTACGGTCAGGATGCCGCTTTCCATCGATGCGCATTCCGCATCGGAGGGAGCCACACGTGACACATAGCAGCGGGTGCCGCCGTTGGCGAAGAACTGCTCTACGCTGGGTGCCAGATAACGGTACTCGCCGTATTCAAACTCGGAAAGATATCCGCCGAACTGCTGCGTAAAGCTCTTATAACTTGTTACAAGCGAAGGCGCTCCCTTCACGGGGCCTTTTTCTGCCAGTCCGACAAAACCTGCGGTACTGGTTCCTACGCCTTCAATACTACGCGGAGAATTATCATATTCCTCCACATACACTCCGGGTGAAAAATATTCAGCCATCTTAGCCTCCTTTTATTTTTCTGTCTTGTTTCCCTTGATGTACCTGTTAACTTGCCGTTACCTTAAACTGACCGGGGTTCACGATACTGATCGATCCTGCGTAAGCACACATCATCTTGCAGTCGGAGCAGAGTACCGGTTTCCCGGAAACAAGGATCTTTGGTTTCGTGGGGATCCATGTGCCTGCCGGAACAGGTGTACAGGGCTGCGGTGTAAGTACACCCAGCGCTGCCGCGGTCGCTGCCGCTACTGCCGGATTGGCAAGGGACGTGCACAGTCCGAAAGGTCCCACATTGGACATTCCTGCACAGTCCGTGATCGTTGCTGTCGGCTTCCCCTCCGTGAGCACCACCTGCTGAGAGGTGACCTTGATCGGGGCGGGTGCCTGTCCCATCGTGCATACACACTGGGCTCCCATTGCTACCAGTTCACTCATTTTCCTCTTCGCTCTCTTCTTTCTTCTGCACGGGCTTCGCTTTTTCTTTCTTCTTCACGTGCGCTGTCAGTTTGAAGTTCTCCGGATCACGAAAGTCTGTCTGCTGATAACAGACCTCGCCTTTTACAACATAGCGCAGCAGATAGTCATGACTGTCGCTGTCGTCGCGTATGCGGAGAAGGTAATTGCCCTTCTCGTCTACGCTGCCAAACACGATCCTCGCGATCGGCGCATTCACGGTATACGGCATCTGCAATGCGTTTTTCAATTTGATCATCTGCACTGCATCGGTTTCGGACACAAGGATTTTTTCGTAACTGTTACCGTCCGCCTGTAGCAGGCCATAATGACCATAGTCGAGATCCAGCGTGCGTCCAGCCTGTCGGATCACTTTCATTTTACAGGTCTTTTCTGTAAAATCGCTGATACGGCACACCGGCCTTTTACGGTCAACGGCCTCTATGGCTTCCAAAAAAGGAAGGTTTCCGAAAATGCCGATGACTGTATCCCCTTTTGCATGCTTCTCTGACGGTATCAGGAAGATGTCGCAGGTTGGGATCCTGTCGTCCAGTTCTTCGTAACGAACATCAATGCCTGCTCTTTCGTAGCCGAACGTCTCCACGTCCAGACGGAAATCCACACGCTCTATGTTGATAAACACGAAGCAGCCGTCTCCACGCGGGGCCGGTCGCGCACTCTGTCCGTTTACAAAGAAACGTACATTGTTTTCTTCGACCGCAGCTCCCGTTGTAGTGTCGATCAGCCGGATCAGCAACCCCAGCTGTGCACGGATCACAGAAGCTTTCACTTACTCATCATCCCTCCTTTCTCCAGATAATCGCAGCGAGAACTCTGCATCCACCACGCGAGGCGTCGTAATGATATCGGCGCTCGAGAGGAAGACGGGTGCAGCCCGGTAAAACAGGCTGACCTGGTATGGCTTGTTGATGGCCTGCCATACCCGCACCTTCTCCTCCAGGCTTATCCTCGCCTGAGACAGCACGATCGGAGGTTCTTCGGTGGTGAGCCACGACTGCAGGCTACCGGGATCGACGGCGTTGTTGTCATTGACGATCTGCGCCACCTTACCGATAATTTTCTGAACATCAGGGTCTTTCAGACCCATCTGGCCTCCTCCGTTTATGAAAACCATATAATAAAGTGCATATGGTCTCGGAGCTTTTTGGAGCTGCACCCGCCCGTGCCGGATATAATTGGGCTGGGTGACTTCCACATCTTCACGGATATCGTAGAGATACAGACCTACGATATAGTCCACGTCCTGCGACGCCGGTGAAGATATCTCGATATTGTTGGGGGACGGGATGGGCTCGGGGCACATCTTATCCCGCAGGGTCTTTACGATATAAGCACTTACGTCCGATATGATCGAATAATCCGCCATACCTGATCTCCTCTCCTATTTCATTGCGTCCAGAAGCTTCCGGGTGATCTCTTCCACAGCTTCGGTCACGCATACCGCACGGTCGCTGCCGTTCACATACTGAGCCGTGATATCGAAGCAGCTGTCAGTGTCATTCTCCATCAGGTAGAAGCCTCCGCCCAGTACCGGCGGCGATGCAAGGTCAAAGCTTTCGCCTCCCTGATACGCCTTATTCACGCCCGCGGTAAACTCGTATACGCTGGAACCGCTTGTCAGCTTAGCCTTCTGCTTCGGATCGTCGTACAGATAACGGTAAGGCGTCACATCGGCAATGGTACTGACCAGTACATATTCGTTTACGGAGCTTCCCGTATACTTTGTATAGATATACTTATTTCCAAGTGCCGCCGCCAGGCTCATATAATCCAGAGCCATCTTCTTTGCCGGCGAGCATCCCTTATCGGACAGGCGGGAAAGTCCCGTGAGCACGCCCGCCATGGTTTCGTTATCCATGGAATCGGCATCTCCGAAGAGCGCTGCGATCACCGCTTTGATGTCGTCCGCCGTAAGGCTTCCGATATCGATGCCTTCGGTGCCGTCTCCGCCGCTGCCCGAGCCGCTTCCGCCTCCTGAACCGCTGCCGCTGCCGGAACCGCTTCCGCCTCCTGAGCCGCTGCCGCTGCCGGAACCGCTTCCGCTTCCTGAACCGCTGCCATCGCCGGAACCGCTTCCGCTTCCTGAACCGCTGCCATCGCCGGAACCGCTGCCCGAGCCGTCTCCGCTTCCGTCTCCCGATCCGTCTCCCGAACCGCTTCCCGAACCGTTTCCGCTGCTCTCACTGATGGCGTCCTTCACAGCATTCTTTACGGAGGCCGGAGCATCGGTACCCTCCAGCAGACCCTCGATCTCCTTCAGTGCATCGGTAGCGCCGATGGCTGCCAGGGCGTCGACCGAGTTCTGCAGGCCGTCGTAGTCGCCGTCACTGATGCGGCCCTTTGCCTTATCCAGCAGGCGGTCGGTCAGGGCTTCCATGGAATCGCCCATATCCACCAGGGCCGCTGCCGCATCGCCGGCATTGTCCGCATTACTGCGTTCTTCCGCAAGTCTCTGTTCTTCATCCGCGATATCCTGATCGATCGCTGCGATCTGGGCTTCCAGATCCGCGGCCTTTGCCAGGTCGTTATCGTCCAACGCTGCCTGCAGTTCCGTCTGCAGATCCTCTTTCTTCTCCTTCAGCTCGTCCAGCTTCGAAGCAAGGCTGTCGTCTTCATTCTTGATGCTTCTGGCCGTTTCCTTCAGCCAGATGATATGATCCTCGAGTGACTGCTTCGCTCTTACGGAAAAGGCATCCGCAGGCACCGCATCCTTCCATCCCGTCGTCGCGGTGATCCGTCCGTAGACATCCGCCAGGGCCGTTTCCGCGTCCGTACGCTGCTTCTTCTGATCGATCAGATACTGCAGCTCGTTACGTCTTGCTTCCAGACTGTCCTTCTGGTCGTTGAGAGCGCTTTCCATGGCGGAATCGCCTTTTCCGTTGGCCGCTGCGGCCCGGTATTCGGCGGAAGCTCCTGCCTTTGCATCCCCGGAATAACGGTCCGTAGCCCTGGGCAGCAGTATGGTATCGATCAGAGCCAGCTCTCCGTCGGCATCACGGATGATACCTTCTTTGATATTGATGATATTTTTCAAAGAAGTGGTTTCCGCGCTGAGGCCCGCCTCGCTCGCACCGTTGATCACGGCGATGCTGTATTCGTATTCCGCGTGACCGATCACATTGTCGATATCCTGCAGACGGTTATTGGCATGCTTGCTGTAGCTTGTCTGACAGTTTTCCATGCAGGTGGAGATCGCCGTTATGATGGCATCATCCGGTGTGAGGGCATCCCTTTCGGGTTCCTCGGCATCCTCATCATCCTCCTCGTACACATCGGGCACGATGGGGATCCACCAGTCGTCATATATCCCCATATCCCTCCTGATCCGCTCGAAGATACCGTCATCATCAAAATTATGATAGACCGCGTTCAGGATATCCAGAAGCCAGCCCGGCGTCTCAGGATCATCCCAGCCGGCGTATTTGAAATTGCCGATGGAAGTATAGTAGCTGCCCAGCGCCAGGTTGTAGAGCTCTCCGAGAGCGCTCTGATCCAGCTGGGAAAGCTTTTCGAAGACCACTGCCCGGCGCGCCGCATCCACCTTTCCCATCAGGGAATAGACCAGCTCGGCTTCGCTGTCGTTCTCCTGCCGCTTCAGCGTCTTGTAGCAGCTGTAAAGCCGTGCAAGCTGGGTATCGCACATGGTCGTCACTTCATCCCGCATATCCAGATGCATGAACACGTTCATGATGCGGTAGTAATACACATCTGCCCGGAGGGTCTTTTTATCCCAGGAATTGTGATTGGTCAGGTAAGTCTTCAGGTCGATATCGTAAAGCTCCGCATTATAGGTATACTGCTGGCGCAGGGGGTCCAGCTCGGGAAGGTGGGACAGGTCGTACGGGTCGATCAGGTCAAAGGGATTCTTTTCCTCACCGGTCATCACGTCGATCAGTATACCGTCGCTTCCCATGTAATACTGTACATACAGGGCGTTGATCTCTTCATCCTCTGCCGGAGTACCGCTCTTGCCGATCTCGGCAAAGGATCCCAGCTCGCTGATCTTGAACCAGTTCCCGTTATTGAACTCCGACTTGTAATACAGATCCTGCTGGCCCCATTCACTGGCCGAATCCTGCGCCTGTTCGTACAGCTCGTCGGTGATCGCATCCTTATTGATCAGATAGGTACCGATAAAGAGCACTCCATCCTCGATCTCATGGTTTGCACGGTATGTTCCGAAAAGCATGGCCTGGGATTCATTGCCCACGGCGCGCACGCCGTCGCTGCTGAGAAACAGTCCCACCAGCATTTCCGCCACCAGGAGAAGCGCTATTATGCCGCGTTTCGGAAACGCTCTTTTTTTCTCATTCCGCTTCGTCATCAACTTACGGTTCCACCTTTCTTACCCTGTGGTTCTTCATGTCAAAACGCGCCTGATACAATACGTTCTTATCTTTATCCATCACATCAATCACTGCTTCCTCCAGCCCGTCTTCCACCAGTGCCAGATGACGGAATTCCTTACCGTTCTCCACCGGTGTCTTTCCGGAAAAGATCACACCTTCCGCATCTTTTACCTGATAGAACGCTGCTGCCGAATCCTCCGTGATCTCCACACGGATGTTCATGAGTCCCGTTACGGGGCTGGTAGAGATTTCTACGAGCCCGATCTCGTCCGGATTGTTCTTGACGATGCGCCGGTCCTTCGTGATGGGCAGGGGGCCGCTGGATTCGCTGGGATCGATCACCACATCGTCTACGAATTCCTCTCCGTTGTAAAGACGGATCTTTGCCGTCCTGATGCCGCTTGTTGTAAGTGCCAGATGCCTGAGTCCCCGTGCGACCTCGGTCCGCTTTCCGACCTGTACGTTATCGCACCAGAGCTCGAAATGCGTGATCTCAACATCGAAATCCTCGGGAATATAGACCGACAGTTCAAATGCCTCATTCTGAATGAGCTGGCGGATATAATAGCTGGCTCCGTCCGCGATTTCCTTTTCCACATAGCTGGTGCCTACCTGGCCGGCGTTCAGGCTCGCATCGTCTCCTGCAAGAAAAGCGCTGATGCCTCCGCAGGTGAGACGGTCAAAGCCGTAGAGCGTCTCGGAAAAGGTCTTCATCAGTTCAAAGAAGCTGTTCTGAAGCTCTTCGTAGTCGTCCATCTCGGAGCTGTATTCCTCAAATGTCAGCTCGCCCAGACGGTTTCTGGTCAGGTCGGCTTCCAGATCGGCTTCGGCCTGCTCGATATCCTTGGCCATCTTTATATAGGAATTCCGAACAGATACATAATTTTCAAAGGTGTCGATGACCTGCTCTTCCAGATCGGACTCGGCCGCCAGTTTATCCGTTGCGGCGCTGCTGTAATCCAGGGTCGCCTGATAAAGCACATAAGGGTCATCCTCGATATAACGTGCACCGTCCTGGGCTCCTTTGAACCATAACCTGGGGATCTTTACGAACACGATCCTCTTTTTACCCTGCCAGTAGCTGTCGATCTGTTCAATGAAAGCGTCGTAATCTTTCTTAAAGCCCTTCAGCGCACTGCCCTTCAGCTTCTGACCGGCCAGCGACTGTGCCACATATCCGGAGATCCGGTTGATATCACCGCCGTAATGATTCCTCATCAGGCTGTAGTTGGTATTCAGTGTCAGTCTGGCCGCTGTCTCGTCCAGGCAGGCCTTGTAATAGGTCTGATCATGGTCCAGGGTGTACTGGATCAGCCCGGGCAGCTGCTTACGCGGAATGGACGCCTCGATGAACGGAGTCTCGAAGGAATAACCGGTGCTCACATCCGTCCCGACCTTGTCCGAAAGCTTCCGGAGATCCGCCGCCAGACTGCGCTTTTTATTTGCCACGGTTTCCTTTGTAGCATCCAGCTTTTTGCTGATGCTGTCCACATCCGCCTGGGTGGCTTCGCCGGTCACAAGGCGGGCCTTATTCCTTGCCAGCCCTTCTTCCAGCACCGAGATGCGGTATTCGTTGAATTCGATCGTCTTCTGCAGTACCACGATATCTACATAGAGCTTGTTGATCTCTTCATAGATCCCGAGCTTCACATCCGTCAGCTTGTGGTTCGCTTCATCGATCTCGAACTGGATCGAAGCCGGCTTGTTCTCAAACTCGAAAGCCTCTGCCTCATTGGGCCTGGTTGGAAACTGAAAGTTCAGAAGCGGCGACCAGCGGAAGGTGGACATGTTCTTCTGCTTGAGCTTGATGGATTTCTGCGCGCTCTTCAAAGCCGCCTGCTTGGAGGAGATGGTCTGCTCCACCTGGAAGAGCTCGGTGCTCTCTTCCACCGCAAGAGCCCTTGCCGCTTTCATGGTCAGCGGCACTTCCGGCTTCTTCATGAACGGAAGGGTAAACGCCCTGCCCTCCTGTCCGCTGCCGAGAAAGGCACTGAGGCAGAGGATCAGTGATGCCGCAAAGAGCAATATGCTTTTTTTCCGTCTGTTCTTTTTCACCCGACGCTGTCTCCCGCTGCGCTGATACAGTAAAACTCGAATTTGCCGTCTCTTCCTTCGGATACAAAGGTATAGATCAGGCCGTTGTTTACAAAACTGGTAAGGTATACGCTGTAGTTCTCATCCACGGCGTCCACGATGGTCACGTCGGAGAAGGGCTTGCTGCTCCTCATCTCCACTTTGCCGTTAAACGAAGGGTGGGTCTCGTTTAAGATGTTGATCACCACCGCTTCCGGAAGGATCGCCGCGGAATTGCCTTCGTAGATCGGATCTCCGAAAAAGCTCCGGATATCCTTCAGCTCGTCCGTCCTCCCCACTCCCAGAGGGAAACTGTCGGAGATCACGTACACACTGTCGATCATCACTTCGTCGTTTAAGTTATTGGCGTCCGCTTTGCCGGTATACATGGCGCCGATATCGTTCATGTATACGCAGTACATATCCGTACCCTGCCACACCCTGCGGCCGCCCTGATAGCTGTCCCTTGCTTCCGCGGTGCTCTTGCCCAGGAAGGATGCGTACACGATATCGTCGGCTGCAAACTGTCCTTCGTAGACCAGGCTGCTGTTCTCTCCGAAAAGCTTGCCCTCGCCGCTCTTCTGCCCCCGGACGAAATTGCCGTCGTAGAGGATGCTGCCGCTTTCGCGGTAGAGCTTCCCGGCTCCGTCATACAGGTTATTGTGAAAGTTCCCTTCGTAATGCACCGCCCCGGAGGGGAAATAAAGCTTTCCGGCGCCTTCGAACAGATTCTTTGTAAAGTTGCCGTTGTAAAGTACCGCGCCGTCCGGCGTATAAAGCGTGCCCACGCCGGTCACATAGCCTTTGGCCACCTGTCCTTCATAAGCCAGATAACCGCTCTTTCCGAGGATGCGCACCTGATCCTTTGCCAGCCGAAGCTGCAGCGAATCGTAGCTGTAGGTACGGATCCCGCCGTTGCTGCCCATTCCCGCAAAGACCTGCTTGACGGAAACGATATACCAGATGCTCACCACGCCCAGCAGGATGATGATGGATCTGGCCAGCTTTTTGCTGACCATCCAGCCGAAGAAGGTATAATAATCGTCCTTGTTCTTCGGTTTTACGTCAAAGAGCTTTGTAAAGAACTGACGTATCCTGGTGATGATACGCGACTGTATGAAGTTCCAGCTTGTCCACAGCCTGACTTTGGACGTGATCGCGGAAAAACGCGATCTTATCGTCGAAAGCAGTACCGAAAAGAGATTTCCACCGTTCAAGGCTTCCTACCTCCGTTAATTATCCGCATAAAGCGCTCCTGCATGCTCCCCTGCGGCAGCTCCCTTATCCAGAAGCCGCTCGCTCTCGAACAGATACCAGCGCGCGATCTCGTCCGTGGGATTCCGCTTCAGGATATCCGAAAACGCATTCCGCGCGATATAATAGTCTTTCTGATAGAAGAGGGCCAGGGCTTCCGAGAAACGCTCCCGGTCGTCCAGCTTGGCCTGACGCTCTCTCTTCGGGCAGGCGTCGAGCACTTCAAAGAGCTTCAGTTCCCTGCCGCTGCCCGCCAGCCTTACAAAGCCGATATAGCGCGTATCATAGGCTGCCGGCTCACGATCCTTTACTTCAGCGGTGATCACCGCGTACAGGTTCAGAGTGTAGAACCATTCCGCCAGTCGGGACAGCTCACGGGATTCCGTTGCAAGGAGGAAAGGCATGCTCTGCGAATCCGTTCCCGCGATACCGTAGGTGTAGGAGCCGTAATAGAGCAGCACGCTCATATCAGTCTTCTGCCGGTTCTTTTCCTGCTCGCTGCGGATCAGGTTCACGGCGAAATCCTGGGTATAGTCTGCGTCTTCCAGGAAGAGCAGCTCCGTCACTGCCAGACCGTCGCTCTCGCCTACGATGATGGCTTCGCGCTCCCTGTCTGCGGTAAGGAAATCCAGCAGACGGTTGAGCTGCGCGATCCTCTGATCGGCCTGCACCGTGCGGCTCGATCCCACATAAGCCAGTGTGCCGCTGACCGTTGCGGTATCGCCGCTCTGTACTTCGAAGATGGAATTCTTCTGCAGTATCTTTTCAATGTTCCTCGGGGCAAAACGGTAGTATGCCTCATAGATCTGAAAACGGCTGTAATCGATCTTTTCGATCTGTTTATTGATCTCGCCGAGACTGTTCCACATGTGGTCCAGGTCGTGGCCGGTGATCTTGCCGCGCTTTTTACTGCTCTTTCCTCCCCGGGTAGCTACCGCCGCCAGAGCGCTCTCAAAGCGCCGCATATCCGCAGCCTGCAGCCAGAGGATCAGGAAGAGCACGGCACTTCCCACAATGAAGATCAGCAGAAGGTTTCTTAAAAGGCCGGCCTGCTCATACAGGGGAGCTCCGGTGGTGCTGTCGTTGATGATGCCCACCAGCGCATAATCACTGCGGGAGCCGCCCTGTTTCAGCGCCTTTGCGGCAAAGCCGCGTCCGGTCACTCCCAGCTCGGCGGTGCTCATACTGCTGCTGCCCGTCCTTAAGCTGTCCCACATCTCATTTTCGCCGTAAAGATCGGATACTTTTTCTCTTGCACGGCCGTCGGCGCTGCAGATGATGATCCCGTCTTTTACGCGCAGTACGAATACATTATAGAAAATGGAACGGTTTCCGTCCTGCAGCACAAAATCATGCATCGTTCCCTGGGCCCCGCGGTAGGCGATACTGTCAAACCAGCCTTTGCCGGTACTTCCCTTCGCCCAGCTGTCGATGGTCCCCATCTGTGAGGAGAGCCAGCTCATGGCGTTGTCCGCATAATCGCGTCTCGCCTGTTTTTTCACTTCGGTGCTCTGCCGCGAATAGCCCACAAAGAAGACCAGGAGCATCGCCACAAAGATCACTTCCACCAGAAGGCCCGTATATACCAGGCGTCTGCGGTTTGCAAAGGCCAGGAAGGAAAGGATGAAAAAGACAAGGATCAGGGCCGTTCCGGCTACCCAGTAAATGGTCAGGGAACCGGAGAGTGCAACGGACTGGCCGAAGCTCAGCTGCACATTCTCCACCGCTTTCTTCAGATCTTCGCTCATCAGGAAGATGCCTCTGGGCTCGTCTTCATCGCAGCGCTTGTAAAGGGTGCCTTCACGATATGCCGCATCCACAAAGATCCGGCCCTTATCGCTGTTGACCAGCAGGATGCTGTCCGCGCTCACTGCCTCGGTCTGCGGTTCCGGATCACCGGCTTCCAGTGCGGCGTTTTTCGCCTCTCTCTCCGCATCTCCCAGCGCCATGAGCTCTTCCAGTTCTAGACTGTAGACCTCGGCGGTCTTTCCGTCTGTGGAAATGGCCGAGATGTTGATCAATCCGTTTTCAATGTTCACGTCCACGGCCTGCTCCGAATCGTGCAGTTCAAAAGCCGCCGTAGTCCCCACCGGGAGCAGTTTCTCGGTGAACTCGCGCAGGCGGTAGGAGCGGTAGCGCCCCGTTTCATCAACGCGCAGCTCATCCTCCTGCAGCACAAAGATGCGTTCTCCGTCATCACACAGATCCACGGTCTTTATGCCTGCTGCCGTATACATCGACAGCACATTCCCGAACTTATCAAGGACGAAGAAACGCATTCCGTCATTCCCGCCGTCCACGTAGTAGTAATCTCCCTTATGCTCCATCCCGCAGCCGAAACCGTCAAAGGAAGGCTTCTGTACGCCGGTGGTGAGCACATACACGAACAGTGCTCCCGAAATAAGCAGAAACAGCAAACATATAATGACAGCCGATTTCTTATACATCGGATCTCCCTCTCCTATTGCAGCAGGGACTCAGTCCCTATATTCTTGAAATTGTTCACAAACAGTCTGAGCCAGGGTATATCTCCCAGCACCAGGTTGGAAAGCAGCATTGCCAGTGCGATGATCACGAGGATCAGGCTGAGCCAGAAGATCAGTCCCAGGAAGCGGTCCTTCCTTGCTGACAGCCAGCGGCGTATACGGGTCAGGATCCCCTGTTTTCCTTTGGATACTGCCGCGATACGCACATCCCTGTAGAGCTCCGTAAACTTGTTGTAGCTCTGGTTCTCGATCTTTTTGCTCAGCAGCGTGTAGCTGTCGGCCTTCTGATCCGCCTTGCTCTCCAGAAGCTTCAGCAGTACTCTAGCACAGGCGACTACGCAGTCCTTCTCCTTCTTTTCGGGATCCAGATCCTTCAGTTCCACTCCATAGTTCAGAAAGATCGAATCATCCCGGTTGATATTGAGTTTGTGCTGCTCCAGCACCAGATACAGATAGGGCCAGGGCAGACCGCTGGTCATACAGGCCAGGATCAGGTTGATGCAGATATCCTCACAGCGCGTGAGCGGCATCGTATCGCCCATGTAGAACTCGTCCAGGGCACGCTCACGACGGTAGGGAAATACAAAGATATGGACGCCGTCTGTCGAAAAACTCTCCACCAGGACTTTTTCGCTGCCCCGGTTCTCGTCAAAGATCGAGATGAGCTTCTTTACGATCTCATGATCCGACACGCGCAGCACCGTATACATCGTGCTGCCGCCCATGTTCAGATCCCGGCAGATCAAGCAGTCGCAGGCCGCCGAAAGATAGACGGTCCCCACCTCTTCCAGTTTCAGTTTATCTGATTCAAATATCATCAGCTCTTGCTACCCGCATTCGGTACTGTGACGGAGACGGCCGGCTTTCCGCCGTTTGCGTCGTCATCCAGGTGTTCGCGCTTCTTTACGATCGCATATGCATAGGTGCAGATCACCGGCATATCCGTGCAATAGATATGGATCTCGTATACGCCTTCTTTGGCGGGCGCGGTGTAGATGCCGTCCGCACTGATCTCGCCGCTTCCGGGAGCGGTGAGCTCGTATGTGATGCTGCAGGCCTTCATATTGTTGAACTGTACGCCGAAGAAGTGGCTCTCCTTCGTACCCATGGTCACCGTAGGCGTCTCTGCGGAAATACTGCGGTCGTAGAAATCGTCCAGCATCTCCAGATCGTTTCCGGTAGGGAAGCGCATCGCCACCCAGCGATAGCTCAGCACCAGATGATCCACATTTCCGAGAAGCCTTGCAGCCACCACAAAGGTGCCTTTGTCATTCAGGACGCGTACGGCGGTCTCCACCTTCAGCAGTTCGTCGTTCTTGGTCGCAAAGAGCTCGGGATTTCCGTATACAGTGCTCTTTGCGCTGCCGCCCAGAGTGCGGTCTTCGCTGATATTCTCCAGACCTACATCCACATAGACATTGCCCTTGCCAAGGCCGTGAGCGATCTCGCCGGAATAACGGATATCGCCGGGGCGTACATTGCGTCCCAGAGGGATCTCCAGCACGCCGGTCGCGATCTCGGGCGTTCCGGATTCGGAGTTGCGAAGGGGATCGGTGGAAGCCGCAGCACCGACCGTTTCACTGCTCCTGCGCAGTTCCACGCCTTTTTCAAAGTATTCGATATAATGGCTGCGCAGCAGTTCCTGCGCGGGCGCCGCGATATGCTTGCGTGCGCTGCTCTCTTTGATCTCTTCGATCAGATAGCTGGAATCGGTCCGTGCGATCTTGATCTCCGCCAGACGGATCAGATTCTTCTCGCCGCCCATGCTGCGCATTTCCAGATTCATACGTCCGATCTCGTCATTGACCAGTTCCAGCGGCGAATTCTTTGTGAGACGCACCTTCTGGGTAAAGCTCTGAACAGCCGTGATGGCACTGTCATTTTCAAAAGCCGTCATGGAGCCGCTCTTAAGGATCACATTGGTCTCATCTGCAGGCACATCCTGTACCGTTACCCAGAAATCCTTTCTCCAGATCTCGCCGCGGCTCAGGCGCAGATCCTCTGCTCCGATCTCGAGAAGCTGTCCGCCGTCGGGCGTGGAGAATACGGGGATCTCCAACACACCGCGGGTGGAAAGACGCACATCGTCATCGGAGAGCTTTTTCACGGAAAGTACGATACGTACGTTCCTGCCTTTGCTCACGATAGCGGGGATGATCACCTCGGCCAGATAATTCTCGCTCTTAAATACCGTCTGCCGCAGAAGGAATTCCGTCTGCATCTCATAATCCTTGACGCGGCCCTTCTTTTCGGTGAGGAACAGCTCATAACCCTCACTGATGCGGTTGTACTCATATTCTTTATCCGAATCCCCGTGGCCCACGGAATACACCGTATGTACAGGTTCTTCCTTAAAGCGCACGCAGAGCGTCGCCGTATCTCCCTTCAGGCTGTCAAAGCCTTCAACAGCGGATAGTTTACGCACTACCGAGGAATCCACCACGATCTCGCGGCCGGTCCCGTCGATAGCCACACCGCTCTCCACCAGGATCGAAAGATCATCCAGACTGAAGACCCCCAGCCCGCAGACGATTCCCGCACCATACATCAGACTGTTCATAAAACGCGTCTTGTTGATGAGGTAATCCTGCTCCGCCTGAAAGTCCGCTGTCGTCAGCATCTTTCCCGGATAATAACGGTTACGCTCAAAGGGATACAGTTGATTGTTCATTAACAGCTCCTTCCCGGACTCAATATAATTGATTCCATTTCAGTTTTTAACATACCATTTCATTACCTGCCTGTGCGGCTTTATGCACCAGATGCACTGTTGAGGACACGAACTTACACGAATTTCTTCCGGAACACAAAAACTGCCGAAGCCCCCCCTCTTTCCTCAGCCCGAGATATACTTTGTGTATTCCGCCACAAGTTCGTCTTTTTTTGCGCGGCTCATCACAACGCTGGAGCCGTCCGAGATATAGATCGTATCCCCTTTGATCCTTTCAATACAATCCATCCGCACGGCCAGCCCGCGCTTTACATTCAAAAAGCCTTCCGGAAACTTTTCCCGTACATTGGAAAAGCCCATATGTATACGGCTCACGCCGTTATCTTTCGTAACGATCCTGGTATAATGCCGTTCGCTTTCGATCTTGATCACATCTTCGGAACGGAAAACGAGGAATTCGTTCCCGCTCTTTAAAAGGATCTGACTGTCATTGTTCTCGCGGCCCGCGACTTTCGCTCTGGCGAAAGCGCGTACAATGTCCAGCTCGGAATACGGCTTTAAGAGATAATCCACCGCGCGGATGCGGAATGCATCCACGGCGTGATCTTTACTGCTGGTGCAGAAGACCAGTTCGGTCCTGGGCGAGATCTCGCGGAGTTTCCGTGCGGTGTCCATACCGTTTTCCTTATTCAGATATCTATCGAGAAAAGCCATATCAAAGTGTGGCTCAGACGCGGCAGCATCAAGAAGCATACTGCCGGTATCAAAATATTCAATATCCAGATTGGGACTTACATCCATCAGGGCGAATTCGATCTTGTTCGCGTCCGTTTGTTTGTCGTCGCATATCGCTATCCGCATTGATCCGGTTCCTTCCTTTATCGTGTTAAAGCTGCAAGCCACAGCTTTTTCCATGACAAAAAAGCCCAATTTGCCAATATGAAGATATCATACCATAAAAATGGAATTATATGAATCACTATGCACGAAAAGCAGAAAAAAAATCACCAGATGTTGTGACCGGTTTACCATAATTTTTTTATTGTAACTAAATATGGTATTTTCCACCGACTCACAGCTCCGTCCACCAGGCATCCACATCCGGATCCGCTTCAGGTGCCGGCACATATTTGCGAAAAGCCTTTTCCAGCAGGAATGACGACAGGAGCGCCCATAGACCGGGAGCAAACATAATCGCCATCGGAACCTGAATGACAGCTCCCGCAAGTGCAATCAGTATCACCGCTATTGCTATGCTGTAATAGAAAAATCGGACCATCATGGTAAATCCGAGCAGCAGAAGAAAAGCCCCTTTCTGCTCCAGACGTGATACCAGCGGAAATACATACGAAAACAGCGCAAGGAGAATAAATAAGACCACTCCGACTATGATAAAAACTCTCACCGCCCCGTCCGGCTTATCCGAAAAGATGCTTTTGATATCGTCCGTGAGCGCATCCTCGATCGTAAAGCCATTCATTACCAATACGGTCAGCAAACCCAGGATACACAGTATAAAGAACACCATAAGAAATGAGGATCGCAAAAAGTTTTCCTTCCAGGCCCTGAAATACTCTTTAACGAAATATCCCCTTTCCCTGCGCAGACTTTTTACCGTCGAATAATAAAGTGCAGTGGTTGAAACCCCTATCGTTATAATAGGAAGAGAGGTTACAAACCAGAGTATGCTCAGAATGACCAGCTCCCCGATCTTGGTAAGCGCCCTGCCTATTCCTCTGTCCGTTGAAAACATGCTGTTCATATAATGATCCTTTTAAGTATCCGTACAACAGGTTCAAAAAAGAGACAGAGAAAAACTCTGTCTCTCTTTTATGCATTATACAATCATCATTCTGCCAATTCAACCCTTTACCGAGCCGGCTGCCAGACCACCCACGATATACTTCGAGAGGATCAGGTAGATCACGATAACAGGGAAGATGGAAAATGCTATGGTCGCATAGACCTTACCCAGATCATTGTTCGCATAGTCGGTATTACGCAGCTCCGCGATCAGTATGGGAAGGGTCTTCTTCTTGTCGTCCTTTGTCAGTACAAGTGCGGGAATGAAGTAATTGTTCCAGCTTGATACGAAGGAGAAGATCGCCTGTACTGCCATAGCCGGTACCATAAGCGGAAGGACTATGGTGTTATAGATCCTGATCTCACCCGCTCCGTCGATACGGGCAGCTTCCAGGAGTTCATGAGGAAGCGAGCTCTCCATGTACTGCTTGATGTAGAAGAATACTATAGGTGATGCAATGGAAGGAACGATCAGCGGGATAAAGCTGTCATTCAGTTTCATATTATCGACCAGCTGCAGGAAACCAAGAGCCGTAACCTGGGTAGGTATCATCATGATGGCCAGGATAAAAGTGAAGATCAGCTTCTTAAGTCTGAAATTATACGCATGGATCGCATATGCCGTCATTGCCGAAAAGTATACGCAGAGCACTGCGGTACATGTCGAAATAATGACACTGTTGATCATGCCCTGCAGTATGGGCTTTGTCCCGGTCAGAGCGTTCTTGAGGTTATAGAACAGGTATGAACTGGGCAGGGCCGAGAAACCGCTCTTGATCTCACCATGATATCTGGTAGCATTTATCAGCAGTACATAAAACCAGATCAGGCAGAAAAAGCAGGTTATGCCCAATACGATATAAGCCACAAGGCGTCTGCTCTTTACGCCCCCTTTTGTTTTTTCTTCTACTATATTAACCTGAATATTCTTAGCCATGATATCCCCCTCCTTATGCCTTTCCATACTCATCTGTCCTGCCGTTGAACTTAAATACGATCAGGCTCAGAATACCGGTGATGAAGAAGAGTATCACTGACAGCGCGCCGCCTACTCCGTAGTTCTTGCTGTAGAGATGCGCTTTGAGCTGCATGATCAGCGTCATGGACGTATTGTTCGGCTGGCCGCTGCCGTTTGTCAGGATCTGAGGAACATCGAACATCTGCAGACCACCGATCAGGGATGTGATCATAACGTATATAAGTATCGGTCTTAATATAGGAAGAGTTATCCTCCAGAAGATCTGGTTTGAAGTAGCTCCATCCACTTCTGCCGCCTCAAAGAGTGATGTATCAATACCCATCATACCTGCCAGCAGCAATATCGTGGTATTACCAAACCACATAAGGCAGTTCATCAATGCTACCAGACCACGTACGCTTCCGGTGTGGGCCATGAAATCGTAGGGTGTGTACGCTTCGCCTTCCTTTAAGACACCGAAAAGGCGCTGGATACTTTCCATAATATTATTGACAGGACCCTCCTGTGCGAACAGCGTGAAGAATAACATTGAAAATGCTGCCGCCATAATCAGGTTGGGCAAATATATAACTGTCTTAAAAAACCTCTGCCCCTTGAGCCTCAGGCTGGGATCCGAAAACCATGCGGCAAAAAGAAGCGAGATCACGATCTGCGGTATAAAGCCCATGATCCACATGATCATGGTATTTCCGAAATTTCTCAAAACATGATCTTCCGTAAAGATCTTGACATAATTCTGTACACCATTAAATTTGACAACGGTCTCAAGTCCGTCACGATAGTTGATATAGAAACTGTTGACCACAGTACTGACTAACGGTATCAGCTGAAATATAATGAAAGTTACCGTAAAAGGAATCAGGAAAATATAACCCCACTTATTATAAGAAACAACTGACCTGTTCTTTTTTTTCATGCTACAACCCTCCAGGCTTATAGATTCATACCGGCGTATTTTTTTACATAAACGTGCCTGCCCGAATCGGACAGGCACGTCCTGGTCAACTTAATTACAGCCTAAGTCGTATGCTGCTTATTTGCTCAGTGCAGGATACTTTGCAGTGATCTTGGCGTAGAAGTTCTCCAGAGCAGTCTCATAATCTGCATTGCCATCGAAGTAATCCTTCATAGCTTTCTGGAACTCTTCGTTACACCCCTGATCATAAGCGGTGATCTTGTCAAGAGCGATGTTCTTAGCGCCGTTTGCAAACATTGCAAGAGGATTCTGTCCACCAAGTACAGGGAACGCATATGCGTCATTCGTTGCAGCCTCTTCCATAGCCGGCTGGTTGTTAACGAAGTCGCTATCCTTAGCAACGATGTCAAGCATGATGTCCTTATCAACAGTAAGCTTTCTCATGATATCAGCAACAGTAGCCTTGTTGTCGGTACCGGTAGCTGCACAGATCCAGGTGCCGCCCCAGAAGAAGCCCTGAGGTCCTTCGGTTGCGCCCCAGCCACCTTCAAAGGTGATGGTTCCGTCATCGGGCTTGGGATTTCCATCCTCATCAACAGAACCGGGAGCATTACCCATGGAGAAGTTGATCATCCAGGCAGGCCCAAAGTAGCAGAATACCTTACCGTCTCTCTGGAAACCGGAGTTCCAGTCTGCCGACCAAAGATCTGCGCTGCTCTTGATCTCACCGGCATCAAACATTTCCTTGGTATCATCAACCCACTTCTTGATATTGTCATCGATCTGAACCTTCTTATCAGCGTTTACCCAAGGAATGGAAACGTTGTTAGAGAAAGTACGGAAAGTATCGTTAGTGGTTGCGGTCATGAAGTAACCGGCTTTCTTCATATCAGCTGCAGTAGCCTTGTAGGTATCCCAATCCTTAACAGCTGCCTGAACATCTGCGGGATCGTCGGATCCAAGAACTTCCTTAGCGATCGCACGGCTGTAGATCAGAACACCCGGGCAGCCCTGCCATGACACACCCTTCAGGGTTCCGTCGGAGCTGGTCATAACGTCCTGAGTGTACTTGTACTGCGTGCTCAGCTCTTTAAGGTCGATACCAAGATCGGTCACAGGCATAGTGTACTCGGTATCAACATACTTCAGAGCATAGTCAGCCTCAACCAGGAACAGGTCGATCTTGTCATCAGCAGCTGCATCTGCCTGCTTCAGCAGTGTCTCATCCAGGTTGTTCTGATAAGCATTATCCTGGTTAGCTGTGATGTTCCATACTACCTCGATATCACCGATCTTACCATGAGTAGCATCGGTCTTGCTGTATCCGGGATAATGATCTTCAAGACGGCTCTTGAACTCTTCGTTCCAGCAATAGATGTTGAGAACCTTGCCCTCTTCCTCTTCGCTGATGTCAACAACTTCTACGTCCTCATTCAGAACGGGCTTCTCGGTCGGAGTTGCCTCGGTCTTGTTGTCTGCCGGAGCCTGAGTGGGGTCACCACCGGCGGGCTTGTCGTCGCCGCAGCCTGCAAGAGAACCTACAGCCATGATCATTGCCATGCTTAATGCCAACAATCTCTTTTTCATGTTGCTATTACCTCCCATAAAAATATGATTTGCACAATCGGCCCTATGCCGTTTGCTTTTTGAAGTGTAGCACAGAGAAAAAACATATGCAAGCAATTTTTCAAATAATATCAGAATCTTGTTAAATATTGCTAAATTTTGCTCATGCAAATTATAAATCTTCACACTCCGTTCATATTTTGTTCATATTCCTTCATCATATTGCTCAAATGTTGTTTTTTTGCGCAAATAATGATATTTTCGAATAGAACTCTTTAAACTTCAAAGGAGGTCTCTCAGATGGCCATCGATCACGAAAAACATCCTCATGCTCTTCCGGAAGGAACGATCCTTGCAGGGGAATTTATCATAGAAAGTGTCCTGGGGGAGGGCGGCTTCGGTATCACCTATGCAGCTCTGGATCATAAAACAAAAGAGCGTGTAGCGGTAAAGGAGTATTTTCCGGATTCCATGGCGACCCGCCTCGATCACAGCCGCGTCACCCCTTATTCCGGCGACCGCGGCGAAAACTTTGAATACGGTAAGGAATGTTTCCTTCAGGAAGCCCGGACCCTGGCCGAATTCATAGGGAATGAAAACATCGTCCGCATATTCACGTATTTTGAAGAAAACGGCACAGCCTATTTTGCGATGGAATATGTGGAGGGGACAAGCTTCGACCGGTATATCAGCGAACACGGCGGAAAACTCCCCTATGATGAAGTCTGCCGTATCCTCTTTCCGATCATGGACGCACTGAACACCGTCCATGAAAAAGGGATCATTCACCGTGATATCAGTCCCGACAATATCTATATCACCGCCGACGGAAATATACGGCTCCTGGATTTCGGAGCTGCCCGCTACAGCCTGGGAGACCGCAGCTGCAGCCTCGACGTAGTACTAAAACCCGGCTATGCACCGAAGGAGCAGTATACGAGACGTGGCAGGCAGGGTCCCTTTACCGACGTCTATGCCCTGGCCGCCACTTTCTATTTTGCCCTCACCGGCAAGAAGCCTCTCAGTTCCATCGACCGCCTGGAAGAAGACGATCTGGCCAGGCCTTCCGCACTGGGAGCCGATATCGGCCCCGTCGCGGAGGAAGCGCTGCTCCAGGCTCTTGAGCTCCGGTCCCAGGACCGTTATCAGTCCATGACCGCATTCAAACAGGCCCTGCTGGATGCCGGGATGGCCAACCGTCCGCAGGCGGCTCCTGCAGATCCCGCAGTGCCTTACGCAGCAGCTGTCCCGGATAATGCTTTTACTCCCACAGATCCTTACACCTCCGGCGCTCCGGATAACGCTTTTACCCCTGCAGATCCTTACACCTCCGGCGCTCCGGCGGATCCTTCATCCGCTTTCTCTGCCCCGGTGGCAGCTATATATGAGAACGGGCTTCAGCCGCAGCCGCCCGTGGAGGCCATACCGCAGGTCCCCTTTGAGGCTATACCGCAAGCCCCCATAGCTGAGGCAGCTCCCGTATATGCGCAGCCCTATGCTCCGGCGGTCTCTGTTCCCTCCGGGGATATCCCCAAAAAGAGAAAACGCGGCGCCGGCTTTTATACCCTTATCGCTGCCGCTATACTGCTGCCGCTTCTGGTCGTGGGCGGTCTCTTTGCCTCCGGCATCTTTTCCTCCGGAGAAAGTACCACAGACAGCGGCAGACGCGGGCGCGGAGAAAGCGGTACAAGCGCGGAACAGGACTATTATGCTAATGATAACGGCAACAGTCCTTCGTCCCAAAAAAGCCCGGATCTGCATGTACTCCTGCCGGATGATCCAAGCCCCACCCCCACGGAGGACAGGCGAGAGGACTCCGACCATCTCGTAAAAGTCGGGATCATCAACAATCCGCCCGCGGAATCCGGCTATCGCGCTGCAAACGTCCGCGACCTTGAAGAAGTATTTTCCCTGAAAAACGGCTATGAAACAAAAACCTGTTACAGTTTAAGAGCGGAGGATCAGCAGCAGGCCGCCCTGTCTTTCATCAAGGATGGAGTGGATTATCTTCTGATCTCCGCTGCCGATGACGGCGGCTGGGATGAGGTCCTTAGGAAAGCAAAGGAATCCGGTATAAAAGTATATCTCTTCGATCGCAGCCTTAGCGTGGATGAGAGCCTCTATGAAGCGCTCATCGTCTCCGATATGGAAAAGGAAGGCGAGACCGCTGTGAACTGGCTCTTATCCCTGAACCTTCCCGAATACAATGTGATCCATCTCCAGGGCGCCATGGGATCCGAAGCCCAGTCCGGACGTACCGCGGCACTGGACGCCCAGTTCGCCGCAGGAAGGATGAACAGCGTCCGGCAGCAGACTGCCACCTGGGATGAATCGGAGGCAAAAAAGATCGTCGAAAGCGTGATCTCCGGCGGACAGAGCTTCAACGTGATCTATGCGGAAAACGACGGCATGGCCAAAGGCGCCGTGGCAGCGCTGGATGAAGCCGGTATCACCCACGGTATAAACGGTGAAGTCATCATCATAAGTTTCGACTGCAATAAATGGGCATTAAGAGAGCTTCTGGCCGGCTATTGGAACTACGATGTCCAGTGCTCACCATTCCACGCCCCTGTCATCGACGAGCTGATCAGGACCGGCAGAACGCCCTCCTCCAAGACCATTATCCTGGAAGACAGAGGCTTTGATGCCAGAACGATCACACAGGCCGATGTCGACCGGTACGGACTGGGAGACTGAAAAGGCCGGACCGTTTTCGATCCCACGCCCCGGGCGCCTTAAAGGTAAGAAAAACGTACCCGTCCGATGCGGATCTCGTCCTCTTTTTCCAGCAGCACCTGTTCCTCGGCTTCCAGCTGTATGCCATTGATAAAGGTGCCGTTGGTGGAATGGCAGTCCTGCAGATAAGCCCTCCCGTTCTGCATCAGGATGCGGGCGTGGATACGGGAGACGGAGTTGTCGTTCAGCGGCAGATCCACCTTGTTCTTTACCTTGCCGATCGTAAAGGGAAAGCGTTCCATGGGATAGCGCTTTCCTTTTCCCTTTTCCAGGAGCACGTTTTCCGCAGGCAGATCCGCATCCCCGATAAAAACGGTCTTTCCGTAATCCTCCTTTGAGGACTGCTCCTTCAGCGGTTCCAGATCCGAAAATGCGGCGGAAATATCAAAGTTCTCCGCGGCTTCCGCTTCATCAACACAAAAGCCTCCATCCTCCCTGTCCCGGAATATCTTCTTTCCCCGTTCCTTCCGGCTTTCCGCCTCTTCTCCGTGATCCCGCTCCTCCTTAACGCTTCTGTCGGAAACGCCTGCCTGCGGCTTCCTGCTTCTTCTCTCTGCCCTGTTCTCATGCTCCTGTCCGCCGTTTCTCCCGGTCCTGATACTTTTTTCCTTTCCGCCCTCTTTTTTCAAAAGCGCTTTTTTTCTCCCCGAAAAGAGTTGTTTCCACCAGGGCATTTTTTCCGTATCGGCCGTCTCCTCTTCCTCATACAGGCTGCTCAAAAACTCCTCCCTGTCCTCGGGAAACTCTGTATGCCGGCTTTCCGGTTCATCTCGTGTCTCTGCCGCCGGTCTCTCTTCTTCCAGCAGCTCCCGCAGCTCGCTCAGAACAAAGTTTTCATTTCTCAGGCGCCGGTACAGGCGGTAGCTCCACATGGCCGCTTCCGCATCTCCCTGCTCTGCATGCTCCATCAGATATTCCGCAAGCTCCAGAAGCTGCGTCCTGAACGGCTGCGGCCGCCAGGGAAGAAACAGCAGCCGGCAGCTTAAACTTTCGGGATCGACGTACAGAAGGTCCGCCTCCAGGACCAGACCGTCCTCCGTCAGCATATATTCACCCAGAGAATCATATGCCGAAAGCACGCCTCTCAGGAGACTTTTTGCCTCCTCCTGCCGTATCTCCCGGTGTTCGTAAACACGGCTTAAAGGCTGCAGGGAACTGATCTCATAATAGATCTCCTCCCTGCCTTCATCCCACCTGGATTCCGCCCTAAGCAGTCCCGGGATCTCATTTTCCAAAAGCATCTCCAGCTGGTAATCCGCCTGCTCCGGCCGCTTTGCTGCCAGATAATTATGTTTCATGTTTTTTCTGTACTCCAGACCTTCCATCTTTCTCCTCCTTTTTCCCAGCCCCGTCCTCTTCCCATGCTTCATTTCAGTGTACGCACGATCATGGATTCCTTCAGTCTCGGACTCGTCTTTTCCGACTCCACGCTCCAGTCCGCCGTGATACTCATGTTTCCGATCAGCGGAAGCGGAGGCGCTTTCATCCGCCCATGCAGCTCCGCTTTTACCTCAAACATATCCACCGATACCGTAAGCGAAGGCGCGTCCATCAATACCAGACGTCCCTGCAGAAGTTCTTCCGCTTTCTTCTGCACCAGGCTCACGATCTCGTCATTCTCCTTTTCCGCCTGACGCCCTCCCTGTATCACCGCGACCGACAGCGCGTAATCTACGGCCGTACGGTTGTAAAGAAGCATCCCGATCCAGATGATCGCGATCGATACGATAAGACAGAACGGCAGGATCACCACAGCTTCCAGCGTCATCATGGCCGGGAGTCCCCCGGACGCGCTGACTTTTCCCGTCCCTGTCCCGCCCTGTTCCGGCGCTTTTTTCCGTTTTTCTTTTTTCTTCATCCGCCCGTTCCTCCGTTAAAGTATCCCCGCAGACAGAAAAACAGAAAACCGGCAAAAAGAAACGGTACAAAAGGCAGGGTCGTCTCTTTCTTTGCATGTTTCAGACTGATCAGCAGGATGGCTGCGACCGCAGCAAGCAGCAAAGCGTACATCAGCTGTTCCCCGCTGCCGGAAAGTCCGTACATCGCTCCCAGACACAGCACCAGCACCGCATCCGCTGCGCCGATGCAGCCGCTCAGTTTTCCCGCGATCCACATGACAAGGCCCGGAAGCAGTCCGAACAGCAGCTCTGACCATTCCGACTTTCCCGGAAGCACGAGCAGCGCGCAGATCAGAGCGCAGACCAGCAGAAAAACGCGTGGCAGTTCCTTTTTCCGTATATCCATCACACTGCCGCAAAACAGCATCGCAAAAGTAAAGTATTCTCTCATCAAAGACTCCCTCCGCAGCGGCTGCAGGCTCTCCGTCCTCCCACCTGTGAGATCGGCACCTCATAGATCGTCCTCTTCAGTCCGCTGCATCCCAAAGAAGCATGGTAGCGGTCTCCTTCCGCCGTGATATAGACCAGACCGCTTCCGCCGCCGCAGATCTCACAGCGTCTGTACTTCCCACCCCCGGCATTTCTTGCATCTCCCACAGCCGAACTGTCGATGGGATAAATCTTCAGATCCAGATGCGTGCAGCTCCTGCTCAGATGATATACGGTCCCCGTCTCGGTAATGTATACCATCCTCTCCCCTTCTTTTCCGCTTCCCCCGCTGCCCGTCCCCTTTTTATATCCGTTCCAGGCATGGGCGTAGCCCCTGCTCAGAAGGCGCTGTGCCGGGATCCCGAAAACATTCCCGTGGGGTTCGTAGTTTTCGGTTTTTGAAAGCTGTATGATATCCGGTCCGGTCACGGCCGCATATACCGCTAGCTTCTTTACGCTCCTTGTGATCTCATGGTCGGCCTTCATATTGTGTTGAAGCATTTCGATGCTGCTTAATAGCGCAAGGAAAAAGAAAAGAAAGAAAGGCAGTGCCAGCGCGGCTTCCAGCGTAAGGCTGCCCCGGATTTTCCTATGCATAACGGAATCTCCTTTCCATCAGGAAGCTGTAGCCGTATCTGCTGCGAAAAACCAGCTGTACCGTTGCACCGGCCACACAGTTGTCCAGCCGGAAATCCTCATAGCCTGCCTCACGCACATCCATTTCCACAATATCCATACAGCGTGCAGTGCGGTCTTCTATCGGTGTAAGAAAGAGAAATATCCGCAGATAATCCCCGTAATCCTGACCGTTACCTTCTCCTTCGTCATCCGAACCCATCCCCAGAGCATTGGTAAGTGACAGCTTCCAGTCCTGTTTTGACTTAAATACCGGAACCTTCCCTCCTTTAAAGAGGATCTTCAGATCATTGATCGTCTCTGCGTAGATCCACGCGATATCGATCAGAAGCTCAAAGACCTGCGCTGCCTGCGGACAGAAACATACGAAAGAAAGCGCCGTAGCAAGGGTTTTTGCTTCCGATTTCAGTTCCTCATCGGAAAAGAAATAGATAAAGTTGGAACCTCCGCGGATCAGCATCAGCTTAAATGCCGTTCCCTCCAGATTGTCCTTATCACTGTTATTCCCGCAGAGTACGTATTCCGTCTGGTACTGCAGCCGGCAGCCTTCCTTCGGTTCGCAGTAATTCGCGCATTTTTCCATGATATACTCGTTAAACAGCAGATACTCGAGAATGGAATTCCTGTCTTCCCAGTCCTCCGGCATACCGTCTCCTTTTACCAGGGAACGATGGGACGCATAGACTCCCGTATCCACGGCCGCGCCGGAGATCTCATCCTTCACAGCCTGTCCAACCAGAAAGCCCTTGCCCGCAGCGGATCTCACGGCACCTGCCGGATCGTCCTTTGAGGGCGGTTCTTCCCATTCCGTCCCCTCCTCCTGTTCTTCGGGAGGTTCCGGCACAGGAAAAGCATCAACCGCCCCCTGGGCATTATTCAGTTCCTCACTCACGTCGGTGGAAAACAGCTCCTCGGAAGACGAACTCTCCACCATGTCCTTAATGCCCTCCACATAGGACAGACCGTACTTTTCCAGCATGTAACTCAGCGCCATATAACGGAATACTTCTCCGCCGCAGTCCGTTGCTCTGGAGACGCGGACCAGTTCCGCCGATTCCAGTTTAAGTCCGGTCAGATCCTTTCCGGCAAAGATATTCCCCTTTGAAGGCCGGATATTGTATTCCAGATACTTCTCCAGATGCTCGGTCAGTTTATCAACGGACCCGTTCCCTCCGTCATAGGCCGTATCGATGAACAATAAGTCATAACGGTCCATCAGGGCACGGTTATACTCCGCCAGAACGGAGTCCATAGACAGATCGGCCGCGCACTCCATCCTCAGCTTGATCGCATTTACGCGGGCGGCCTCCATCATTGTCAGGATCAGCGGGATCATTACCGCCATCATCAATGCCAGATATACGCTCACGGCTCCTCTGTCTTTTCCTTTCATCTGCACGGACTCCTTTCATTACACTTCTTTGTCCCTTCACACTGTCCCCAAAAGGACTTACCTCGCCACATCGGCGGATTTTGTGGTAATACTGTCGAACAGTTCATTGACGATGGTCGTGATCTGTTTCTTGAAGATCAGCACCAGACCGACGAGCACCACGATGATCAGAATGATCTCCACCGTACCCATGCCGGCGTCATCTTTTGCATATGCTTTCATCCCTTTCCAAAATGCCATGATCCCTTCCTCCTTTCCCCGCTGTATTTTTTCCGGCTCCCACCCTATACGGACACAAAAGCCGGGACAATGATCACCACCATGACGATAGCCAGCATCATGAGCATGGGCAGCAGGAGCTTTGTCCCTGCCTTCTCTCCGAGACGCCGGGCCGTCGTCCTGCGCTCCTGCAAAGCTTCCCTGCATTCCGCCCTGAGACTTCCAAGAAAACCTGCTGCCCCAAGCTTTGTATTCTGTTCCAGCAGAGATACCAGCTTGACATACTTCTGCAGACGGCAGCGTTTTGCAAAATGCCGGTACGCTGTCAGTTCGCTCACGCCGCTCTCCATTTCCCTCCGGGCCAGGAGCATTTCTTCGTATACATAACGCTTAAGGTCCTTCTTTTCATATTCTTCCGTTATCTTCTTCCAGGCGCTGCGCGTGCTCATTCCTGCCCCGATATAGAGGGAAAGCCTGCTGATCATGTCCGGGTAATCCATGGACAGCTGCAGATCCCGTTCCTTCAGCTTTTTTTCCAGTTCATTGCCGCGTCCCCAAAGGATCGCTCCGGCTGCCGCCAGCACAAGGATGATCAGGATCGCCATATTACCCGCTTTCCGTTCTTCCCAGACCACTGCGATCCCGTCCACTTCCCCGGGCAGGGTGAGTGAGCTTTCGGTACGGCTTTCTTCCGCTGCGCTGAGCAAAGCCTCGTACAGACGCTTTTCCACAGGATCCCCTTCCTCGATCCGCGGGCAGACACGCAGGGAAAAACTGTAGAGTTCCTCAAACTCCCCATATTTCGAATGTGCGGTAAGAGTGACCAGACTGCCCTCCCCGGAAGGCTCCCGGATCTTCCCGTTTCCTCCGAGAACGCTGCGGTCACTGATCTCCCATTCGATGGTGAATGGATAGGGCGGCAGTTCCTCCACCGGATCGATATCTCTGCATACGGAATCCGCATCCGTATTCTCCGCGAGTACCGCCTTTTCCAATGCCTCATGATAGGCGGGAAGCATTGCTTTCAGTTCCTCTTCCGTATAGGCCCGCTGCTCCACGATCAGCTCCACGCTCCGGCTTTCCTCCCCGGTCCTCGCATCCAGCTCCACATGATAGTTTCCTTCTCCGTATTCGCGCCGCGGCAACGTTCCGTCCGGATTAAAGACTGTCTCCTCTTCTTCCTGTTTTCCTATGATCAGTGCAAAGACCAGTCCTACAGTCAGGAAGAGCAGCGTCAGCCCGACAGTGCTCACAAAGCGGATCCGTGAACTTTTTCCGATGTCCCCGGCCGGCTCCAGGATACGCAGCTTTTCCTCATTTTTTCGGAAAATGCGTATTTTCAGCCCTTCCGGCCCGTTCCGGAGCTTTCTCTCCAGCAATGCACCGATCCTGAAAAAAGGCGCTGTTGCTTTTGAGGCCCGGCATTCCTCCGGAACCTTCTCCTTTCGTGCCGCGAGAGCCAGCAGCAGTATGATCCCAAATATCCCATAAACCAGATATTCCATTCCTGTCCTCCTCCGATCATTTCTCTGAAGATCCATACACCGATCCTTAGATACCTGGATCAAATGCCTTCTTATCCCGGTCGCATGCATCCGAAAGCCCCGGCACAGGCCACTGTGCCTGCGTTTTCGGATACGCACTCCCGGGTAATCCTTCATCGCCTGATCCGGATATTTTGCGGCCGTTATACTAATATGCGATCTTCAATATCTTCTCCGCCAGCAGATAAGCCGCCAGATACACTCCCAGAAGAACCGACATCAGTATGATCCCGAAGGGATTTCCGTACAGGCTGTCAAAAAAACCCGGGGATGTCGCATCGATATAAAGGATGATGCCGAAGGGGACCAGGTCCATGATCCCCTGCTCCATCTTTTTTGCAGCGATCTGCGTGCCGATCTCACGCTGCACTTCGATCCGGTCCGAGATGAGTTCCGCGGTATTATGCAGGATCCCCGGCAGGTCGCCTCCGCTGCGCTTTGCGATGCGGAACACTTCCGCAAAATCCCGGATGTCCGGCACCTTCGCACGCCCGGCCCAGTTTTCCAGTACATCCTCCAGATTCACATTATTCCTCAGTTCCCGGTTGATGTGCATCAGCTCCCTCGTGATCAGCGCGTTCTTCCCGAATAAAAGCCGCATATCCTCTGTAGCATGCAGAAAGGCATTCTCAATGGAATAACCGGCCTGAAGACCCGCGATCAGCGCATGCATCATCTCCCGGAACTGTATCACGAGCTCTTCCTTATGATGCTCCGCCCGCTTTTTTCTTTCCCTTTTCAGATACAGCAGCAGCGCCGGACTGCAGAGGATAAAGGCCAGAGCGGAACGGTAGAACACATAGGCCGCCAGCGCCAGCAGTGCAGCGCCTTTGACCAGCGCGCAGATCCACTCCGCAAAGCTTAAACGTATCGTGTCATAATCCTGCGGCAGCGAGTTTTTCCCCGTGCTCCAGAGCGTTTCTTTTTTTAAGTGTTCCAACGATATGCCCTTTTTCATCCTCGCCCTCCTCTGCAAACTCATAAAGAACCTGTGTACGGATCTCCCCGGCCTCGTATCCCAGGATCTCCACTACCTGCAGCACCTTCCTGCTCTTGTCCCTGAGACGCCCGAGATGTACGATGATATCGATCCCGCCGGCCAGCTGCCCCCGGATCGCTGTCAGCGGCAGATCCATTCCCATCAGTATCATGGTCTCCAGCCGCGAGAGCATATCCTCCGCGCTGTTTGCATGACCGGTGGAAAGACTGCCGTCATGTCCCGTATTCATAGCCTGTATCATATCCAGCGCCTCCGGACCGCGCACTTCCCCGACCACGATGCGGTCCGGGCGCATACGGAGTGAGGATTTGATCAGATCCCGCATCGTGATCTCCTTACAGCCTTCCACATTGGCATTCCGTGTCTCCAGACGTACCAGGTTCGGAACTCCCATGATCTGCAGCTCGGCGCTGTCTTCGATCGTAATGATGCGTTCGTCCTTCGGGATAAAGTTGGAAAGCGCATTCAGAAAGGTCGTTTTTCCGGAACCGGTACCGCCCGAGATGAAGATATTGTAGCCGGCGATCACCAGCTGCCGGAGAAAGGCGATGAGCTCGTCATTGATGGCGCCGAAGCGCTTCAGGTCCTCCATCCGTATCGGTTTCTCCGGAAAACGCCTTATCGTCACGATCGGGCCGTTTAAAGCTACCGGCGCCAGCACGACATTAACACGGGAGCCGTTTTCGAGACGGGCATCCACAATGGGGGAAGCCTCGTTCACGCTGCGGTTGCAGCGGGCCACGATCTGCTGTATCACATCCTCCAGCTTTTCATTGGAAGAAAAACATTTTTCCCAGCGGTACAGACGCCCTTCCCTTTCAACAAAGATATGATCCTTTCCGTTGATCATGATCTCGGTCACCTTCGGGTCGTCCGTCAGTTCCTGCAGGATATCCAGACGGCGTATGGTATAAAAAAGCTCACGGGAAAGTTTCTGTTTCTCGGGAAGGCTCAGCTTCAGCTCTCTCCCGCTTTCCATGATGGTGCTGTCGATGATCTCACGCACTTCCTCATCGCTCAGTTCCCGCTCCATCGGGATCCGTTCCATGATCCTTTCCTTCAGCAGATTTCGCACGTCCGTCATGTTTCCATCACCTTCCTTACAAAAGCAGCCAGATCGCTATAAGGCAGCTCTTCCAGCCCGGAAGGCAGCTTCTTAAAGCGCGGGATCTCGCAGCGTTTCGCCCTTTCCAGGATGTCGCCGTAATCCAGGCTGCGCATGAGTTCCTCATACTGCTCCATGCGAGCCAGCTCCAGACCTTCCCGGTCCGCCAGAGTATAGATCCGGTCACATTCCCTCAGCACGTTCAGCAGTCCGTGTACCATTTCGGACAGATCCAGGATCACATGGTCGTAGCTTCCCATTTCCTTCAGCGTCCGGATCAGCATCAGCCAGGACTCCTCCTGCACCTCACCCAGATCCACAAAGGAGAAAGCGGGCGAGATATAATCCAGACCGTTCACATTGCTCACCATGCTCTCCAGCTTATAGACCAGCCGTTCCTTTCCCCCTTCCATATAATAGATAAGATCCGTCAGATCCCTGTCCCCCGGATTTTTCAAAAGCTGTGACAGTCCCGAAAAAGGCTCAAAATTCAGATAAAGAACGCTGCCGTTTTTTGCAAGGAACTGCCCCATCAGCAGGGAAAAGCTGGTCTGGATCGAACGGCAGACCGGAGAGAATACCGCGACCAGCTCGGTCTTTTTGCTCCCCCCTTTTCCCGGAGCCGGAGTGGTCTCCGCCGCGCAGTGTTCCATGAGCTGACGGCGGATCTTTTCTCCGGACTGGTATTTCCAGATATGGTCTTTTCCCGTACTTTCCCCGGCCGTCTCCTTCAGGAGCAGCAGGGGCGGATGATCCGGCAGGGTCTCCGCCAGCCGGTAAAAGCTTTCTCCCGCAAGGATCAGGGCGGGTTCCGTCTTTTTCAGTTTTTCAAGAAAAGCTTTTTCCTCCGTAAAACAGCTGACCGTCAGAGGAAAGGAGCCGCGGCTCAATAAGAGTTCCCGCAGTCTGTAGATATATGCTTCATCCGTGTCGCACAAAGCAAGGATATTTCTTCTCATCATCTTTCTCCCATCTGCTTCATCGTATTTATGCTTACAAGCTCTCTCCGCCGGATACGATCCCGGCAGTTTGCCCTGCCGTCCCGTTTCTTCAGATCATGAACATCAGCGTCGCCATCATGACCGGTACGCTGAAATGAACGCTGACGCTCTTTTTTTCCTTTATCAGCCGGGGGATGCCCCATGCGGCTGTGAGAACCATCGCCAGCAGAAGCACCTTTCCGCTCAGGCTCAGTCCCAGCATCGGAGCCAGCGCCGTCATAAGCTTTCCATCTCCGCCCCTCAGTGCTTTTAAGAAGAAGAGCAGCAGCCCAAGCAGAAACATCAGAGCCGCAGCCATCATGGCGGAAACAAGTCCCGATGGGCCGGCCCGAACGTAAGCATGCCACAGGCCGGCCACCAGTCCTGTCAAAGTCAAAGCGTTCGGTATCCTGTCCGTCATCAGGTCCGCCGTTACCGTCAGCACGAGCAGACACACGATCAATCCAACAACCATCCGTCTTCCTCCAAAAAATAGATGCACAAATAAAGCCCTTTCGAAGCGATACACAAAGTGTTCAGGAATCCTGCTGATCGAACTGTCCCCAAAACCAATGGTTCCGGAGGATCAACAGATCGTCGCGGATGAATCCGCCTTGACTTTGATACGCATGATAGCACAGATAGCTGTTGTCTGTCAACTATCTTTTTTAGCATAATCAAAATGTAACCGGGAATATAATGAAAAAAGCCCTGCGTTAACAGGGCTTTTCATCCGAAAATATTTTTTTGATCTAAAGTCTTATGTAAATGATCCTTATCCCAGTACTTCCATGGTCTGGCGTGCGATCATCAGTTCCTCATTCGTGGGAACGATCATCACTGTGAGGCGGCTTCCGGGCTTGCTCACGATCATCTCTTCGCCGCGGATCTTCAGCTTTTCATCCTCCACTTCTGCTCCCAGCCATGCCAGATACGGGCAGACACGGCTGCGCACGCCGTAGCTGTTCTCGCCGATGCCTGCGGTAAAGGCGATCACATCCACGCCCTGCATGGCCATCGCGTAGCCTCCGATATACTTCGCCACATGATAGGCGTAAGTATCCAGCGTCATCTGCGCCAGCTCGTTACCGTTGTCCGCCGCATCGCACAGATCGCGGAAATCGCTGGAAAGTCCGCCGGAAAGGCCCAGTACACCGCTCTTTTTGTTCAGTACCTGGTTCATCTGCTCGGGTGTGAGGCCTTCCTTTTCACAGATAAAGGAAAAGATCGCGGGATCCATGTCACCGCTCCGCGTGCCCATGATCAGGCCTTCCAGCGGCGTCAGTCCCATGGAAGTATCCACACAGCGTCCGTGATCCACGGCGGAAATGCTGGCACCGTTGCCCAGGTGGCAGACGATGATCTTCAGATCCTTCCGGTCCTTCCCGAGGATCTCGGCCGCACGCTTCGAAACATAATCATGGCTCGTGCCGTGGAAGCCGTAGCGGCGCAGGCGGTATTTCTCATAATATTCATAAGGCAGACCATACATATATGCCTTCTTCGGCATGGTCTGGTGGAAAGCCGTGTCAAAGACCGCCACCTGCGGCACGCCGGGCATGTTTTCCGCACAGGCGCGGATCCCGATCAGGTTGGCCGGATTGTGAAGCGGCGCCAGGGAACTCAGTGCTTCGATGTCCGCGATCACGGAATCATCGATCTTCACTGCCCGGTCAAACTTCTCACCGCCGTGAACCACACGGTGTCCTACGGCACCGATCTCGGAAAGGGAATTGATCACGCCGTATTCCTTATCCGTAAGGGCCTCGATCACCATCTTAACCGCAACGGAATGATCCTTCATCGGCTCCTGACGTACCAGTTTTTCCTTTCCTTCCGCACTGTGGGTCAGCACACTGCCTTCGATACCGATCCTCTCCGCCAGCCCCTTTGCCAGGAGTTTTTCACTGGCAGAATCGATCAGCTGGTACTTCAGCGATGAACTGCCGCAATTGATCACAAGAATATTCATACTGTCATCCTCCGTATTTTAATCTTCCACAACGCCTGCCGGCTCGTAACGTACACGAAGCTCCGGCAGATGCTGCATGGTCACCCTGTAATTTTCCATCCAGTCCGCATTTCCGTCATCCGTATTCACACCCTCGCCCGGCGTGGCAAAAAGCTTCAGCGTAAGCTCTGTCCCGTCCGCTACGGGCTTATCGAAAAATGCTTCCATCAGATCCACGAAACGGGTCGCCGGCGCCTTGTAGAACCAGCGTCCGTTCAGTTCCATCATCAATGCGATATCTTCATCAAAAGTAAGTTCGCAGAATTCCGGATTATGCTCAAAACGGATCGGGACCGCCAGACCGTCAGCATCCTCCGCACCGCCCCAGCGGAAGGTAAAGGGCAGCTGTACCTCCCCGCCTTCCTTCATCTCCGGATTGTAATATGGATCCGCAAGAAGCTCGCGGTACTCCTTAAGCATCGGCTGGGGTATCCCCACCTCAGGATTGTTGGGATCTTCGACCTCAAGTCCGAGACGCCCGCGGTCGCGGAACATATACATGGTCACGCCGTCAAACCAGGCGGCCTTTTCATCACGGATGCGGTCGATGAAGCGTTTCACCGCAGAGCCCTGATGCAGCGCGCCCACCACGTCGCCGTCGGCGTTAAACTCGCTCATCACCACCGGCTTATCCTGCCCGGTGATCTCTTTAAGCCGCCGGTAAGTATAAAGAAAATGCTCCCAGGTCTTCGTCACGCTCTGGTAATTAAAGCTGTGGTCTTCCTTTCCCTTTTCCGCGGTATCCAGCGGCCAGCCGTAATGCAGCGCGATATAGCGGTCCGCGCTCCAGATATCGGCTTCCTTATAGCCGGCCAGCAGTTCTTCCTCCTTATCCACGGGGCCTCCGTCCTCCGTCGCAAAACCGGCGCAGAAAATGGTCTTTACGTTCGGCGCTTCCTCATGGATGATACGTGAAAAACGTGCGTGAAAATCCCCCACCTCCCGGTAGGAAAAACGTTTGTTGTGGGTAAACCAGCCTCCCATGCACTCATGATTGATGCGCAGACGCATACGCCCGTAAGGACGCAGCAGCCGCGCTATCTTCCGCAGCTCCTCATCCTCCAGTGAGCAGTCCGCCGTCAGCGTGAGCGTCACGTCCTGCCCGTGGCGCCGCACATCCTTCATGCACTCGAAGGCATCGCCTTTTTCGATATCAAAAGGGAAATAGTCGTCATAAGGATAATCCCAGACCGAATCGATCTCCTTGCCTTTGAATTTCTCCGACATGCGCGCGGGCCAGTCCTTATCCTTTGGATAATAGGTATACATCAGATTGATGTTGCGGTGGGGCCGCCCGAGACTGTGCAGGATATAATCCTGACTCACATATTCGCCGCGCTCGCTCCCGTCGGAAAGATCGAGTGCCAGCGGCGCTTTTCCCATATGGATCCTGTAAATCTTATCGTACATAAAAACCCCCGGGTCAGATAAAAAGATATTATTTGCATTCACATCCGTCCGGCTGCCGGGCGGATGCACTGATGAAAAGTATACCATAAACCTGTCGCGGGGGTCAATTATCCACAGAGCGGCTTAGCGACGGGATCGGGCGCCACGGACTGTATCTGCATGCAGAAGACCGGTATCCGGCGAAGAGCTGACGAAAGCGCCGTAAATATTCCCTTTTGAGATCGCTGTTCTTATGATATAATGATAGCGCTATGGATAAAACACAGTCGCAATTCATCACGATACGGAAGCAGAGCATGGAGCGCAGACACCGCTCGAAACGTTACGAGGACCTGTGCTCGGAGGATCCCTTTTCAATACCCTGGATCGCGGAAGAATACCGTCTGGTGGCGGGTTTTCTGCCGCGCCCCGGCCGTCATGAAAGCTATGCGAATATCGTACTGCGCATGCTGGACGTCCACCTGAAACAGGATGGCAGCAAACGCGCGGCCCAGTATACGCAGGACCAGCTGACCAAAAAGGTGATCAGTACCGTTACGAAGCGGCTGGCCAAGGATACCGTAAGTCTTCCTCCGATCAAAAGCGGCGGAAAACGGCGCAACATCAGCGAGCAGAATTTTGATGAGTTTGTCCGTATGGTCTCGGACCGTCAGTATTTCACGGAAGCCCGTGTCTGTTCCTGGTGTGGCGAGAGCAGCTATCTCCAGCTCTTCCTTAAGCGTTTTTCCGAAAAGGACGAACAGCTTGCCCTGGCGATGGACTGCGCCAAATATCACGCCTGTTCCCTGCGTGTGAAGTCTTTTCTCTCGCGCTGCGGACTGCATGTGGAAAGACAGATCAACCGTGCCCTGGAGCGTCACTTTACTCTGGAGCGGATCTATTCGCTTTTAAAATACAATCCGAACCACAATCTCTTCCAGCTCATTTCCGGGCGGGAAGAAAGCGGCCTGCGTCTCCGTCGTATCCTTCTGGAGCGCATACCCGATTCCTATGTGGATCTTTATCCGGAAGCCCGGCAGATCCACAGGCATTTCATCATACATCATGGCCCCACCAATTCCGGAAAGACCTACGGTTCGGTGCTGCGGCTGAAAGAAGCAAAAAACGGCGTCTACGCCGGGCCTCTCAGGCTTCTTGCATACGAGATCTTTGACCGTCTGAACAAAGCAGGCGTTTTCTGCCGCCTGCGTACCGGCGAGGAATACATTGACATGCCGGAATATACCGTCACTTCTTCCACGGTGGAAATGGTGAACCTGAATGAAGAATACGATATCGTCGTGGTGGACGAAGCGCAGCTGGTGGCGGATCCGTTCCGCGGCGGCTCCTGGACCAGGGTGATCCTCGGAGTAAAAGCCGCCGAGATCCATCTCTGCTGCGCCGACGAAGCCGTTCCCATACTCTGCCGCATGATCGGAGACTGCGGAGACGATTACGAGCTCATCGCCCACGAACGAAACACCCCCCTGCTCATGGATGAACGGCGTTTCCGTTTTCCGCAGGATGTGGAACCGCACGATGCCCTGATCGTTTTTTCCCGGCGCGATGTACATGCAACGGCTGCAGAGCTGCAGGATCTGGGGCACAGCTGCAGCATCATCTACGGCAATCTTCCCTACGACGTGCGTCACCGGGAAGCTGAGAAATTTACCAACGGTGAGACCGAGCTGCTGGTCTCCACCGACGCCATCGGCCTCGGACTCAACCTTCCGATCAAGCGTATCATCTTTCTGCGTACGGAGAAATTCGACGGTCATAAACTCCGTAAACTGGAGCCGGCCGAGATCAAACAGATCGCGGGCCGAGCAGGCCGCTTCGGTATCTACGACCGCGGACTCGTCAACGCCCCGGAAGACAAGGAACTGATCCGTGAAGGCCTGGCTGCGGAAATGCCGGAGCTTGACTATGCAACGATACAGTTCCCCGAGACCATCATCGACATTGACGCTCCCATGATCGACATCCTTCACCGCTGGAAGGACGTTACCGTCAACGCCGGCTACCGTAAAGCGGATATCGAACGCGAGATCGCCCTCTGCGAACTGCTCAAGGAACTGGAAGATGAAAAATACTTCCTTTACAAGGCGATCACCATTCCTTTTGATGAGCGCAACCGCGATCTGCAGGAACTGTGGCTGGATCTGGTATGGGCCGAACATGACGGCGATACCATGATCCCGGATATCCTGCACGGCCGCCTGCTCCATCCCGACCAGCGGCTGGATCATCTGGAGCGCGCCTATCATATATGCGACATGCTCTACAACTTTGCGACCAAATTCAGTCATGAGGAATACTCGGAAGAGATCATGTTCCACAAGCAGAGGATCTCCGGCGAGATCATCAGACGACTGACCCTGGCTTCGCAGGCAGCAAATAAAAATCCGGCTTCCGCCGGAGAAGAATAGCATTACCGGCTCGTCCCCGGTAAAATCTACGATTGCAAAGGAGAGGCAGCTATGGCACTTTTCGGAAACAAAAATGTATATACCCCGCTTACCCCCGCGACTCCGCCCGCAGCGGAGGAGCTCCCGGAGCTTGACTTCCTGAAAGAACGTGCTGCGGCTCAGGAGCTTCCGCCTGCCCCCGCTCCCGCGATCCCTGGAAATACGCCCTTTTCTGCGGTTCCCGATCATACGCCCGCTGCTCCTGTTTTCTCGGCGCAGCCGGTAAACGCGGCTCCCACGGGACTGGATTTTGTGGATCACCCGGTCATCCCGGCACAGGCTCCGACGCAGGCTCCGTCTTTTATTGCTACGCCTCTGGCGGCTCCTGCAGCTGCAGCAGCTCCGATCCCCGCAGCACCCGCGCTGACGCCCCCGCCGGCACCCGCATATGCAGCAGCTCCGATGCCTGCCATACCTGCAGCAGCGATCCCCGCTGCAAGTCCCGCAGCACCGGCGATCCCTGTACCGGCTCCCGTTCCGGCACCGGCTGCCGAAGCCGATGTACCCTATAAACATGATACTACACTGGATGATTATGAGTGGGAGCTGGCGGAACCGGCAGAAACAAAAACTGCAGGTACCGCACGGGAGATCACCCCGGCACCTGCAGCTCCCATACAGAGCCATATATCCGAGCCTGCAAGACCTGTAGGCTTTGTCGCAAGTCCTTCCGCGACCGACGCGGCGATCGCAAAGCTCGGCTCTGCTCCGCCCATCACGATCCCGGGACTTTCCATTTCGAAGCAGTACAGTCCGCTGGTATTATCCAGTGCGAACCCGCCGGTCATCACGGTAGCCCGCTCCGGACTGAGCTATATCGCCAAGGACAGTCTGCGCAGTCTCAGTGCTTACGGGCAGGACGAATATGACGCGCTTCGCGAGCTTTTCCGGCTGGCCGGCCGCGAGATGACGGCTTTCACACGTGCACTCCCGCCCATGCCGGAATAAGAGCTTATTTCCTTCTTTTATGCAGGAAATCCTTTTCCCGGAGTACGATCATATCCTCGTAATCGTAACGTTTCCCTGCAAGTAACTGGAAGAAAGTCGACAGATGCGGCTTTCTTGAATACTCGATCGCCTCGTCGACGATCTCTTCGATCTCACGCGGGGTCACATTGTGTTCCCCGATCTGCCGTTCCGCGATACACTGGTGCAGAGCCAGCACGCCACGTTCCTCATCGATCTTGTACTCCATGGAATAGGCATATTTTTTTGCATAATCCACCAGCGCGTTATTGTTCATCGGCGCGATATCGATACGCGCATTGAAATATCCCGTGATCAGTTCATACTCCTCGATCATTCGGTCCATATCGCGGCGGCTGTCCATCAGGATCACGAAAATGCCCTCCGTCATACCGTCCAGCGTATGTGCCATGGTCTCCAGCGTTTCTTTCGTGATGTCGGAGGCGCGTTCCACGAGCAGGGCGCCGCCCGCCAGCTGGTTGAACATCGTCGGGATATCCCTGCGGTTCATCTTGGTACCGCTGATCTTGGCTACGCGTGAAGATACAAAATTGTTATCGATCATCTGGATCTCTTTGATCAGCGCCTTGCCGAGATCCAGTATCGCTTCCTCATTATCGCCCGTTATGATCGCATTGCCCACATACGGCGCAAGGGATATCTGATCGATGGCTGCCAGAAGCTGGGCCCGCATCTTCTTGGAATAGAGGAAATCGGAAAAGAGCTTCTGTTCATCCGTCGTCAGCTCATTTTCCTCTTCGGGTACATAGTCGTCGTTCATCTCCTCGACGGTCTCGGAACCTACGCGGTCGGCATCAGCCTCCAGCGCACCGCTGATCTGATCCAGCTCACCGTCTTCCTCCCCGGTCTCTTCATAGGGAGCTTCCTCCTCCGGCCAGTATTCACCTTCCTCCGGATAGCCTTCTTCGGACCACTCGTTTTCCTCTCCTGCTTCTTCCGTATATTCCGAAACCTCCTCCGGTGCAGGCTCCGTTTCGCCTTCTTCCGCGGCTTCCGGCACTGCCTCCGCTTCGGGCTGCTCCAAAGCTTCCTCCCCGGCTTCGGTCTGCGCCTCAATGATCGCATGTGCCTCTTCTTCCGTTACCGTTCCGGTCTCCCACACTTCCTCCGGCGTCTTTTCAAGCAAGCCGGGTTCGGAATAATCCTGTTCCTCTTCGGCAGGTACCACAGCTTCTTCCGTATTTTCTTCCGCCGCTAAAGCAGCTTCTTCCGCCTCGCGTGCGGCGTCCACCTCATCCCAGATCGAAGGCTGCGGCTCGTTCTCCGCCATGATCTCGCGCATTTCTTCCCTGCCGCCGAAAGCCAGCCCGCTGCTGCCCGTCACGGCAGCATCCACAAAGCCGACTGTACTGCGTCCGCGTTTCTCCACATGCGCCTTTGCCTGGTGATCGGCGTCGATGGCTTCCTGCACCTCATCCCAGATGGACCTTCCGTCGGAACCGGCCTCCCCTGCCGCCTCGTCCTCCATCTCTTCCATACTCCGCAGGCGGATATCATCGGCCTGATACTTTTCCGAAAAGATCTTCTGCTCGCGCTCCATCTCCTCGATCAGTCCGTTTTTCTTTCTTGCATCGTAATCCTTAAAGATCTGGCCGGTACGTTCGATGATGCTGCGCTGCAGATCTTTGTCCTGCGCCTCTTTTCTGCGCTGTTTGGTCTTTTCCCAATCCGAAAGATACTCATCGATATGGATCTGGCCGGTGATCTGCTTCTCTACCTGTACGCTGTCGGGAACCGCCAGTCCGATCTGACCGTCGGCGTCCTGATAAAGCATCTCATCCATCACATTATGTTCGGGCCTGGGTGTACGCTGTTCCACGGTTCCCGCAGTGCGCCGGATCCGGTTCTGACGTGCGTCGGCTTCCTGCTGCTGCAGCTCTCTTGCCCTGCGCTGTATGCTTTCATATTCCGGATTGGTTCCGGAAGGAAGATTGTCGATCACGATATCTTCGGTGTGGTCCTCAAAAAAGACCTCGCCCTCCTTCACGCTCGCCGCAGGCTGTACCACGCGGATGACCGTTCCTCCGCCGGGCTTCTTTTCCGTCTTGACTATAGGCTTCGGTGCAGGCGTCTTCGGCGTCGCGGGAGCTGCTGCCACAGCCTTCGCCGCGGAACCCGTGACGGAACGGACCGGCTCGAAATAGATCGTCTGGTCCTCCACGCCCTCCGGTTCGCTGGCCAGTTCGCCGGGAACGGATTCGAAAGGATCCTCCTGGATCTGCGCCGACGGCGCAAAGGCCGACTTTAGATCAAAAGCTTTCTTTCCCTTATCTTCTTCCTGTGCGGCAGGCTGGACAAACGCCGACTTGATATCGAATGCTCCGGCATTGGCATCATTAGGGTAAGCAGCTTCCGGACCGGCGTAATCCCCGCCCGCATAGCCATTTCCGTATGCTCCGTTTACATCCGCATAGTTCCCGTCCGCGTAATTCCCGCTGCCATAAGCTCCGTTTGCATCCGCATAGTTCCCGTCCGCGTAATTCCCGCTGCCATAAGCTCCGTTTGCATCCGCGTAGCTCCCGTCCGTATAATTTCCATCGCCATAGGCTCCGTTCGCATCCGCATAGCTACCGTCCGTATAATTTCCATCGCCGTAGGCTCCGTTCGCATCCGCATAGCTACCGTCCGTATAACTTCCATCGCCGTAGGCTCCGTTCGCATCCGCATAGCTACCGTCCGCGTAATTCCCGCCGCCATAGGCTCCGTTCGCATCCGCGTAGCTACCGTCCGCATAGTTCCCGTCCGTATAATTTCCATCGCCGTAAGCTCCGTTCGCATCTGCGTAGCTTACGTCTCCGTAATTTCCGTCACTGTAATTTCCTTCCGCATAGCCGCCGTTCATATCAGCGTAGGATCCGCCGCCATACCCGCTGCCCGGATCCGCGTAGCTTCCGTCGTTATAGGCCTCGTCCGGATAAGCCTGCTGCTGCCAGGCATCCCCCGGATCCTCCTCCAGGCCCTCTGTTTCATAATGCTTCATACGTTCCTCCATTTCCGCCGTGGACATAAAATCCTCCTCCGGCGCGGGACGTTTTGCCGCCGGCGTCTCGTTTTTTGATCCGCCCGCTTCCTCTCCCATCAGCTCACGCATGCTCTCGGCCAGCGCTTTCTGAAGATTCATTGTATTGAACTTCCCCATATCGATGGTCTTCACATGAAAATCCATATCGTCGATCTCGGGATTCAGTCCGGGTTCCGGCGATTCGGTCGTATATTCATCACTTTCATACGCATGGATCTGGTCGGCGATGGAATCCCGCCGGCGGTAGATCTCCATCTGTTCGGGCGAAAGCTTTGCATGGAGCATCTTCAGCTCCATGGCCTTGATCACGAAAGGTCCCTCTCCGAACCAGGTGATCAGCTCGTTACAGGTCTCCACGCACTTCGTCCCGAGGCCGATGCGGTGATAAAGGTAAGCCAGCTGATAAGCCCATTCCTCGCGGTAATCCTTACGGTTGAATTCCTCCAGAAGGGCGATCTGATCCTCGGGCGAAACGCCCTCCAGCTCCTGTAACTTGTATTGCAGGATATAGACCCCGGAATCGTTCGGTGCCATCCTTTTGTATAAGGCGAAGAATTCCAGCGCCTTTACATGATTCTCTACCTGGATGTACAGCTCCGTCAGGCTGTAAACGATACTGCGGCTCCGCGGGTTGCGGTCATAAGCCATCAGCATCAGTTCCAGCGCATCGTCATAACGGCGGTTGAGCTGATACAGCTCGCTGATCTTCATCAGCATACTGAAGCTGCGTACCTTTCTCCAGTCGATCCTGTCCGCGATCTGCGCCGCCTCCTGAAACTGCTCGTTCCCCGCGAGCGACATGATCTCTTCCGAAAGAATCTTATATTCCTGCTTATCCACTTTCCCCTCCAAAACCCCGCTTTGCGCGGGATAAAACACTGCTCCCGTCGGGATCATTTGTGTATGATCGCATAATAAACCACAATATCTTGATAATTTTATCACAGCATCCCGTATAAGTAAAGAAATAGGAAGAAAAAAGACACGAAAAAAGCAGCCGGCGAAACACCGGCTGCTTTCTATGGGACCTACAGGGCTCGAACCTGTGACCTTCCGCACGTGAAGCGGACGCACATCCCAGCTGTGCTAAGATCCCGTACGCAAACTATTCTACTATAAGGCCTCAAAAAATGCAAGCGGATTTTTTACCCGCCGGATTCCCGCAGCTGATCGTTCCTCCGCTCCGTTCCAGGCTTTCTCCGGAACTTATTGCCGATCCTCTTCCACCGGCTTCAGCAGCCCGCTCACCTCCCGCCGGAAATCACCGAAATGTTTCGGGAAATTTGCCGATCCCGAGGCTTTTATCGTTACTCCATCATTTACCGCAGCTTCAAAGGAAAACATCTCCCCGTCCTTTACGCCCCGGGGGTGTTTCCCGTGAAATCCGTCCCATTTCAGGACCGCGCAGGCATTCAGAAGCTCCAGGATCTGCTCTGCAGGGCAGCTCCCCCGCCTCAAAAGCCGCCGCTCATCTTTCCCTTCCCGGTAATATCTCTCGTATTCGGCAAGCTCCGCACTTTCTCCTTTCCGGACGATCTCATAATCGCGGATCGAGCGCATCCCGCTGATCCTCCAGCAGATCCTGTCGAAGCTGTCTACGCTTTTCCTGTCAAACAATCCCATGATCCACCCCTCCTGATCTGCCGCCGGATAAAGGAACCTGCCCTGTATCTGCCGTTTTCCAAAGCGTTACTGTTCTGTAGCCTGCCGGCCGCTGAACAGTAAGCCCAACGCCGCTTGGGACCAACATCACCAGATGCGGGTGCCTGTGACCGGCCGGAAAATGCTCTTTCTTCAGCCCATGATACCCCCTCCTGCCGGATCCGACAAGCGAAATAAAAAAGAGTCTTGACAAAAAGCACTTTTTATCTTACTTTTGTATTATATCGCGCAATACACGGCATACATAAATACAGTCCGGGTGTGAGGGTATAATGCCTGACCGAAAAACAGCCTTTTTCATTCCGCTGATCACTGTCCGGCAGACACCATGATGTATGCTGCGCTGTCATAAGCGCATGGAATATATTTCAGTATGTGATATAATAAGAAGCGTAATGTCCTGCAGTAAAAGCCCGAACGGAAAACTGCGGCTTACAGATGAAGAAAAAGGTGATCGAATGATAATCAGAATCGACGAATTATCGGATGTGCCGATCTATATGCAGATACGAAATCAGATCGTCATGGGGATATCAAGCGGCGAACTGGCAGCCGGGGAACAGCTCCCGACGGTGCGTGCTCTGGCAATGGAGATCGGGATCAATACCATGACTGTGAGCAAGGCCTACCAGTTACTCAAGACCGAGGGCTATATCATGACCGACCGCAAAAACGGAGCGAGGGTCAGAACGCAGATCCAGAAAAAGGGCAGCATCCCCGAATCAAACAAGACCGAACTGAGGAGGATCGTATCGGAGGCCCGGATCTCGGGTGTGGAAAAAGCCGAGATCATTGCACTTGTTGATGAATACTGGAGGTAGTTATGTCACTCTTCTTTGGTTTGATCATGTTCATTTGCCTTGTTCCGTCGACCCTGATCCTGTTTTTTCTGATCTACCCGAAAAACTGGAAGGAAAAGAAACTGATCTTCGGAGTGAAAAACAGGGATGAGTTCCGGGAAGGGACAAGCGAAAATGAGGTAGATGCGATCGTAAAAAAGCGCCGCTCCCAGGCAGGGATCATCGTGATCTGCACCTGCGTGATCGCGGGGCTTCTTCTTCTGATGCGCGGAATGCCCATGCAGACTACCGTTTGGACCGCCTTTATCTTCATTGCTCTCATCCTGCTGGAAATTCCCTACATTCTCGGAAACAGAGAAATGAAGGCGCTCAAAAAAAGTCTGGGGCTCGGCAGGGAAACGGGCGTATCCTATGTGGATCTGAGCAGCGCCGGCGCTGTGCACGCCCTGCAGCCTTTCCGGGTCTGGCTGCCTGCGCTTCTGGGGCTGGTACCTGTGGTCCTTGCGCTTCTGATCGATCTGAAGATCCTTTTCCCCGGAATGGTTCCGGGCGCGGGTTCATTCCTGGTGACGACCACCCTCGGGGTGTTCTGGCTGGTCAGCATTATGATGGCGGTGTTTGCCCATATATTTGATAATATGAAAAATGAGGTCATTTCACATGACAGCAGCATCAATGCAAATTATAACCGCGCAAAGAAGAAAAACTTCGCGGATATGTTCGTGCTGGGCGCATGGGGGAATCTGCTGCTGCTCGCCGCATGGCTTTTGACCTTTATTCTGGCCTACTCCGACCTGACGATCATCATCTCGTCCGCTGTTTATATACTCTTTATTTTTGCGGGCATTGCATCGTTTGTCATTAAAAGCAAAAAGATCGACTCCCGCTACGAAAAAGAAATGGACCTCCTTGCGGACGACGACGATCATTGGATACTGGGGCTTTTGTATTATAATCCCAAAGACCGCAGACTGAATGTAGAGAAACGTGCGGGTGTGGGGGGAACCGTCAATGTGGGACATCCGGCCGGCAAAGTCATCCTGGGACTGAGCATACTCGCCCTGGTCGGCGTAATAATGTCTCTGGTATGGATCGGAATGATCGAGTCCACGCCGATGACCATTAAGATCGAAAACGGAAGTGTGATCTGTCATCAGATCAGCGATGATTATGTAATCGCTCTTGATGATATCCGGAGTATCTCCTACGGTGAGGATACGGATGAGCTGAACCTGATCCGGACGCACGGGATCGGGACCGCAACGATCCAGAAAGGCAGCTTTACCGTGAACGGAGAGACCGGCTGCAAGGTATTCCTCCGGATAGGATCCGGGAATTATATAAAGATCGTAACAGACAGTGACACGTACTATATTAACGCTTCGACCGCGGAAGAAACCGCGGACGTGTATAAGCAGATCGATCAGGCCCTGCGCCTGTAACGATCATTCCCACATCCGTGATTCCGCTTTCCTTTAAATCCCGTATTCCGTATCGCTCTTTTCTCTTCCTCCGACAGCCGGCTCTTCTTCTCTTCTTTTCTTCCGTCCGATACCGGTAATCACATAAGGATCATGAAGCCCTCCGGCGAAAAGACTCCGGTTCAGGAAAAACATCCTTTGATCATCACAAGATAAGCAAAGTCTATATTCCTAATCTTTCCGTCATTCATGATATACTCGTAGGTATACGGTATCTTCCGATAATAAATTCCTTTTTCTTTTAAGTATTCCTCCGCATATCTGACAGAATTGCAGCCGCAATAAACCGGCTCCTTTTCTGAACCGTCGATCGGTGTATCCATACTGAAATAAATGACCGAGCCTGCCGATAAGGACAGCATCTTATCAAGTGCATCCGGCTGATAGGTAGCCGGATTCAGACAGGCCATTATAAGATCATATTTTTCCGTGAGCTCATATTCCATGAAATCCGCAAGGATATATGATACATTTTCTAACCCGGCAGCAAGACAGCGTTCTTTACAGACGGAAAGCATCTTTTCCGAGTAGTCCAATGCGGTTATATGAGCACAGATCTCCGCAAACTCCCGGACATATTCGCCACAGCCGCATCCGATATCCAGGACTGTACTCTGTCCGCCGATCAGCTTATGGGTAAGAAGGTAATCCTTTATGCATTCTATATGCTTCCTCCCCGATAAGCTCCCGCCGTCACTTTCAGCCGTTTTATCCCAATACTCTCTGCTGTTCGTATCGCTTTTGTAAAATCCGGCTTTTTCGTAAGCAAGCTGCCACTTTTGTCTGCTGCCTGTTTCAGCCATTTCTCACTGCATCCCAAACTCTTCACAGAGTTTTTTATACCTTTCCTGTTCCTTTTCTTTGACAGGCTTTGCAGTATCATGCAGGCAATGGCTTATAACATCCGCATCCTTAAGCGCCTCCTCCATTGCACCATCCGTGACCAGTTTATCATCATGATGATAAATAGCCGAACAGATCTTTTCTGTCTCATGCTCATCCGTAAGCGCAAGTTTTTTAAGGATCTCTCCTGCCAGCTCTGCACCCTTATGCGCATGATCCTCATACGAACCTGACTTATATGCATACAGATCATGAAGCATGGCCGCCATCGACAGCAGTTCGGGATCCAGCCCGCGCTTTTTGGCTATCATTGTTGCCGCCAGTGATACTCCGTAAAGATGCACAAATGCAGCGGTACGCTCCTCTGCATCATCCATCCTGTATAACTCTTCATTGACGTACTTTCGAAGTTCTTTTAATCTGCTCATTTTCTCCTCCCTGCTTTCTTATTTTCAAATATCCTTGATTTTACATGCCTTGTTAAACTGCCAATGGGATACATATATCTCATAAAGCAATGCTTTCTCCCTGCCGCCGGAACAGATCCTTTTACCTGCTCGATCTTCTTTAAGATTCATTTGTGAGAGTCTCTATTTTTGATTCCGCCAGGCGCCGGGTTAACAATCATTCAGCAGCTGTCCCGACGGATCCTGTCTTTCCTGTCAATTCCGTATCTCATCAAACGTATACTCCGGAAACTTATTTCGCAGAAAATACCTGTATTCCGGATGCGCACCTGCCCGATCATATTCCTCTGCTATTACCTTCTTTAGCCAGCTCTTCTTATTATCCGTCAGCTCATCAAACCTTGTGATGCATATCAGACCGCTCTTTTCCGCCTTAAGTATTTCCTCATAAGCATCCGGTACATATTCCGTCCCGCAGACGGAGACGGCCACACTGCTTGTCACCGCATCCGGAATGCTCAGCTCGTACCCGGAATCGGTAATGTCATCAACACTGTATATGTATCCCGAAACTCCTCTGTATGTACTTTCCAGCGCATACGGGTAATACTCTTCCAGTCTGATACGGCCATCCTTATCAAAACCGTAGGGTCCCCATTTATGCCATTGTCCCGTATATGCAAAGCCGGTATCCGTACAATATTTTTCTACAGCATTGCTTAAGTATACCAGCACATTCTCCCTCTTCCCAGACAGATATACCAAAGGCACTCCGTGATTGGAGATCCGGGGTTCCAGCCGTGTCAGTCCTTCTACCGGAGATGCGTGATAGTAAAAATCCTTTCTGCTCATCAGCTAAGTATTCCTCTGCATGTCCCATCAATATATCCTGCGAAACTATGCCCCGCAGCATATATGATCTGTCACTTATTGTTTATAGCCTGCATATATAGCATGACCGCACATCTCAATAATTTCCTTCTCGCCTGCTGTTTTGTTGATCATATCAATTATAGTACCAAACATTTCCCGATCCCGGGACAAAAGCTTAAAAATATCATCTTCCTTTCCGTAACCAAAACCACGCAAAGATCTTATCTCCAGTTTACGAAACCCGTGGATCTCAAACAGCTTTTCAATTTCATCGGATGCCGCATAATACCCTTCCTGAAAACCTTCATCCGATAGATTATGAAATCTTCCGGATTGAAAAACCTGTTTTAATCGATCAGCATCAACCTGATCGGGATGCCCAAAATATCTGTCAACGATAGCGATGCTCCCGGACAGATATGGGATAAACGAGGCAAATATCACTCCCCCCGGCTTTAACACCCTTTCGATCTCGGCGATACACTTTTTTCTCTCCCATTCCTCTGTCATATGATATAAAGGACCGAGCAACAGCACCGCATCAAATCGCTCATCTGCATAGATGCTCAGATCTATCGCATTCACTATGTCACAGGATATAATGTTATCATTGCCGCTTTCTTCTTTTTCTTGTTTCGCCTGTCTGATAAGATCTTCCGACAGATCTGCAAGAACTACCTGATAGCCTTCTTCCGCCAGCGGAAAAGCATATGCTCCTGTGCCACCTCCACGATCAAGAACGCTTGCGCTTTCAGGGAGATATTTATCAAGGATCTGCTTTGTCATGGTGTATTCAAGTTTTCCACTGTTTGTAGCCGCCAGCCTGTTCTTTTCATCAAATCTTTTGTAATAACTGCGAACTCTCTCAAAATCTGTCATAATGCATTCCCCCTCATACACTCTTCCCGCATACCGCTATTATAACGTTTCTTAAATACCCGGACCAAATGCTTGCCTGCTTATCCCGATAGCACGCATCTGAAAGCCTCGACGTAGCCCGCTACGCATGCGTTTTCAGATCCGCACTCCCGGGCAGGCATTCATCGCATTCGTCCGGATATTTTGCGACCGTTATACTAGTATACCACATTAAAGAGCCGGCTGAGTCTTTTCAGATCGGCTTAACAAAAAAGTATTTGCTGAGTTCGGGTTCCTTATCCATGCGGACAAACTCGCTCTCTTTTCCAAAAACGGTGAACTCACGGTTTATAAATTCTCCGATCCTGTCATCTATCTCCTCAACACGCTTTACCCATATCATTTTGTTTTCCCTCATATATCTTTTTCCTGACAGAATGCTTATGGCTGCACCGCTTTCAATACATCCATTGGAACTGCTGCCTGATCAAACTCATCCATTCTTCCGCAAGGCTGGCCAAGGCCGTCTTTGAGATACCATGTTGCCTGTAAAGGCTTCATCCCGGCAGTCCGTGCCGCATCCAGCTCATTGCTCCCGCCGTCTCCGACATAAAGGCATTCTTCGGGCATGACATCAAGTTCCTTTGCACACAACTCGAATATCCTGATATCGGGCTTTTTGATTTTGATATCACAAGACATGCATATTACATCAAAAAGGCCGTAAAGATCCGAATTGACTATAGCTTCCTTTTCCTCAAAATAGCAGTTAGTGATAAGAGCGGTCTTAATGCCGCCTTCTCTCAAGGCCCTGAGCATGGGGATTATATCCGGATGCTTGTGATGGAATACTTCGGATGAATAATCCTTTCTGTTGCGGATTATCCTGCCGTAAAGTTCGCTGTCATAAATATTGTTCCCGCGCAGGATCTTTTCGATGACTTCCTCAAAAGACATATACCCGAGCGTCCTGGCATCTTCGGACGGATCCCAGATCTCTCTGAAAACCGTCTCAGGGATATTCATCTCTTCGGCAATCTGCCTGCCTTTATAGACCCTGCTGTTGAATAACGTGACGAGCGTCTCATACATATCGAAAACCACTGCTTTGAACATTTCGTTTCCTATCTCCCCGGTCATTATGTTTTATCTGTTTTTCATTCCGCTTATCTTCATCCTCTGATATGATCATACGCTTAATGATCCGTACTAAGGACTCGTTCCCTCAGACAACTCTTCTATGATCCCCTTTGTTTTCGTTTCGAACGATTATCTCCATATTGATTCACTCCCGGCCGAATTTCGAAATAGTAAATAGAAGTAAATATTTTCTTCCAAGCCGGCGTTGTTTTTCCGATACCACCGGCACCGGTCACAAATATATAATCCTTTATTCCATAATATTACATACCGCCAATCTATTCGTCCATATCTTTCGCAATGCTTTATGGTTCCTTTGATCTCATTATATTGATCAAGCCAATGTTTCATCAAGGTTTATACGTCAGCAAAGCGCTTTTCTTCATTTACCCTAGCCAAAATACGTCTTTATGATCTCATTAATTTCATTCGTTCCCAGCGGGTTAGTGCCTGTCTCCTCGGAGATAATCAATTCTTTCCCCAAACAGATCCCGCTTTGCAGATAGCTTTTCATTTTCAGTACGGCATTCCTTGCATAATCTTTGTCATCCATCATCCCCCTGTGTTCCCAATACCAAACTTTTCTCCGCTTAACGTCAAGTACGGTAAAATCCGGATAAATGATCATGCCATTACTTAATTGCAGCGGGCATTCGTATTTATATGGAATACCCTGCTCAGCAAGTGCATTGGCAATATTAAGCTCGGACTTTGAACGGACTCTTTCCTTTTGGTTTGTCTCCAGGATCGGCAGATACTCCGGTATTGCCTTGCCTTTATAAGGAATGCTTAACCAACTGCGAATAAAATCCTCATCAGAGACGTCTATTGGCGTTATGTAATTTTTTACTTCTTGTGGAAAATCTGAATATGCACGCCGGATTATGTTTACAGGATTTTCTGAATTTCCGAGAAGCCTTTTCAAACTTTGAATTTCTTGTGAAACAAGCCTTAAGATTTTTTCATCATATGCTTTTTGCAGATATTGTCTGATGGTAGAAGTCTCGGATTTTGGAATGTATTTCCCTGTTTTATCCGTACTGTCTTGTCGCAAATAATACTGAACGCCATGCGGTGTCTTGCTTACGTGTATCTTCCCAGGTGGCATCTTCTCAAGTGTCATCTCTTTTGAATTCTTGATCTGAAGGAGCTCGTCGTACCGCCGTTTTGCCTTGCAGTACAGGTCCGTGCAGTCTGTCATTAACATAGCTTTTTTTGCTTTTTCACATTCATTCCCCCCTCGTCTTGGTTTTTCTTTGTATTCTGCCGTATTTGGCTCTTTTGCCTAGTTTGGCTCGTTCGCCTGCCCGGCGACAGCGGGATTTGCTGTTTTGGATTTCTCGCTGCCTGCTTTCGCTCTTTCGCCTGCCCGGTGACAGCGGGATTTATTGTTTTGGATTTCTCGCTGCCTGCTTTCGCTCTCCACCCTGCCGGGCGACAGCGGGATTTGCTGTTTTGGATTTCTCGCTGCCTGCTTTCGCTCTTTCGCCTGCCGGGCGACAGCGAGATTTGCTGTTTTAGGGCTTCTCGCTGCCTGCTTTCGCTCTTTTGCCTGCCCGGCGACAGCGGGATTTGCTGTTTTGGGTTTCTCGCTGCCTGCTTTCGCTCTTTTGTCTGCCGGGTGACAGCGGGATCTGCTGTTTTGGGCTTCTCGCTGCCTGCTTTCGCTCTTTTTCCTGCTGGGTGACAGCGGGATTTGCTGTTTTGGATTTCTCGCTGCCTGCTTTCGCTCTCCACCCTGCCCGGCGACAGCGGGATTTGCTGTTTTAGGGTTTCTCGCTGCCTGCTTTTGCTCCTCTGCCTGCCCGGCGACAGCGGGATTTGGTATTTTAGCTTTCTCGCTGCCTGCTTTCGCTCTTTTGTCTGCCCGGCGACAGCGGGATTTGCTGTTTTAGATTTCTCGCTGCCTGCTTTCGCTCTCCACCCTGCCGGGCGACAGCGGGATTTGTAAAAAACGGGAATTTTGATGTCCGGAACCGATAATGGTTTCCGCAAAAACATCGAGGATCTGAAAAAGAAGAATTCCGATGCCCCACAGCGGGGCATCGGGAATGATTGAAATTAATTAAGTGTTCGATTTACTCGTACTCGATCGTTGCGCTGGGCTTCGGAGTGAAATCGTAGAGCACACGGTTCACGCCGGGCACTTCGGAGGTGATGCGCTTTACGAGACGCTGCATCAGATCGAAGGGAATCTCCTGCACTTCGGCCGTCATCGCATCCGTGGTGTTGACCGCACGGATGATCACCACCCAGTCAAAGCTGCGCTCCCCGTCACGGATCCCGGTGGATTTGAAATCGGGAACCACGGTGAAATACTGCCATACCTTTCCTGCCAGACCGGCGGACGCAAATTCCTCACGAAGGATCGCATCCGATTCCCGCACAGCTTCCAGACGGTCTCTGGTGATGGCTCCGGGGCAGCGTACGCCCAGTCCGGGTCCCGGGAAGGGCTGACGGTAAACCATGCCCTTGGGCAGGCCCAGACGCTCGCCCACCAT